>Ga0194048_10000491_pt1 | contig 19261 bp, 24 predicted proteins | sample JunL225m_MetaG_FD_161685 | JGI IMG/M metagenome (GOLD analysis project Ga0194048, IMG submission 161685) | Anoxic zone freshwater microbial communities from boreal shield lake in IISD Experimental Lakes Area, Ontario, Canada - Jun2016-L222-5m | ecosystem: Environmental > Aquatic > Freshwater >...
ATTCAACAGCACCCAACCGCCTTCGATTTCCTCAACCCTCCGCCCCTCGTCGTCCTTCGTGCGTGAGTCTAGGTCTGGCGACATGAATTTGACGAAGGCCGCCCGGCAGCTTTCAATCGAGACCGCCGCCAAGCGAGCGATGCCCGGCACGCTGCCCTGCACTTCGCCGTTCTTGTCGGCGAGCGCGAGCAATGTAATCCAGACGATGCGCGTTGCGTCGTCCTCCGCCCAGATTGTTGAAGTGATGATGGATGTGAACAGTTTTGTGTATGCCATAGCGTGACTATGCGCGACGCGTCACGCGAAGTCAAACGAAAAGCGTGACTATTTCACCGTAGCGGCTTTTTTCGACTACGGTGCGCCGAGCGTAAGCGTCGCAAGCCACCGTCAGCCACCGTCAGCCGTGGCGGATTACTGTCAGCATTACGGAACGAATGTCACGCCGGGGGATTCTGCCCGCCCCGCCATCAGGCAAGGCGCGCGGCGCAGTTTTCACCAAGGTTTGTTCTTGCTGCGTCGCGGGGATGTTCCCAGCAGGCTGGCACCGTAGCAGCGCGCTGAAATCGTGCAAGCGGCTTTTCATCGCGCTGCGTAGCTGCCCCGCAACTCAACACTTTACGCGCGGCTGAAAATACTTTGAAAAAATGCTTGCGCGCTTTCAAGTGTGGGCCTAGCTTGCATCCAACGCAAGGCGCCACGCCGAGCGACAACAACCCGACAAACCCGACAAAATGAACGCATCACTTCCATCCATGAGCCTCACAATGACACCCCGTGAACAGCGCGAGATTCTTTTCGCCATCCATGAACAGGATGCGCCTTCGCCCTACACCCTCGCACGCACTCCATCCATGCCCACAGACTCCCTTATCGTTTCCGCCCTGATTCACGCCATGACCCGCCGCGAGGCAAACGGCGACCTCTACTCAGCCCGCGACGTGCTCGCCGTGCTGCGCGGTGCCGCCGATGTTCACGACCCGGCGCTGGCCGCGAAGATCGGAGCGTACCTGAACGAATCCCGCGCGGCGCACGTTGCGCTGATTTGCCGATGACACACGGCGGCAAACGTCCCGGCAGTGGCCGCAAGCGCAAGCCGCGCCCCGTGGCGCTGTGTATGCGCCTCTCGCCGGAATTGCACGCCGCTTGGCTCGCGCGGAAGGGCACGACCAGCGGGCCGAAACTCTTGAAACACCTACTCGAATTATGAAACCACTACTCATCCTCCTCGCACTCCTAATGCCAGCCCTCGCGGGCCTGAACGACCCACCAGAGACGCGCGGCACCGTTATGGGTGCCATCGTCGCCAAGTTGGAAAACGGCGACATATTGATCGCCGCCGTGCAGGTGCGCTCGAAAAGCTACCTGCTCGACGACCATTTTTACATCGTCATTACCGGCCTGCCCAAAGGAACCAAGGCGTATCTCGGCGAGTATTACAAATGCACTGGCGTCTTGGCCGGCGAGCGCGAGGTGCATCCCGGCTACCGCCCTTATCCCGTGTTCAAATACGTCGCACCGTAACATGGCCGCTAAACGCAAACCCGATGCCGCGCCGGATGCGGTGCAAGAACTCGCCGCGCCTGCCGTGCTCAAACGGCTGCAAATGTCCGCTGCCAAGTTCGCCGCGCAGGAGGACGACGCCGAGGCACGGCTTGACGCGCTCCGCTCGCTATCGCCAAACGCCGCCGAGACGCAGGAAAACAAAGGCGCGATTGCCCGCGCTGAGTGCGACCTGTTGAACGCGCGCGACAACTTCAACAAGACGGCCAAGGCGTTGCTGAATTACGACCGTGGCGTTGCAATCGAGCGCAAAGAGGGAGAGAAGGCCAGCATCGAAGAATGCCGGGAGTGGATAAAGCACATTCTCGACTGTGTTCAAATCGCGCATCAAAAGTGCCGAATCACGATGGCGCAGGCAGCAGCAAAAGCGAACTCGCCGGAGGATTTCGTTGCTGCTACGGATGGCGCATTCAGTGCGGAGGTCAAGAACGCGATTACCGCCGCGTTGGAGGACGGCGTGTTGCCGAAGTTTATTGGCGCATGAGCACGCTATCCTTCGCCGCCGACAGCATCGTTTTTGAGAAGCTGTCACTCTACACCGGCAAGTTTCAAATCGAGAATTACAAGCGCCTGCGCGCCCCGCTCGCTGCCAATGACGACATCCGCACGAAACGGCTCGTCATGCTCGCGGCGGCAGGGTGCATGAAAACCGTCGCGCTTCAAATCTGCATCGCGCACCACATCGCGCGCGTGGGTGGTGACTGCAAATTCTTCGCGCAGAATGACGACAAGGGCGACACATGGAGCCAAGATCGCGGACAGCCTTTTATCCTCCCGATTCCAGAGTGCAGACGGCTGCTCAAAATGAGCATTACGGAACGCGGGCGAGTCACGAAATCGAAGTGGTATTTTCGGAATTGCACGTTTCACATTTCCGGCCCGTCGAAAGCACAACGGCAGACCGACCAACTCCAGACCGTGTGGATTGACGAGGCGCATTTGCCGGATTCATTCGAGGACGGCGCGCTCAAGGAAATCGAGGACCGAATCCAAAGCGCGGGCTGGCTAGGCAAGGCAGTCTATGGCACCACGGCACCGGATGACGGGCGCGAGATTGCACAGTTCTTTCTTGCCGGGCCGCAGAATGAGTATCACTGGAAATGCCCCAAGTGCGCAAATCTCATTTGGCCGCTTTGGAGGGAAGTGACGCCGACGCAAAAGCACGCGGTGGAGGTCTATGGGAAGGACGTTTTCCTTTGGGATGAGACACCGGACAAGAAGCCGATTGTCGAATCCATCCGCGCGCGTTGCCCGCACTGCGAGGCGATATTTCACGACACGACACAGGATCGGGAATCGCTGTGCGGCGATGACTACGTGCCGATGAACCCGAACCCGCAGCCGGGCACGGACTCGTATCGGTGGAACGTGTTTTCGGTGCCGGAGCTTGAATGGAAATCCACGCTGCAAAAATACGTCGAGGCCATCGAGTATGCTTTGCTCGGCAATCTGGACGTGATGGAGAATTTCGTGAAGAAGCAGATTTGCGGAATCTGGACGCCGACGATGCCATCGCTCGGCGACGCGAAAGGCAATCGTGACTACCGGCTCGGCGACCCGTGGCAGCCGGGGGGTGAGACATTGCGTGTCCTATCCTGCGACCCGCAGGCAGGCAAGGCCGGAGAGCCAGCGCACCGGCACGCGCTCGTCACCGAATGGGACAGACAGGGCAACTCTCGGCGCGTGTGCTACCGGCGCATAGACACCGCCGCGCAGCTTCACGAAATGGCAACGGAGTTTTCCGTGCGCGAGGGCGTGCATGGCTCGCATTGGCCTTGCGTCATAGTGGACTCAGGCCACGAACCGCGCCGCACATTCCGCGAGTGCAGTCAATTCAACTGGCTGGCGTTCAAGGGCAGCGACCTGCAACAGTTCCACGTCATTCACGACAAGGATGGGCGCACCGCGACTACGCCGATGCCATACTCCGATCCAGAGGCGCAGTCAGGCGTTGTCGGCGAAGCCCTGCCAAAGCGCATGGGAGCCAAGCGCGGGCGTTTGCCGGATGGATGGGCGTATTGCCTCACTTGCCACAACCCGGAAGTCTATGGCTACCTATACGCGCTGATAACGGGCACTTCGGGGCGTTACTTCGGCATCGCGATTGACATGCCGGAGTGCTACGTCAAGAATCAACCGTCGTTCATGCCAGTCTTTGAATCCGACAGGAAAACGGCTATGGTGAAGAAAATCGTGTGGAAGAAAATCCGCGAGGATCATTATTTCGATCTGGAAGTGATGGCGCTGGTTCTCGCGATTCGACACAACTTTTTCCCGCTAGCGAAACTTTCCGAAAACAACCCCGTATGAAAACCGCACCAATTATTATTGGAATCCTGCTAATCGCTTTGTCTTTTGCATTTCATAGGTGGGGAGTGCAAAAATGGACTTTTTACAGTTGGAAGACATTTTGGTTGGCATTCTTCTTACCTCAGATGATTTTGCTGGCTGGAATCCTACTCATTCAAAGCGTCTGCGAAAAATGACCATCACCGAAATAAACGTCCCAAACCACATGAGCAACCCGACCGACCTGACACCGAATCCGAACCCCGTAGGCCGCTGTGAGATTTTCATTGTCTCGTATTGGAAAGATTTTCCGTGGCTGGAATTATGTCTCAAATCCATTCAAAAATTCTGCCGGGGATTTTCCGGAGTGACAGTCGCGATTCCCTCGCGCGATTTGGAAGATGCCGCAAACCGATTCGGTCAAACAGTGATGGATACTTGCGGCTGGATTAAATTCAAAGACTATTTCGAGGTTGAAGGCAAGGGCATGGTGCAGCACATGGAGATCATGGCCCGCGCCGATGAGTTTGTCCCGCACGGCACGGAATACGTGTTGCACCACGACAGCGACGGCATTTTCAACGTGCCGACAACGCCGGAGGATTTCTTCCGCAATGACAAGCCGGTGTACCTTTACCGCACATGGGAATCACTGACCGGGCATGATGGCGTCGTGAGCGATTGCGCGCAATGGCGGGAGCCGACAGACGCGCAACTTGGCTTCCCGAGTGAAATCTATGCAATGTGTGTGAATACGCAGATGATGCCGATATGGTTCTATCAGCACTACCGGCACTGCCTCGAATCGGTTCACGGCGACTTGCACAAATACTTCATCAGCGGGAAAAACAGCTTCGCCCAAAATCGCATGGATTTCACCGCGATGGGAGCTTACGCGCACAAGCGTTGGCACGGCGCGTTTGCATGGTATGATGTGGAGAATGGGCAGCCGCACCCGCGCGACCCGAAACGCAGCTTTTGGAGCCACGGTTCCATCACGCCAGAAATCCGCGCCGAAATCGAGTCCATCCTTTCGGTTTGACACTTGCGACGAAATCCGCTAAACGCACGCAATGCCATACTTCATTCCAGAAAACCGCCGAGAAGATGCCTCAGAATACATCCGCGAGCGCAGGGATGATGAAAAGAAATTCGTGAAGGAAATCGAATCGCGCATCAAAAAAGCGGACATCAAAAACCCTACTTGGGATGATGCACTTCGCGCAATACTAGGACAGATTTAACATGCCATCACCGGGACTCGAATTTCGCTCATTCACCGCTGCCGAACTCTCGGCGGCACTCACGACCGCCAAGGCGCGACTTGTCGCGGGAGACTGGACATCGGTGAGCGGCGGCGCGAAAAGCGGCACCAAGACGACGATGACGCCGCAGGACATGATCTGCGCAATCACCGCTGAAATGCGCTTCCGTGGGCTGCTCGCGCCGCTGGCGAATGTCGTCTATTCCGATTTCCGCACTTCTCAACTCGATGGCTTCTAACACCGCTCCCTCCACCTTTTCACCGCAGATGCAAAGCCGCATTCTGCGAAGCTACTCAGCCCTGCAATCGCCGTGGAAAACGGCGGTGCTTGCCGGATACGAGGGCGCACGGCAGAGCAAATCCTTCAACTCGCCGACACGCGTTGGCTCGAATCCGAACAGCACGATTGCGCAGTTGCAGAGATCGAAGTTGAGCCTCCAAGGGGAAGAAATTGTGAAGAACACCGCCTTCGGGCGGAACCTGATCAACCGCAGGAGGGCCTACTGCTCCTCCGGCATCACGTATCACCCAGACACGGGCGACTCCGCGCTCAACAAACTCGTCACGGACTACTGCGTTGACCAGTGGAAGCGCATGGGAGTCAACCAATCCATGCAACAGGCATTCGGGATTTGCGCGGATGCCATGCTCCCGCAATACGGTGACTGCGCGTTGCGATGGATTCGCAGCGAGCCGGGAAATCCCGAATCCGAATTGCGATTGCTCGCGATTACCGGCGACCGCATCGGCGAAGTGTATCGCTACGTCGCGCCCGTTGTGAAGGACGGTATCACGTATTATTGCGGCCTGTTTTTCAACGGGCCGAATATCACGCATTACCGCATTTATGAGCGGTGGTATGATACGACCTACATTCGACCAGAGAACGTGGAAGCGGCGGACGTGATTTTCTTCATTGACCCGATTGACACCGGCGTGCGCGGAGTCTCGCTTTTCTCGGCAGCGGTGGACGACATTCGCAGCAGCCACGAGATTTTGAAGGCTACAAAGGACACGATGCAACAGCAGTCGAAGATGGCCGCGATTGCCTCGAACAATTCCGGCAGCGCGATGGATTACAGCTACGACAAGCAAACGAACGCGGACGGCACGATTGAATATCAGGAAAGCTACGCGGACGGCGCGGTGGTGAAGTATCAATTCAACGGCGACTCGTATCAGGTGCTACGCGCTGAACATCCATCGCAAGATTTCGTGGCCGCGTTGCGCTACCTCGACCAGCGGGGAAGCCTCGCGTGCGGATTCCCGTATGAGTTTCTGTTTTCCGGCAGCGAGAGCGGCGGCGCACCTTTCCGTGGAGCATTCGAGATTGCAGGCCGCGAGATTGAACGGCTGCGCAATCAGGTTCATGGCCCACGCCTCGACGTGATCGCATACGTCACGATCATGGACGGAGTAGAGCGCGGGCTTCTGCCGGCAAAGGCGGGCATCACGCGCGGTTCGTGGCAGTTCACGACGCTTCCGAGTGCTGACGCCTTCCGCGATGCCAAGAGCGACATTGACCAGATTCGCGCGGGCATCACCTCGCCGCAGCGCGTGATCGCCAACAACCTCGGCACGACGGCGGATGCGATTCTCAGCGAGACGCGGGAGTGGGCAATCATGGTGAGCAAGACGGTGGAGGATGCAAACAGGGAGCTTGTGAAGCAAGGCTACAAGCCCACGGTGACCGCGCAGGACGTGGCGCAGGTGAGCGACAATCCTCAAGCGGCGGCGCAGGCCGAGAATCTCACGCAAGGCAAGCCAACGACCATCAGCGATTCCAGCACGAAGTCTGACACGGTGGAGAAAACAGGCGAGGCACCGAAGCCAGCGGCGGCAATGGCAGACTTTGACGAATCGAAACACCCGCGCGCAAAGGACGGCGAGTTTGGAAGCGGAGGGGGCGGGGCGAAGAAGGAGGATGCGCCTGCGAAGCCAAACGAGACGGGAGGGGAAGACGGGGCGAAAGAGAAGCCGGATTCAAATGAGTCAGCAAAGGACAACGATTGGCGCGACCCGGTTTCCTTATCGGACACGACGGCCTCATTGAGACCATCAGAAGATGAGCGGGCCAAATTATCGTTTTTGAATGTACAAACAAGGCAATCAAAATTCAGCACAACGGCACCTAGCGTAATGGTTTCTGAACCTACATTAGCTGACAGGCGATGGCTTTCTCCGAATGACCAATCACTAGCCTCCGAGCTTGAAACTGCAATTCGAGACAAAAACGAATTGCAGAAAAAGCATGACTTATTCAAAAAAGCCTATTCGGATGAAGTGGATAAAAGATGGGATGATGCTGAAAAAGGAAACAGAATCGTTTCGCTTCGCTTTGGAAATGTCCCGAAGGGCGGTAAATCAAAAAACTATCGCGACAACATAATGGAGTCAGGCGTGTCAGCGTATGAGGCAATTGACCACGGAAATGGCCAGTATGAAGTAAGACCAAACATGTCTTTTATGTTGAGCGGCCCAGACTTCCTAAGCCGTCCAGCTTTCAAGCTGACAGGAAAGACAATCGGAACGGGGTCAGATGGGGAAATCCTAGTATCCAAACCGAAATCCGAACCGCTGACTTCCGTAAAAGTGTATCATCCTGCTCTGGGGTGGATGGGGGGAGCATCGGCATGATCCACGCCCTCACAAGCATCGCTCCGAATCGCATCGAAGAACAGCAGCGGTGCGTCGAATCATGGCTCCGCGCTGGCCTGCGTGTGACCTCGCTCAACTGCGCGCGGGAGATTGCCGTTCTGGATGAGCAATTCCCCGGCGTGGTATTCCACGAAGCGCACAACACCACGGAGCTTTTCTTCGGCAAGCCCTACGTGGCGATTGACGCCGCGTTGCGATACGCGACGGAACTGAGCGCGAATGTGTTGCTGCTCAACTCGGACATCGAGCTACGCTGCGAAGCTGCGCAGCTTGAGCGTCTCGCGGAGGCGAACGACAGCGGCCTCGTCACCCTCCACCGGCACGATCACGGCGGAGACTACACGAACGGCGGCGCATACTGGGACGGCATAGACGGATTCATGCTTCACGGGCGCGACGCTCACGTTGTGCCGTGTTCGTTTCTGAGCTTCGGGCAGTGCTTTTGGGACTACTTGCTCCCCTTGGCGTTTGCAAAGGCAGGGCGGCCCGTTTACGGCTGCACAGAGCCGCTTTTGTGGCACCGCTCGCATCGCCAAAACTGGGACTGGAACGACTGGCACAAGACTTCGCTTGAAATTGACCGCGCACTTGGACAGACGGAACGGCTCACGCTTGGCCGGCGCGTGGCGCGAGCGCAAAAGATGCGCGGGGAGATTTTCGATTTCAGCATTGCAATATGAACGCACGCTTTCCGCTCGCACCTTCCGAACACATGAATCTGACGCCTGAACAAATCAAGAAGCTACAAAACACTCTCCGCGATATACGCGCAGCTCGGAAAGCATTTTCCGATGTTACACACCGATACCTGTTTCCAAAGGGGAAAAAGATTTAATGAAACACGAAACGAAATCTTCAATCGCAGTTCTAAGAGCATCGCGCGGAGTGTTGGCAAAGCAACTTGCGGCAGAGTTGAAGGTGACGCCAGAGCATCTTAGTTACGTGGAAAACGGGCATCGCCAGAGCAAGCGATTGACGGCGGCGGCAGTGGAGTTTCTTTCGAGGCTTCCCAAAAAGTCTTAACTAGTTAAGCGGCAAAATTTGCCAACAACGGCAACCGCGCGCAATACGTGCGCCGTGCCAAAAGTCGCATCACTGCAAGCCTCGCTGAAATCCACTGAGAAAGTGGACGGTGATACTATCTTCGGTTGCCAACTCGCCCGGCTTGGAAAGCTCGCGCGCTTTGCCAACCCGCACACCGGCAAGACTGAGGAACTGCTTTGCACTCCCAAGCTTGTGGATTCCCTGCTTGCACTGTGCAGCGAAGATCAGCGCCTCTCCGCGCATTGGACGCACAAGTGGATCGAGGGCAACGAAGGCATCGACAGCCGCGTTGCTACGTGGCGCAACTTCCGCAAGGACGGCGACGGCAACCTTGTCGCAGACGCTTTCCTTTGGCCTACGCCGCACAAGGAAGCCATCCTGCACGCCGCGCTGAATGACCCGCAGGGAATCATGGTGAGCATGGTTTTCAACTACGAAGGCGGCAAGAACGACGCGGTGGCAACCGGCGTGATGGCTGGCGACTTCGTGGGCAAGGGCGCAATGACGACCGCGCTACTCGCGGCACTTTCAGCAGACGACTCAACCACCTCAACCTCACAACCAATGGACATCAACGAACTCATCGAAGCCCTCAAAGACGAAAAGGTGCAAGCCGCCGTCTCCGCAATCATCAAATCCCACAAGGCCGACGCGCCCGTTGAACCGGACGGCGACGAAGCCGCGATGGAAGACACCGACGCCGCTGCCACGATGGAAGCCTCCGCCGGCGTTGCCGATGGCGACAAGAGCGACGCTGACAAGGATAAGCCCGCCGTGCTCCGCGCGGTGCTCAACTCCATCCGAGCCATCAAACGCCAGCTCGACGGCAACCAGGACGCCGTGAGCGAGAAGGCCGCTGTGCTCGCCGAGGCGAAGTTCACGAAGGCCATCGGCACGGGCGCATTCAAGATTCCCGCGCCCGCCGACAAGCCGGAATTGCCTTTCGTCGCGGTGCTCAAAAAGCATCTCGGAACCGGCGTCACTCGCCCGCTCGCAATTATGCGCGCCAAGAACGACGCCAAACCCGGCGAATTTAACCAATGGGAAGTCGCAGGACGCCCGATGCCCGTCACCGCCTAACACCTAACCACCTAACACAATGGCCGTTCAAAACACCTACAACATCGGGAGCGCAATTCGCTCCGTCAATAACGACTCCACTGCGATTGCAAGCTCCGGCCTGCGTCTCACAGTCGGCGCAACCGGACTCACCACGCTCTCGCTCATCAGCTCGCGCGGTTCGTTCGTCTCACTCGAATACATCGAAGCATCGAAACCCGGTGCCGCTGCCGCATACTTCCACGGCGGCGAAGTTCCCGCCATCGGAACCGGCGCGACAAGCATCGGTGATACCGCTTACACCGCCGCCTCCGGCCAGTTTGCCAACACCTCCGGCGCGAATGCCCTTATCATGGGCATCTGGACGCAGGCCTGCCCCGGTGCCGGTCAAGTCGGCGCAGTTGAACTCAACGTCTCGCTCTAACACCTAACCACCACACACCATGCCCGTATTTACACCCACAGTTGGAACCGGCCCCCGCGAGGAACTGGCGCAAGCCATCGTCGAAGGGGAAGGCGCAATTAGCAATCTCATCGGCGATCAGTTGATGCCCGACCTGCCGCTCACGAAGCGCACGGCGCATCTGCCCAAGCTCACGCTGCAAGGCGTGGAAGCTATGCGGACGCTGACTGACCAGAAGTTCCTCCGCGCGCCCGGCACTCGTTACGAGCGCATCACGGCGCAGGTGAATGACTTCACGTTCAGCACGAACCTCATCGGACAGGAAATCGTGATTCCGAATGAAACGAAGATGGAATGGGACGAGTATCTGGATCTCGTTGCGTTCTTCTCCGCGCAATTCGGCACGCAGATTTCTGGCCTCACGAAGGAACTGCTCCGCGCCAACATCCTGTTCAACCCGGCCTACACCTATCGCGGCACCGCGATGACGCCGGTCGCCAGCTACACCGCTGCGAATCGCGACCTCGCCTTCCCCGGCGCTGGAATGAATCCGATTCAGGACATCATCGCCGCCGCCCGCTACATTAAGGGACTCGGCGAAATCGCTGACACTGCTTGGATGAGCGGACAGGTCTGGGAGCGCGTTCGCACCTGCCAAAGCACGCTGCAATTCATCAAAGGCATTTACGGCCCGATGGCGGAAGTAAACGAAGGCAACTTCACAACGGCGCTCGCCGCTGAGTGCGGAGTCAAGGAAATCCTCATCGGCGATTGCTACATCAACATCGCCGCGAGCAATCAGGTGCCAAGCCTCACTCCTATCTGGAGCACGGCTTACATCGGCGTCGGACGCAAGGGTATGAGCAAGGTTGCCAGTGAGAAGGAAGGCGTCAGCGTTCCCACTATCTCCGGCCTTGGCGTCACGCCTTTCTGGACTGGCTTCGAGAACGGCGGCAAGCCCGTCGTGGACGGCCCGCTCTACATGGAAGGCGGCAACTACGTCGAGACTTACCCGAGCCTCGAAATCAACTCACTCGTCGTGCGCGTTGGCATGTCGTCTAACCCGACTGTTACCAACAACCGCGCATTTGTTTTGATTGCTACGAGTTTTTCCTAAAATGATTCATTTCATCTACACGCTTACAGACCCAAGGACTAAGGTTATACGATACGTCGGAAAAACCAACAACCTTGCAGCCCGTCTAGCGTTGCATATGAGCGAAAAGAAGGGCAGCCACAAAAACAACTGGCTTCACCAACTCTGCTCACTCGGTCTTCGTCCAATCATGGACGCGATTGAGGAATGCACAGATGAAACATGGGCAGAGCGCGAGCGATTTTGGATTGCTCATTTCCGAAGCGTTGGACTTCCACTGACAAATCTTGACAGCGGAGGAAACTCCGGAAAGTGTCAGTCGGAAGAAACTAAAGCAAAGATTCGCGCAGCCAATATTGGACGAAAGTGCTCGCCTGAGCATATAGCCAAAATGAAAGCCTCGAAAAAAGCAAATCTGACACCGGAAGTTAGGGAACGGATAAGGCTTGGCCAACTTGGTAAAAAGCAATCTGAGGAAACTAAAGAAAAGCGCGCAGCAAGTCTTCGCGGTCGCCCAGTCAGTGAACAAACACGAAACAAGCTGAGTATGAAAAGGCGCACAAATTCAGTGCAGCTTAATCTACTTAGGGCCAATCACGCTAAGTGGTTAGACTCCAAAAAACAAAACCAATTCTCAACCAACTAATATTATGCCAATCGAGTTTCCAGACGTTGACGTTGCGGAATCGCAGGCGGACAGGCTCACGCTTTTCCCGACAGACGACCAGTTCACCGACGTTGCTTACAGGCACGTTGAAACCGGGCACCTGTTTTTCCTCGCCGTCACGGAGCCGAACATCTATGGCCGGACGCACTTCATGAAAAACAAGAAGGAAGTCTGGGAAGGCACCGTGAAAGCATTCCGCGAGACGTTCGAGAAGGTCTAAGCCCATGAAGGAAAAGCTGTTCATTCCCTTCATGGATAACGGCTCCGGCTCAGTGACGGCGAGCAACCATTTTTGCATGGTTCTCGCCGCACTGACCGCGCTGAAAGAACGGGACTGCGCCATTGGCAGATTCTCGCATCCGTGCCCGGCAGCAACCGGCAACTTCGCAACGCACCAGTTCCTCGAAAGCAACTGCGACCGCATGGTGATTGTGGACTTGGACATCATGTTCACGCCCGCGCAGCTTGAGCTTCTAATCAGCCATGAAGTGCCGCTAGTCGCGGGAGTCTATCCCAAGAAACAGCTTGGCCTGACACTGAACATGCAGGTGCTCGACAAGGACGCATTTGCCGAGGACGTGGAAGGCCAGAACGCAAACCCGCTTGTCGAAGTCGAATGGGTGGCGCGCGGATTCATGACCATCCATCGCAGCGTTTTCGAGGCGATGGAAGATGAGTCGCCAATCGTGGACATCGAAGGCAGCATCATGCGCGAATACTGGCGCACGCTTCCCGGTGGGCACAGTGAGGACAAGGAGTTTTGTCAGCACTGGCGCAAGCTCGGCGGCAAGATTCTCGTGGATCAACGGCTGTGTGTTCAGCACGAAGGCAGCGTTCTCTATCCCATCCCCGGCACTTTCAAACTCAAAGACGAAAACCAAAAAGCAGCATAACCACTCACGAACATGGCCGCAATTTCACAGACTCCCGCAAACGTCGCGCAACTCACGACATCCGGCATCACGAACAACATCACCAATGGATACGCAGCCGCTGGCGTCACGATTGTTGCTGGCAACATGGTATCCCTCGCGGATGCCAGCGCGCAGACATACAGCCTCGCCGACGCGGACGTTAGCGGCGTCAAGGTGCCCGCAGGCATGGCGCTCGGAGGCGCAGGGCCGGGGCAGCCGTTCTTCATTCAGACGCGCGGCACGGTCAATCCCGGAAGCGTTTCGATGACCTCCGGATCCATGATTTATCTCAGCGTCACGTCCGGTGGCATCACCGAGACCTATGCGGACATCGCAAGCGGATTCTGGAGCGTGTCACTTGGGCAGGCGCTCACGAACGGTTCGCTCTACCTCAATCTTACCGGGCAAGCAGTAGCGAAGCCCTAACGTATGAGCTGGGCCGATTCAATGGCGGCGCTCAACGCGGCACTGTTGGAAATCTTCCCCGATTCCATCACGTTCAACGGCGCGACCATTGCGTGCATCGCGCCGCCGCTTCAAATCTTTAAGACGTTGAATCCATCAACTTATGATGGGAAAGTGACATTCACATTTCAAATGCTCGAAAGCGACCGCGCAACGGCTGGCATCGGGCTTCGATCTGTGATTCGATACGCCACGCCCTACGGCGAGGCGTTTAACCGCGACGGGCATTTGAATTTCGAGGTGTATCAATTCGAGCCTGATAAAACCGATTCAATCGTGCGGCTGATTTGCAACCTCAAGCAATGAGAAACTCCGGCTTCAAAATGGACATCAGCGGGATTCGTCGCAAGCAAAAGGAGCTTGCGAGCATCCCCGCGCGCATCTTCAAGCCGGAAATCAGCAACTACCTTCTCCGTCCTTCGCTCAACAAAGCCAGGGCCGCGACTCCCGTGCGAGACCTCGCCACAATCCGCGAGAATCAAGTCGGCAAGCCCAACAGCCAGTATGCGAAATGGAAGGCAAGGGGAGGCGGGCAGGGCGTTACAAAGGCGCAATTCTTGGCAGACCGTGCGCCGGCACGTTTCCTGTTCCAACTGCAATGGGTGCAGGTGGGCTATTCGCTCGGCGTGAACGTGACCGCATCGGCGGCAGTGCTCTCGGCAACCACGCGCAACCACGATGAGCCTGACATTCCGCAAGGGCGCGGGCAATGGCACGGCGGGCAAACGAAGCTCACGGCGAGCATAAGCGTCCCGTTCTTGGATGAGCCGGAACGCAAATACAAACCCTTCACCGGGCAAGGCATCCTGACGCCTATCATGGCCGCACAGTTCCCGGTATTCAACCGCGCCTGCGAGCGCAAAATGAAGCGCGTCGTCGCTGCAATCGCGAGGAGCTAGTATGACGCTTTCCGAGATACTCCAGTTGGAAAAAAACACGGAAGCCGTGATGATTGGCGTGATGTCCGATGCGTGCGAGTTTGTCTATCACTCGCGGCAGACAGACACTAATCAAAGCCCTCGCATCGCATGTAAAACAATCGTCGGCGCGCAGTTTCAAGACCAGAAGCTCACGATTGGCGTTGCGCCGTTCTACATTTACCAGTGCTACGAATGCACAATGCGGGTGATTGTCAGCACGAACCGGACGACAGAGGAAACGTCCGGCGCGCATGATGATTTGCTCGGCCAAGTGCGGATGCGCCTTTCTCAGTATTTCGTGGATGACTGGCAGAATACGCAGCTTGCCATTTCCGAGGATAACGTGCCGAACCTCGTCACGCAGGTAAAGCCCGCAGAGAGCGACGACGACCAAGCCGACACGGAAAACCTCGACAACACGACGCTTGCCATCAGCTTCATTCTCGTCATAAATCCCGCAGCACTAACCACACTCAACTAACACACCATCATGTCCAGTCCCAACCGCGTTCTTGTCCTCGCACCCGGCTACGGCGTCGCGCCTATCACGACTTCCGAAGCCGTCACCTACAATGTGAACACCGAGGAAATCACTCCCAACATCGAGGAGGATCACAATAAAGACCAATACGGCAACCCGAACCAGTCGCTCTACCAGAAAGGGCTATATGACTACAAGGGCGAATGGCAGCTTGCCAGCAGCGGCACGCTTCCGCCGACGCTCGGCTCGACCTTCACGCGCACCGTGGAAAACGAGGCGAGCAGCATCACGTTCGTCGTCCTCAAGGCACCGATTGCCAAGACCGCCGACACGAAAATCCGCACTTGCAGCGTTGAAGCGAAGCAAGCCAACGGCGGCGCTGGCAACGTGACGACCTCAAGCCTCTAATCATGTGTCGGACGCCACACTCGACGAACATGCGGACGCGCTAGACAGCGAGCGAAAGGATCGCGCCGTGGCGATGCTTGGCTTGCCCGAGCTAATCGCAGGCGTGCAAGTGGAGCCGCTGACACCGCGCCGGCTGGAATGGCTGCGCGCAATGGGCAACCCGTTCGTGTGCGGCGGGGAGTGCCCGATTGCGGCCATTCCCGACTTCCTTTGGTATATCACAAAGGACTTCGCGTTTGGCGACGATGAGCGGCGCAAGGCGTTTCTCGCGGCCATCCTGAACCTCGATGTGGACGAAGCGCGCGAGGGCATTGACGAGTATCTCGACCGCGCCTTTCTCGACGCGGGGCCGGGGCGCGAAGGCGTGTCGTTCTACGGCTCCACGGCTGGCCTCTACTGTTCGCTGAATACGGCATATCCCGGAGCAGGATGGCACCTAGAACGCGTCCTAGACACTCCGCTGCGCATTCTCTACCAGCTCATCAAAGCGGCGGACGACGCGCGCGGATGCACCATGCAAAATCGCCGCTCATCGCCGCTTATCAGCAAGTTCCTTTGCGAGATTGAACACTTCGAGCTTTCCATCGTGGCAGACTTTGATGCGGAGATGGACGCATTTGTTGACGCGAAGTGTGCGGAAGGGTATAAGCTGTGCAGTGAACCGATTCAGAAAATCAACCTCGCGATTCCGGCAGCTTGCCAGCAAGATGCGCCTTGGATCGTGCCGATGCGGAAAGTGAGCTAACATGGCCAATAACGATTTCACAGCGCAGGCGGGTATCAGCTTAGAGCAATGGAAGAAGGACATTGCGACGATGAACGAAAGCATGGGGCAAGTTGCCAAGGCTTCCGAGAAAACATCCGGAATCCTAAGTCGCATCGCAAACACGGCAATCATTTCAGGCGCAATCAAACTGTTCACCGATTTCGGCAGCGCGCTTTTGCAGACCGGACGAAAGGCTGGACAGATTGACAGCGAATTTACTGCGCTCTACGGGCACATCAACGCAGCCGGTGACGCAGGGTTGAGCACGGGCGATAAAATAAAGGCCGCGCTGCTTCAGTTGCCGAAGTTGGTGGGGTTGAAAAACTTCGCCACAAAGGAACTGGAGGACATGTATGAGATTGCCTCCGTGATTGACGAGCAAAACGGCGGTTACGACCAGATGATCGCCAAGATTGCCAAGCTGAACAATCTGCGAAGCACGGAAACGGCAAAGCCGCAAAGCGAACAGCGCGACACGAATCTTGATCGCATCAACGGTGCAATCGCGCTCACGTCCAAGATGGCCGCTGATAGCATGAATAAAATCAGCGGTGCTCAAAAAGACATTTCCGCAGGGCAAGGTCGAAGGCTCAAGGACTTGGAGCTTGAAAACAACTACAAGAGCAAGCTATCTCAACTCGACGCGAGCATGAAAGACGCGGCTGGAAACCGCTCGCAAGAACAGCAGAAAGCATACGGCGCAGCAGTTACGCTAGCCAAAACGGAATACGATTTAGCGAAAAGGCAGAATGAATTGCAGGAAGTTACCGCCGAAAGCGAACATGACCTAGCTCGCAGCACGGCAAAGCTGCGTCTTGACGGCGTGGAAGGGCAAGTGCAAGGTGCGAGTGACGCGTTGGACACAGCAAGAAAGCAGGAGGACGTTGCGAAAGGCGTGACGGCAGAAACCGCGCGAGCCGCAAAAACAAAAACCGCGCTGGCCTATGCCGAGCTTGACGTTCAAGAGCGCAATATGCGCCTTTCGCAGATTCAAACAACGCAATCGGAGGACGATGCGGATGCGCACAAGGAGATTTACACGCTGGAATTAAACTCAGCCAAGAACGCGCAGAAAGCAGCCGCCGACAAGCGCGACCTGTTCAAGGTTGGCTCTATCGCATTTCGGCAGGCGCAGGTGGAAGTTGACCTTGCAAAGCATCGCGAGGAAGTTGCGCTCTTTGCATTGGCAAACTCCAAGATGGAAATTGCCAACGCGATCAACCTGACGGAAGTGCAGATGAGCGGCACTGCGCGCGTGGCAGCTATCGAGCAAAACCGCGTGCAGTTTGCAAATCAGATTGCCAAGGCATTGCACGATGGGGACAAGGCGCTTGCCAATCAGCTCGGAAAGCAGCAGGCCATAAATGACTTGCAAGCAGAAGCAAACGAGCTTTTGAAATCGCCAGCACAGAAAGCGAAAGAGGCAAAGGAACGGCGCAAGAACGAAGCCGCATTGCGCGTGGCGGCGGCGCGGGACAAGATGCGCGGAGCGGCGATGGACGCTGAGGATGCGAAGCTGGCTAAAGATAATCTAATGGCTGACAGACGAGGGATGCGCAATCAGAAAATGTTTAAGGGCGCAGAAGCGGATGCCGAAAACGCACGCCGCGCAGCGGGTGGGATGCCGCTAGTGGAAATCATTAACCGTGGCGGGACGCGCAACGGCACAAGAGGCAGCGAAGCGACACGTAAAGCTATTAAGGACGCGGCGGAACGCAATGCACCAAAGAACGTGGGCGCAGCGAAAAATCAGATCAACGAGTTTATCGCAAAAACGCTAATCGTAACAGCAGTTAAATCAAGATGAGCACTCCAAACAGAGTAATGGTGGGCACGCTCTCGACCGTCACCTTTGACGGGCCGGGCCGCTACGTGCGCCCCTTTCAGGACAAGGGCGACACATGGAGCTTCGAGTGGCATATTGACTGCTATCAGCTAGCGGCGAACTTCACGCCGTTCCAAAACAATCGCTTCTACTCGCCGGGCTTCGTCTCGCCAGTGGAGCAGATGCAAGCCGTCACGACCACGCTCGGCACGGCATACCTTGTGCATGAGGAGCAGCCGGAATACACGGCGTGCAAGGGCTGGCTGAAATTCAAGCGCGTGTATGCCGGCTTGCCAATCACTCGGCAGGAAGGCACTTCCGTAACGCATTCGTTCCAGTATTACTCTACATCGGCCAGCTATGACTGGGAGAATCCGCCGCCGGCGCCGGAAGTGGCAGAATGGCCGCTTGTGTGTCCGGGATACTACCTTTACGAGTATTTCCTTTCCTATTGGCCGGACGTGATTCGCGCGCCGAAAATCACTTCCATCTTCGGGGTTTTGCTCAAGACTAACTGGCCTCCGCCAACCAGCGGGCCGTTCGTTTCAAAGGATTCCGAAATCAGCATTTACAAAGGCAGCATCATCGAGCGCAAGACGCTCTACGTGAACGCGCCGACACTGGCGCAACTCGTCTAATGGACCCCGTCCAACTAGCCAACCCGGAAAACGCATTCGAGGGCGGAGTGCTCGACAAGAAATGGATGTTCAACGTGGTAGGGCACCTGAACCTTTGGCACGCTGGCGAGGTGAAGCTACCCTCGACAGAGTGGGGCAGCGGCAGAATACTTGTGAGTAACACCGGATGGGTGGTTGACCTCACGCGGCTAAAGGTGCCAGCGTCGTCGCAGGTGCAATCTCAGCGCGAGTTTCAGATTGTCGCAGACGGGGCGAACACGGTGAAGATTTACAACGGCACTCTTTTTGGAAGCCTACCGACCGGATTCTCAGTGAATAACAGCCCGATTAAAACGCTGACCGTCGCGAGCGGTGACAAGATTTACGCGAAGGTGACGTGGAACAGGACACTTAATATCACCGGCAACATCGTGAGCACTATCACCACCCGCACAATCGAAGCGGCGGCGACGGTGCCAGCAGACGACCCGCAGACGGCCACGCGACATTACCAGCTTGCGACCGTGACACTAGGCACGGGAAACATCCCCGTCATTGCGCAGAGTCGATGGGGGCCGATTGACGACTTGCCGGGGACGGCGCGGTATAACTACACGATGAACAGTGCCAGCACGTCCGCTCAGACGGACTACTGGGACTTGCTCGCGACAGGCAAGGGCAAACAGGCGGGCGGCGTGACCGATCTAGCGCCGGATTACGATTCTGTTCAAGTGTCAGGATATGGCGGATGGTTGCGATTTATTCAGGATGGCACCAACCTCAAGATTTTCGCTCGCGGAACTACAATGAACTCCGTCGGGCAAA
>Ga0194048_10000496_pt1 | contig 19177 bp, 18 predicted proteins | sample JunL225m_MetaG_FD_161685 | JGI IMG/M metagenome (GOLD analysis project Ga0194048, IMG submission 161685) | Anoxic zone freshwater microbial communities from boreal shield lake in IISD Experimental Lakes Area, Ontario, Canada - Jun2016-L222-5m | ecosystem: Environmental > Aquatic > Freshwater >...
CGTATTTTTTTTGTGTAAGTGTTTCTACTAAAGAAATAGTTCCTGTAAAAACATCGGTATCGTAATTACTTGTTTTTTGTTGAATAACGCGCACCAATCTTTCAAATCCCATTCCGGTATCTACATGCTTGGCAGGCAATGGTTCTAGACTTTGGTCTTTTAAACGATTAAACTGCATGAACACATTGTTCCAAATTTCTATGACTTGCGGATGGTCGTTATTTACCAATGTTTTTCCATCTACCAATGCCCTTTCTTCATTTGTTCTACAGTCTACATGAATTTCACTGCATGGACCGCAGGGGCCAGTATCGCCCATCTCCCAGAAATTATCCTTTTTATTACCTAGTAAAATTCTTTCTTCGGGTACAAATTTTTTCCATTCTTCAAAAGCTTCTGTGTCTCTTTCTAATTTTTCTTTTGCATCGCCTTCAAAAATGGTTACGTATAATCGGTCTTTGTCTATTTTATAAATATTGGTTAAAAGCTCCCAGCTCCAGGCAATAGCTTCTGCTTTAAAATAATTTCCAAAGCTCCAATTACCTAACATTTCAAACATGGTATGATGATAGGTATCTACTCCAACTTCTTCTAAATCATTGTGTTTGCCACTAACTCGCAAACATTTTTGGGTATCGGCTACACGTTGATTGGGTGCCTGTTTATTGCCTAAAAAATAGTCTTTAAACTGGTTCATGCCCGCGTTGGTAAACAAAAGTGTTGGGTCGTTTTTAACCACAATTGGGGCAGATGCCACTATTTGATGCCCTTTTGAGGCAAAGAAATCTAGAAATTGTTGGCGTATCTGAGCACTGGTCATCATTGTTAATCGAAATTTAAATCAATTGATTAAGCCTTTGAAACTATCTTTGATAGCTTATTGGCAGCTGCTAAGGTAAGGATTAGTCGGCTGAAATTAGCGGCTTACCACCTTAGAATGGGGCATTTATCAACCAATTACACATTGCATAAAAAGCATGAAGAAAATTAAATACTATTATAACACCCATACCCTCCGCTTCGAGAAGCTCGAAACGCCGCTTAGGGTTAGGCTGTTGCAGGTATTTGGATTCATTGCTGCCTCAATTGTAACTGGCTTAATTATTATTTTTATTGCATTCAAATACATCGATAGCCCGAAAGAAAAACTATTGCGTCAAGAGAACGACGATATGCACGAAAGTTATAGTTTGTTGCGCGAGCGGGTGAATCAATTAGAATTGCAAATGGATGAATTAGAAAATCGCGACAACTCGGTGTATCGATCAATTTTTGAAGCCGAACCTATTCCGGATAGTGCACGTGTAAAAGATATGGAAGCTAAAAACGAAGTGAAGTTGGTGCAACGTATGGGAGAAACGGAATTGGTAAAAAGTATGACTAGCCAACTCAATAATCTTTCGCTTCGATTAGCTTATCAAGATCAATCGTATGTATCAATTGCAGATATGGTTAAGAACAAAGCCAAGCTGCTAAATGCTATTCCGTCTATTCAACCGGTTAGTAATAAAAATTTAAACAGAATTGCTTCTGGATTTGGTTATAGAATTGATCCAGTATATAAAGATAGAAGACCACACCAAGGTTTAGATTTTACTGCTCCACAAGGAACCCCTATTTATGCTACTGCCGATGGCACTGTAAAAGAAGTTGGATTTACTACAAGTGGATTTGGAAATAGGGTAGTGATTAATCACGGCTATGGATACGAAACCCTTTATGGACATATGTATCGCTTTAAAGCGAGGGTAGGTCAACAAGTAAAACGTGGCGAAGTAATAGGCTATGTTGGTAATACCGGAAAAAGTACTGGTCCACACTGCCACTACGAAGTGCACCGTGGCGGAAGACCGGTAGATCCTATTTATTATTTTTATAACGATCTTACGCCAGCGCAATTCGACCGCATTTTAAAAATTGCTGCAGCAGGTAACCAAAGTTTCGACTAATTAAATTTATACCAAGTGGATCCAGGCGTTAGCGAATACCTTAAACGAATACTCAATACAATTTCTTTTACTGTATTGTGGATGGCTATTAATTCTACCGCAGGCATCATGTATCAATTTGCTTATTTGCAAGAAGGAGCTGGTATACAAGTTGAAAATATTATTTTCTACTTGTGGCTAATACTAAGTTTTATAGCGCTGCTTTATTATTTAATTCGGCTATGGAAAAAGCCCTTACACTTCGAAGAATAAGGGCTTTTTTGAATTATTTTTCTTTTGTATCTAGAATAACCGGAGAACTTCCTTTGCCCATAATAATCACTTTGGCATTAGGCGAAGTAACCAATCCTTTCATCATTTGAATTTGCTCGTACTGCAATTGTTTGTCGGTTAAGCCCGAACTCATAATACGCTGATAGTCGGCAATACCTTGTGCTTCCACACGTTTTCTTTCGGCTTCTTGTTTTTCTTTTTGCAAAACAAATTCCATTTTTTGTGCTTCTTGTTCTGCTTTTATTTTGTCTTCGATAGATGTTTTAACTGTTGCAGGCAGTGTAATATTACGCACCAATAATTGCTCTAATACCAAGCCACGAAGTTTAAAATTATCTTCAATCGTTTTAAAAATACGGGTTTGAAATTCATCTCTTTTGGTTGAGTATAAATCAACTGCCGTATAATAAACAGCGTTGTCTCTAATTTTTGTACGCGTAATAGGACGAACAATTTTGTCTTTAAAATCTAGCCCTGTTTCTTTAATAATTTTTGGCGCTTCGGTAGATAAAACACGATACAAAACCGTTAAATCAATTACTACTTCTAATCCATCGGCAGTTAATACACGAATAGCATCGTCTCCTGCCACATCGCCTTCGTTGTGTACACCACTCATGGTATAGTTTTGCGTTCGGGTATCAATTTTACTTACATCTATTAATGGGTTTACCAAATTCAACCCACTAGTAATTACTTCGTCTTGTACTTTACCAAACATTGATTTTACACCAATTTGTCCAGCATCAATTTGCTTGATACAAGAAGTTAGAAATCCTAACAAAACTACTCCCATACCAACGGTTCTAGCCAGTTTTGCATATTGTGGTAACGGGTGTGCTAGGTTTTTCAATGAGAATGAAAGAACAAAAATTAAAATGCCTAAAATGATGAGTGCCATATATTGTTTTTTTATTTTTAAATTGATTATTTAATTAGCTGCTATGATCTACTACTATTTTCCATTGGCCATTTATTTTTTTAAATAGCAGGGTATATAAACCGTTTAAGTTGCCAATACTTCTGGTTAAATGCCATTTACCTAAAACAAAATAATAAGTATTAGACAGTGGCCTTACTTGTAAAATATCAAAACTCAATTTGCCCATTGCAGCGGTATCTGGATAACCTTTTTGGTAACTTTTTAAAGTGTTTGCAAAGCCATAATTAGTCCCTGCTGACCCTACAAATAATAGGCTATCACTCTGCCAATAACCACTCATAAATGAAACAATATTTCCTTTATTCCATTCTTCGGTTTGAGACTGTAATACTTTTCTAATGGCCTTTTCGTCTTTATTTTGAGCAAGACTTGTTAAACTGAAAAGGGTAAGAAAAAAAAGAAAAAGGATAGTAGGTATTCCTTTTGGTAAGCGTTTCATAGTGGTAATTTTATGTAAGCTACACAAAAGCACACACTAATAACACGGTTTTATTTAGAGGGAAATAGCGAGAATTTTGTTGGTTGTTTTTATGGATGAATGGGCATTATTGTTATCTTACCTCCATGAAATACGTTGCACATTTAGAAAAAGACCGTAAACTCTCTAAAATAATTACAGAGGCATTACCCGAGTTGGAATTACACAGCAATTTGCCACTGCGTTTAATGGCAAGTATCATGAGCCAACAATTAAGCACTAAAGTGGCTAAAGTCATTTACCAGCGGTTTCTTGATTTATACAATGGTAAAAACCCTAAACCGGCAGAAGTGCTTGCAACGCCTAGTACTAGTTTGCGTGAAATAGGGTTGAGCAATGCAAAAGTGGGCTATATTTTAAATGTGGCTAGTTTTTGCATAGAACAAAAAATCACCGATAAAAAACTACAAAAATTAAGCAACGAAGCAATTGTTGACTTGCTCACACAAATTAAAGGTGTTGGCAAATGGACGGTTGAAATGTTATTGATGTTTAGTTTGGGGCGCGAAGATGTTTTTGCGGTGGATGATTTTGGCATTCAACAAGCCATGATAAAATTGTATCGACTAGAAAATCTAGAAAAGAAAATATTGAAAGAAAAGATGTTAGCCATTTCTACCAAATGGAGTCCTTATCGCACCTATGCTTGTTTGCATTTGTGGCAATGGAAAGACGAAAAATAATTGCCAATAATTAAGCAGAATTTCTAGCAGCATTAATTACACCAAACATAGATCTGGTAACTAGTTTTTCGTACACCGCTTTCATTTCTGGGTTAACATTATTACTATGCAATTGATTCAAAGCATATTGCTGTATGGTTAACAATGGCAATACAATTTTATCACGCATTTGAATTGATGCACGTCCTGCTTTATCGTCTTCCATTAATGAACTAGCATCTGCCAATTCTAATACTAATTTTGAGGTTAAATCGAACTCTGCTTTTATCAATTCCCAAACTGGTCCAAACTGCGGATCTTTTTTTACGTGTTGTGTAAGAGGAAAGAATGATTTTAACATACTCATCATACTATTGTCAATGAGTGTTCGGAAGAACAAAGAGTTTTTGAATAGGGCTTTTGTATCATCCCACAGACCTCTGTCTTTCATGCTCTGTAGCGCTGTTCCTACACCAAAAAATCCAGGTACATTTTGTTTTAATTGACTCCAACTTCCTACAAATGGAATGGCACGCAAGTCTTCGAATCTTAATCCACCACCACTACCTCGTTTAGCAGGTCGGCTAGCAATATTGCTTTTACTATAATAGTTCAGCGGACTGAACTGTTGCATATACGCTAAGAACAATGGATGTGTTTTAAATGCTTGGTAAAATTCGTGACTAATTTTGCCTAAATCTTCCATTAGCATTCGATCTTGTGCCGATAATTGCACACGTGTATTTGCAAACAATTCATTACTAAGTCCGGCACTTAATAATTGTTCTAAATTATATTGTGATGATTGCGTAGTTCCAAAATTTGAAGTAATGGTTTGCCCTTGAATGGTTAATTGTATTTCTTCGTTTTCAATATTAGATCCCATCGACGAATAAAACTTATTCGTCTTTCCGCCACCACGTGATGGTGGACCACCACGTCCGTCAAAAAACTTCACTTTAATATCGTTTTGTCTAGAAATAGCAGTCAAGTTTTCTTTAGCAGTATAAATACTCCAATTGGCTTGTAAATAGCCACCATCCTTGGTTCCATCGCTAAAGCCAAGCATAATTGTTTGGTGATTATTGCGTAGGGCTAGGTGTTGTTTGTAAGCGGGCAATTCGTATAAAAATTGCATGGTTGCTTCTGCTTGTGCTAAATCATCAATCGTTTCAAACAATGGAATGATATCAATTGGCATTTCAGATTTTTTAAATCCGCAAATACCTAGTAAGGCCATTACTTCCATCATATTAACCGGACCTTGGCAATTACTAATAATGTATCGGTGGCATCCAGCTTCGCCATTTTCTATTTGAATAGTTCTTATTGCATACATGCTTTCAAGTGTATCTCTTGAAATAGTATCCAATAATATTGCAGGATCAACTATCGTGTCAATTGCAGCAAGTGCTTGTATTTTTTCGGCTATAGAAAGTATGCTATAATTTTCAGGTAAAATTTCAACACCAGTTTTTTCTTTTAACACTTTTGCTATCTCTAATAAAACAGCGGTATGAATACGACTGTCTTGTCTAATATCTAGCGAGGCAAAATGTGTTCCAAATATTTTTACTTTATGTATTAAACTATCGAGTCTATTTAAAAAAAGTGAATGGTGATTTTTAATGAGCAACTCGCGTGCTGCATATAATTCACGCATTAATTCTGCCGATTGAATTCGTTTGCTCGCTTCTGGACGAAATACATTTTCGTATAACTGTTGCTCTAGTTGTTGAATAATTACATCAACGCCTGTAAAAGTTAAGCGTCTTTTTAATTTTCTAATATCTCTGTAATAACAAACCACAATCGCACTGCGCAAGGCCTCTGCAACTTTTAGTGTAGTAGGTCCGTTCACAAATGGATTTCCATCTCTATCTCCACCAGGCCAAAAACCTAATTCAATAAAAGGGTTCGATCCATCGTAAGCATTATCAAAAACTTCTGTATTAATGTAGTTGTAAATACTACCAATAGAAGGGTATAAAACATTTTCTAGATACCACATTAGGTTCACTGCTTCGTCTAATGGGCTTGGTTGTTTTTTGTTAAAAAATGGGGTGATACCCAATTGTTGTATATAGGCATTGATGGTATGAAAATCGTTTTTACCAATGGCTTCATTCATGTCGTGAATAATACCCAAAACACTTCCTGGATAAAATTGTGTAGGATGAGCCGTTAATACAATACGAACTTTAAAGGTTTTTAATTTTTGTTTTAAGGCCTCCGATTTTCCAGTAAAATTCGATTCGTTGATAAGCGATTTTAAACTTCCTGGACCTTCAATATTATTTACCGACTGAAATGCAGCGTCTTCAATTGCATCAAACAATACAATTTGCCTTTCTATATATTGTACAAATTTAAATAAACGGGCTACTTTATCGGCTTCGCTGATGGCATTGGTATGCTGTGTAAAAAAATGGTCAATAATTTCAATGGGGGTTTTGCTATCGGCATAACCATCTAAACAGGATTGTAAAAGAATTGGGAGTAAAGCGCCTACATTGGCAATTCCCGAAAAAGGAAGTGCCGAGAACAAGCTATTATAGATGGTATACTTATCTGTAACGTTTCTTTTAAAGTTGGTAATATATTCTGATGAAGACATAATCTAATAATAGCCTCTAAGGTAATTCTTTTCTATAAAAACTACGCATTAAAATATCGTGGGAGCCTTAACTGGCTTGATTTTCAGGCTAATGAGCGTTAGTTATGCAAATTAATTATATGTGAGGTTCTTTTGTAGATTCAATCCTAGTATACAAATCTGTATGAAATATTTTTAAATGTAATAATTAATTAATCTTTTATAATTTTAAAAACAACTCAGAAAAAATTACAAAAAAGACTGGTTTTATTAAATACATTTGAAAATTATGTGCGTTAGTATTATCCCTAAAACCAACAAATTTATACATGCATTTAAGTGATCAAGAGCTTCTAGCACAATTTGCAAATCCTGCCACCAAAGAAAAAGGGTACACAGCGGTGATTAAAAAATACCAAGAAAAGCTCTATTGGCATATCAGACGAATGGTGATTGACCATGCAGATGCAGACGATGTGTTACAAAATACTTTTATTAAAGTCTGGAAAGGCCTCGAGAATTTTAGAGAAGACAGCCAATTATACACTTGGTTATACCGAATTGCTACTAACGAAAGCCTGAGTTTTTTAGCCCAGCAACAAAAAAGGGCCACTATTAGTATGGATGTAGTAGGCTCAACCCTTGAAAATAAAATTAAAGCCGATACAAATTTCGATGGAAATAGGCTTGAATGGAAATTACAGGTGGCTATTCAGTCTTTGCCCGAAAAACAGCGACTGGTATTTAACCTTCGATATTACGATGCGCTTCCATACGAAGAAATGAGTAGAATATTAGATACTAGTGAAGGCGCACTTAAAGCTAGTTACCACCATGCCGCAAAAAAAATAGAAGCTTTTTTAAAGGAAAATTAAACGAAAGGGTCCTTTATGAGTCTTAAATGTTAAGGAAATGAAAAATACAGATACAATAGTAACCGAAATGCAATCAATAGCCCCTTCCATTGCGGCTATTGGAACGGCAATGCCCTATACGGTTGATACACAATATTTTCAAAATTTACCCGAAATACTACTTGAACAGGCGCAATTTGCAGATAATCATGTTATTGCTAATTCACCTTATCAGGTTCCCCCTAGCTATTTTGATGGATTATCTACACAACTATTAAATAGAATTGCCGCAGAAACAACGGTTGAAGCACCAATTCAAAAAACAACAGCAAAAATTGTTCGATTTAACCAAGTTAAAAGGTGGATGAGTTATGCTGCTGCTGCAATTTTGGCTGGAATTTTAATAACTAATGCATTTTTATTCACTGATAAACCTAATTATAGTGAATACGAAAAATACAGAACCCTCGATATTCCTAGTACACTCGATTTAGTGAGCGATGCCGATTTGAATAATTATATTCAAAACAATAGTCACACAAATGGAGTTGAAGAAATGGTTGTTTCTGAAAACGAGGCGCTTCCAAATTTATCTGAGAATATGGACTTATTGAGCAATGAAAATTTGGATGCTTATTTAGAAGAAAACAAATTGTTAGAACAAAATAAAATTGAAGATCCTGTTAAATAAATAATATTACCATGAAAAAAAATCTACTCATTATTTTTTTAGTTTGCTTGATGCATTTAGTATCAAATGCGCAACCACCACAAGGCCCTCCGCCACAGCAAGGCCCGCCACCGCATAAAAATATCCAAGCAATTAAAGTTGCTTTTATTACACGTCAGTTAAATTTAACTGCAGAAGAAGCGCAAAAGTTTTGGCCAGTATACAATGCGTATTCCGAGTCTATTAAAAAAATTAGAATTGAGCAAAAGCAAGATGTGCTAGGCTTTGAAGAGAAAGCATTGGCAGAGCGAAAAAAACTCAAAGCAGAAATGAAGAAAATTTTAGTTTCTGAAGATCGCGCTAATATTGCCATGAAAATTGATCGTGATTTTAATGAAGTGCTTAGAAATGAATTGAAGGAACGCAGAGACAATGGAAATGGGAATGGGAAGAAACGGAAGAATAGTCCTCCACCTAATCCTCCAAATAATAATAACCAATAGAAGGGGGGATCTTTTTATTGTTATTCGCTGCCACCTTTTTGGTGGCAGCTTTTTTTGCGCTAATCTGTTCTACAAATAAAAGGTGTTGCAATATCGTGGTAAAATAAAAAAGTCCATGCTGCCGATCTTCCTTCTTCCCACCACTGTTGGCGTAATTCCATGCATTTTTTTCCATCTACATCGTACTTAGCTACAAATCTGCTTTTCATTTGCTGTAATTGCGGCGCTACATCTCCGCCAAAAAATATGGTTTGGTTGTTTTCTTCTATCCAAAATACTTGGTGAAAAATACTATGCCCACCTGTTACTTGGTATTTAATATATCCATCAATCAAACCTTCGTTTTCAGTTAACCAAACAAGTTTGCTAAAATTTTCTAATTGTTGAAAATCTTCTTCTTTATTAGCCTCAGTGGCCGCTGCTATAAATTTGTTGAACTCTCTTTGTTGCACATAATAATTAGCATAGGGAAAACTAATAAAGCGTTCGTCGGATAATGGGTTTCTAATAGTTATTCCACCTGCATGGTCTTTGTGCAAATGACTAATTAATACTTTTGTTATTTGCGATGGATTAATGCCTGCTTTACGCAAATTGGCTAGTAATTGTGGTTCTCCATTTTCATTTAAATAACCTAGTCCGGTATCTATTAAAATAATGTCTTTGCTAGTGATTATTACAAAGGGTTGAATTTCTACCAAAATGCTTCCTGCAGGCTTATTTGCTGCAGTATTAATTTCTTTATTGAAGGGTACAAATACTTTTGTTTGGTCAATACTAAAACAACCTTCTGATAGTGGAATAATTTGCATGCATGGAAATTTAAAATAGTATTAACGAAGCACCATTTGTCTGTCGGCGTCGAGCCTTAATAAAACAAACAATAAAATAGTAAACGTTAGTAACGACGATCCGCCATAACTAATTAAAGGAAGTGCAATACCAATGATTGGAAACAATCCAATGGTCATACATACATTCACTGTAATATGGAAAAAAAGAATACTCACAACACTATAGGCATAAACCCTACTAAAAGCACTTCGCTGCCGCTCTGCAATTTTTATAATTCTTAAAAGTAAAAATAAATAGAGCCCTAAAAAACCAACGCATCCTACAAATCCAAATGCTTCACCAAGCGATGTAAAAATAAAATCGGTGTGTTGTTCTGGCACATATTTACCCCTGGTTTGTGTACCTTTTAAAAATCCTCTGCCCCAAAATCTACCCGATCCAATTGCTATTTTACTTTGGCGCACATTGTAGTCATCTGGTTTAAAGGATGCTTTTGAACCAGGCTGTTCTATTGATTTATTATTTTTATTTTGGCTACAGTCGTAGTCTTTACCTACTGCACTATAAATACGTTGACTTTGATAACACTCAAATACATTATTAAAAATATAAGGCACGGCAAATCGCTGAACGCCTACGCAAATAGCCCAGGTAACAATAATGATGGCTAATAGTCTAATATTTCTTTTTATTTGACGCCAAAAAATATAAATAATCATTGCAGCAATAATAGTAAGTGTTATTGCTAGGGTATTGGGCTCTACTATGAGTGTAGCAACTACTAATGCACCAAATGATATGCCTATTACTAAAATGCTAGCAGGTAAACCTTCTCTATACATCGCAATAAAAAAACTCAAGTAAACCAATGCCAAACCTGTTTCGTGTTGCAACCTTGCAAGTACAGCTGGAACCAAAACAATGCCGCAAGCAATTAATTGAGATTTTGCTTTTGTAAAATCGGTATTCTGCATCGACAAATATTTTGCCAATGCCAATGCCACAAAAATTTTACACAATTCAGCGGGTTGTAAATTAAATCCTCCTCCTAAAGCAATCCAACTTTTAGAACCTTTAATATCTTTTCCAATAACAAAGGTGGCCAGCATTAATAAAATACCAAATGCATAAGTAAGGTTGGCAAATGCGGTAAAAAGTTTACTGTCGGCCAATAAAATAAAAGTGGCTATTAAAGTACAAACACCTGCAAACATTAATTGCTTGCTATAATTGGTTTTACCGCCTAAAAATAATTGAAACCAATTACTGCCTGTTCTATACTCCACCATAAAAATACAGAGGAGGCCAATACTTACTAATACTGCATACAGTGTAACAATGGTCCAGTCTACGCCTTGTGAAACAGAATTATTTCTTGTATTCATTTTTTTTATGCCTTTGTGGATACAACTTTTAACCTTTTTGATTGATGGATAAATAATGCGCCAGTCCGTTGGTTTGCTTTATTATTTTTTCCATCTTTAGTTGGATTCTTTTTTTCTGTATTTATTTTTTTGTCTGTAGCAGGTGTGCTGCTAGAATCTTCTTCGTCATCTGCATTAATGTTTTTTAAATCGGCATTCATTTCTGCTTTTGAAGCTGCTTCCATGGCAAGTTTTGCTTGACGTTGCACATCTTTTCTAGCATACCATTGTTTAATAGCATCTGGAATTAAATTGGCATTTGAAATTCTTTCAACTTCAGCCAAACGATCTGTTGCAATGGTATCATTCAAATATTTTTCCATCATGAATGCCCCAATAGGTCCGGCCCAAGTAGCACCAAATCCTGCATTCTCAACTATTACAGCTACTGCAATTGTTGGATTGTCTTTGGGTGCAAAACAAACAAATAAAGAGTGATTTTTTCCGTGTGGATTTTGAGCTGTTCCTGTTTTTGCGCAATACTCTACACCAGGAACTTTTATTCCTGCTGCAGTGCCATAAACAGTTACATCGTGCATGCCATCATGTACAGCTCTAAACACAGTATCTGAGGTGCTTGTAACAATATGTTTTCTTCGATACTTACCCAACATGCTAGTGTCTATAGTTGCTTCGCGTTCAATACTGTCTACAAAATGGGGTGTATAATAGTAGCCTTTGTTAGCAATAATACACATCATGTTGGCTAATTGCATTGGCGTTGCGGTCATTTTATCTTGCCCAATTCCTAGTGTTAAAATGGTGCAACTATTCCATCTATTTCTACCATATGCTTTATTGTAAACAGCTGTGTCTGGAACGCTAGCCCTATTTTCACTAGGTAAGTCAACATCTAAGGTTCTGCCCATTCCAAATGAATTCATGTATTGCTTCCATTTTAAATAGCCTTCTTGTGGACTATGGTAAGCAGGATTGTCAATAGCCATTCTAAAAATCTGAGAAAAATAAGCGTTGCAAGAATTGGCTAGTGCCAAGCGTAAAGAGCCTGCATGACCTGCATTTTTATGTTCGCATTTAACTACTACACCGCAACTATTATATGATCCATAACAAGGGAAGCCATATCCTGGTGTAATCAGACCTTCATCTAATGCAATAACAGCACCCAAGGGTTTAAAGGTTGATCCTGGTGGATATTGTCCTTTAATGGCGCGGTTAAACATGGGGCGTGAGGTGTCTAATAACATCCTACCCAAATTCTTTTTTCTTTCACTACCTGTGAGGGAATTGGGGTTATAGTTTGGGCTAGAAACCATAGCAATAATTCCACCTGTTTTGGGGTTGATGGCTACAGCACTTCCAATTTTATTTTGTAATAATTTTTCGGCTAGCTGCTGTACTTCTACATCTACACTGGTATACAAGTTTCTTCCAGCAACAGCACTAGTATCAAACATTCCATTTTCGTAAGGACCTTGTATTCTGCTTTTATTGTCTCTGATATAACGTTTAATACCACGCTCTCCCATTAACACTTTCTCGTAGGTTCTTTCTAGGCCATTCATGCCGGCATAGTCACCCATCTCGTATCCATCGTCTTTGTGCCTGCGTAAAAAACCAGTATCTACTTCGGCAATATATCCTAATACTTGTGCGCCCGTATTATATGGATAGGTTCGAACTGAACGATCTGTTAGTATAAATCCAGGAAATTTATACATGTTTTCATACAGCTTGGCATACAATTCTTGCGTTAACAAGGGCTCGAAAATACTTGGCTTTACGCTTGTGTTTTTAAAGATAATTTCGTGCATCCGCTTTTTGTATTCTGTAGTATCTATATTTAAAATACTACATAGCGCCAAGGTATCGGTACCTTTTGATTCAACAGGCGTAACCACCAAATCGTAGCTGATGGTATTTTCTAACATCGCCTTCTTTTTGCGATCGAAAATGATACCCCTGTCTGGATAAACAATTTTTCTAAAAATGGCATTATTTTCTGCTGCCAACCTGTATTTAGAAGAAAATATTTGCAGGTTAATTAATTGGCCAACAATCACAATAAAGATCACAAAAAATATAATTTGAATAACCCCACCTCTACTTTGATTAAATACAGACATAACTATTTTGTAAGAAGATATTTTCTAAAAGATAATCTTAAGATGCAAAGTTGCAGTTTCAAAGTTGATGCTGCGTCAATTGAGGATAAAAAAGTTATGCATAAATGTTGATAGCTATAGGGCTATGTTCCATAAGCGCGAAGCCTTGATTTTCTAAAGAACAACATTTCTGTAATAAAAATCAATAAAAAACTTACCAAGGTAGTAGCCACCACCTTGCCAAAAAAGTAGCCAAAATTGCCAAATTGCATCCATTCTATTAATACGAGTAATACATGGTGGATAAAGGTTAAAAGGCCAATATACAAACCATAAGGGGCCCATCCCATACTCTTAATACTTGGCTCATTATAGCTTTGTTCAGTGGTATCTTGGGGAATTAAGAGGTTTAATAAAAAAGGCCTTAAATAGGCAATCAACACACAAGGTGCTGCGTGTAATCCAATGGTTCCTGAAAAATAATCTATTGACAATCCTACTATAAAGGCAATTAACAATAGCAAAAATCGGTTGGTATTAAAAGGAAGCCAAAGGATAAACAAAAAGTAAACGTAGGGAATAATGAATTGGTGCAATGGGGGCACTTCGTTCAGGATAAATACCTGTACAAATACAAACAAGATAAATCTGATAATATTTTTTAAAATTTCACTCATTAATTTTTTTCAATAATGGTTTCTATGTTTGTTTGTTCTGTGTAACGGAAATTGTCAATTAAATAAGCATATTGAATGGCAAAGAAGTTGGTAGCCGTTTTTACACGAAGCGTATAAAAATTACTACTGGGGTCTACTACAATATTATTGACTGTACCTATTAATAAATGCGAAGGGAAATTGGCCGAATAATTACTGGTAACAACGCTATCGCCTCTAACTACTCTAGCACTCTTAGGAATATTCTTTAAAATTAAAAAAGAAGGGTCTGCGCCATCCCACTCAATACTACCCGCATTATTATCTTTCTTAAGCATGGCACTCACTTTACTATTGCGGTGCAACAAACTCATTACCCTTGCATTGTTTTCGCTAACACTTACTACTACGCCCACAATCCCTTCAGATCCTACAACGGCCATTCCTTTTTTTACACCTTGTAAACTACCCCTTTCTAATGTGATAAAATTTGTTTGAAGTGTTACGGTGTTACCAATCACTTTTGCAGTAAGCAAAGTGTACTTTCTGCGTTTGCCCAGACTGTCTCTGTACAAAGAATCTACATAGACTTTTTTAATAGTATCTGGCGACTGAAAATTAAGTGGCAACAAATTACGCAAACGTGCATTTTCTTCTGCTAACTGTTTGTTGGTTTCTTTTAAACTAAAATAATAACGCCAGTTATTGTATTGCTTGTTAAATTTTCCTGTAGCGTCTTCGGCTGCAGCAGAAAAAAACACTTGGTGCGATTTGCTACTATTGCTCAATAAAACAATACAAAACACCTCTAACAGTAAGAAACTGATAAAGGTGAAATTTTGTCTTATGAAAATGAAAATGTTTTTCAAGGAAGAAGATTCGGTAACCTATAATTATCTCATGATAAAAGGAAAACGCTGGTAATTTTTTAATGCCAATCCAGTTCCGCGTACCACACTTTTCAATGGATCGTCGGCAATATGAACAGGCAATTTAATTTTTGCACTCAAACGTTTGTCTAATCCACGAAGTAAAGCACCACCACCTGTTAAGTACAATCCTCTACGATATATATCAGCAGCCAATTCTGGAGGAGTTGTTTCTAATGCTTTTAAAATAGCTTCTTCAATTTTAAAAATACTTTTATCAAGTGCTTCTGCAATTTCTTGGTAGCTCACCATAATTTGTTTTGGAATACCGGTTACCAAGTCGCGACCGTTTACAGGCATATCATCTGGTGGATTGTCTAAATCTTTCATAGCAGCACCAACATGAATTTTAATTTGTTCAGCAGTACGTTCACCAATTAACAAACTATGGTAACGACGCAATGCTTCCATAATGTCTGCAGTAAATTCATCACCTGCAATACGAATACTTTGGTCGCACACAATACCTGCAAGTGCAATAACGGTTATGCCTGTTGTACCACCTCCAATATCAATAATCATATTACCCACTGGTTCTTCAACATCTATACCAATACCAAGTGCTGCTGCCATTGGTTCATGAATCATGTATACTTCTTTTGCGCCAGCTTGTTCTGCACTATCGCGAACGGCACGTTTTTCAACTTCGGTAATAGACGATGGAATACAAATAACCATTCTCCAACTTGGAGGGAAAAGTGGTTTTTTTGTATAGATCATTTTAATCAGTTCGCGAATCATTAATTCTGCCGCATTAAAGTCGGCAATTACGCCATCTTTTAAAGGACGAACTGTACGAATACTTTCGTGTGTTTTTTCGTGCATCATTAATGCCCTTTTTCCAACAGCCAACACCTCTTTAGGGTTGTTGCGGTTTAAGGCAATAATGGATGGTTCGTTTACCACTACTTCATCGTTATGAATGATCAAGGTATTTGCGGTACCGAGGTCAATGGCAATCTCTTGTGTAAAAAAGCTAAACAATCCCATGATATATAAAAAGTTCGAGTGTAAAAATTAGTGAATTTGAATGTATGCAAAGGTGTCTTAAATAAATGAAATTAACAAAGGCTGAATTGGTCAATTTTAAAGGGTTTTGGGGATATTTTGGCATTTTAGCCCTCTTATTCAAACTCAAAGCCAATATCTTGCCTAAAATACATGCCATTGAAATGGATGGACGCTAGTGCTTTTTTAGAAGTTTCCACTGCTTCAGACATGGTTTTTCCATAAGAACTTACTGCCAAAACCCTTCCGCCATTGGTTACAATTTGCTCCCCTTGATCTTGGGTTCCTGCATGAAACACCATGGTTTCTTGGTCTTTTACAGCAGCAATTGTAGGTAGCCCTTCAATTAAAATACCCTTTTGATAATCGCCAGGATATCCGCCACTTACCGCCATAATAGTGGCACAAAAACGATCGTCAAAATTAATATTGGTATCGGCTAATGTGCCATTGTCCATTGCTGCAAACAAACTCACTAAATCTGTTTGTAACAATGGCATGACCACTTCTGTTTCAGGATCGCCCATGCGGCAATTGTATTCTATCACCCAAGGCTCGCCAGCAACATTCATCAATCCAAAAAATATAAAACCATGATAGGTTAATTTTTCTTTTGCTAGTCCAGCAACGGTTGGCGCAATAATTTTACGCGTTACTTTTTCCATGAAAATTTCATCCATAAATGGCACAGGACTTACACAGCCCATGCCTCCGGTGTTAAGCCCTGTATCGCCTTCTCCTATTCGTTTGTAGTCTTTTGCATGACCAATAATTTGGTAGTCAATTCCGTCTGTTAAAACAAAAACACTTACTTCAATTCCTTGTAAGAATTCTTCTATTACTACTTTACTACTGGCTTGTCCAAACTGTTGGTGCACCAACATGTCTTCGAAACATTGTTGTGCTTCTGGAATTGTTTGTGCAATCACAACGCCTTTTCCTGCAGCCAATCCATCTGCTTTTAATACCACAGGAACTGTATGATTTGCGATGTATGTTTTTCCTGCTTCAAAATTTTCTAAAGTGAATTCTGCATATGCTGCTGTTGGAATTCCTTGGCGTTGCATGAATTTTTTGCTGAAGGCTTTACTGCCTTCTAATTGTGCCGCCGCCGCAGAGGGTGCAACCACTGTAATATGTTGCAAATTTTCATCTGCTTGAAAAAAATCATAAATCCCTTTTACTAGTGGTTCTTCGGGTCCTACCACTAGCATGCCTATTTTTTCTGCAATACAAGCTGCTTTAATGGCTTCAAAATCATTCACACCAATGGGCAAATTGCTTCCAAACTGCTTGGTACCAGTGTTTCCTGGTGCAATAAACAATTTATCGCAGTGATGACTTTGACTCATTTTCCAGGCCAAAGCATGCTCTCTACCACCCGAACCCAATAGAAGTATATTCATGAAACAAAATTAAATTATTGCGCGAAAGTAGAAATTTAGTGTGTCAATTTAAGCTTTCATGCCCAGTTATTGATTTTATCAGTATTTTGGTAACCCAACTAGCTTGGAAAAAGTATCAAAACAAACGCTATGAATCAAGAAAATTTGCAAAAAGGTCATCCAAAAGGGCTGTATGTTTTATTCGCAACTGAAATGTGGGAGCGATTTAACTACTATGGCATGCGTGCCATATTGGTATTATTTATGACAAAAGCATTGTTGTTCGACAAAGTTTTTGCGTCTAATTTATATGGCAGCTACACAAGTTTAATATACCTCACTCCATTATTAGGCGGATATATTGCAGATAGATATTGGGGCAACCGACGTTCTATTATTGCAGGCGGAATTGTAATGGCTATTGGAGAATTTGTTTTGTTTTTCTGTGGTACATTTTATGCTAGTTCGCCAGATATGGCCATGATTTTATTCTTTTCAGGATTAGGATTAATGATTGCGGGTAATGGATTTTTTAAACCCAATATTTCATCGATGGTTGGGCAGCTTTATCCAAAAGCCGATAAAAGAATTGATTCTGCTTATACCATTTTTTATATGGGGATTAATACGGGTGGCGCGCTAGGACCCTTTGTTTGCGGGTTCTTTGGAGACACCGGAAATCCTGCCGATTTTAGATGGGCATTTTTAGCGGGCGGAATTGGAATGCTGATAAGTGTAATTACTTTATACATTTTGAATAACAAATATGTATTAGCTCCCGATAAATCAATTATAGGATTAACACCCGCAGGCGCGCCTAAAAAAGTATTAAAGCCGTTGAATATAGTGTTGATTCTTGCACTAATTTCTGTTACTACAATTGGTTTATTATACATCGATGCCAAAGTAGTGAACTATCTTTTTTACTTATTAATTGCTTCAATTGTTTTGATTGCAGGAATTATTTATTCCGATAAATCTTTATCAACCGTAGAAAAAACAAGGGTATCTGTTATTTTTTCGGTTTCATTTTTTGTGATCTTTTTTTGGAGTGCATTTGAACAAGCAGGCGCCTCTCTTACATTTTTTGCCGAAGAACAAACCCAAAGAGATTTAGGATTTTTTAAAGTGCCTTCTAGTTTTTTTCAATCACTAAATTCCATTTTTGTAGTTGGCTTAGCACCAGTGTTTGCGTGGCTTTGGCTTAAAATGGGTAAGCGTGAACCAGCTTCTCCTTTTAAAATGGCTATTGGTTTATTTTTATTAGCCATTGGTTATTTGTGGATTGCATTTGGTGTTAAAGACGTTCAAGCAAATGTAAAAGTGAGTATGATTTGGCTTACAGGAATGTATATGATGCACAGCATGGGGGAACTCTGTTTATCGCCAATAGGATTATCGTTGGTAAACAAATTAGCGCCGTTAAAATTCGGATCCTTATTAATGGCTGTATGGTTTACAGCGAATGCATTTGCCAATAAATTAGCAGGGGTATTAAGTGGATATTACCCCGATGGAAAAACCACTTCGTTTTTAGGCTATCAAATTACCAATCTCTACGATTTCTTTATGTTATTTGTTGGAATGGCAGGAGTAGCTTCTTTAATACTTTTCTTGCTATCGAGTAAGTTGAAAAAAATGATGCACCAATAAGCAATTAAAAATTTAGGCGATGATTTTTTCATCGCCTTTTTTTTCTTAAATTTAAGCAATAAAAAATTTTCTATGTCTGAAGAAAAAAAAGTTTTCCAGCCATTTGTGGCACCAGAAAAAAACATGGCTGAACTAACGGTTAAGTCAATTTTAGTAGGGAGTTTGTTTGGTGTAATTTTTGGCGCAGCCACTGTTTACTTGGCATTGAAAGCAGGACTAACCGTGTCGGCTTCTATTCCTATTGCGGTGATTGCTATAACCTTGGGCAGAAAATTTTTAAAGACAACTATTTTAGAAAATAACATTATTCAAACCACCGGCTCAGCAGGCGAA
>Ga0194048_10000499_pt1 | contig 19105 bp, 14 predicted proteins | sample JunL225m_MetaG_FD_161685 | JGI IMG/M metagenome (GOLD analysis project Ga0194048, IMG submission 161685) | Anoxic zone freshwater microbial communities from boreal shield lake in IISD Experimental Lakes Area, Ontario, Canada - Jun2016-L222-5m | ecosystem: Environmental > Aquatic > Freshwater >...
GGGCCCTTACAAGCCCGACAGCTACCGCTACTAAGGAGTTAGTCCTGCCCAAATCTGACGTTGCAGACTTGACCCTCGCCGCCTCCGGGCTGGCGAGGATCGAGTGGGCGGCTGGGCAGATGCCGGTGCTCGGTCGTGTCGCTGAGCGGTTCGCAGCCGAGCGGCCGCTTGAGGGCGTGAAGATTGCGATCTGCCTCCACGTGACGGCCGAGACGGCGAATCTCGTCCGCGCGCTATCCGGCGCCGGCGCCGAGGTCGCGCTTTGCTCGGCCAACCCGCTCTCAACTCAGGATGATGTTGCCGCGGCGCTGGTCGATCACGACGGAATTGGGGTTCACGCAATCCACGGCGAGACGCTGGCGCAGTACCACGAGCACGTCGCCGCGCTGGTAGCGGGCGGCCCGCAGATTGCGATCGACGACGGCGCCGAGCTGATCGAGGCGCTCCATCGCGGTGACGACCCGCCCGCCGCGCAGATGATCGGCGCGACCGAGGAGACGACTACCGGACTGGTCCAGCTACGGGCGCTAGAGCGCTCCGGCGGGCTAGCCTGCCCGATCATCGCGGTCAACGAATCGCGCACCGAGCGAGCCTTCAACGACCGGTATGGAACCGGCCAGTCAACGATCGACGGGATCCTGCGCGCAACCAATGTGCTGCTGGCCGGTGCCGTCGTCGTCGTGATCGGCTACGGCTGGACCGGAAAGGGAATCGCGCTGCGCGCAGAAGGTCTTGGAGCGACAGTGATTATCTGCGAGGTTGATCCGCTGCGCGCGCTTGAGGCGCGAATGGAGGGCTTCGAAGTGATGCCTGCGCTCGAGGCGGCCGCCCGCGGCGACGTCTTCATCACCGTCACCGGCGGGCGCGAAGTCTTGAGCGAGCAGCATTTCGTCGAAATGCGTGACGGCGCAATCCTCGCCAACGCCGGCCACTTCGACGTTGAGATCGACCTGCCGGCTTTGGAGCGCGTCGCCGGCTCGCGGCGCGAGGTCCGCCCGCTGGTCGAGGAGTTCGAAATCAACGGCCGCCGGATTAACCTGCTGGCCCACGGCCGCGTCGTTAATCTCGCCGCTGCCGATGGCCACCCGTCTGCCGTGATGGACCTTTCGTTCGCTTCGCAGGCGCTCGTAGTCGAAGGGCTCGTCAAAGCCGCTGAGCGCCTAAGCGCAGCGGTTCATCCAGTGCCGGAGGAGGTCGACCGCGAGGTCGCCAGGCTGAAGCTCGACGCGCTTGGCGTTTCGATCGATTCGCTAAGTGATCAGCAGCTCGCCTATCTCAAGGTCTTCTCACCGGCGCCGCACGACGGCTGAAGGCGCCGCGCTGTGCGACGATGGCGGCCGTGAGCGATAGAGCAACAGCAGCAGCAGTCGCCAAACTTGAGCAGGACGGAGCCGCCGCGGCGACGATCGCCAGCTTCGCCGGGCAGCTGCAGCGGCTCGCTGCAGGCGATCTAGGAATGCTGCCGGAATCAGAGCTGGAACCGATTGCCGAACTGCCGGATGCTGAGGAGCTCGAAGTAGACGGCGAAGCGATCGCGGCGCTGCTCAATCAGACCGTCGTGATCAAGCTCAACGGCGGGCTCGGAACGAGCATGGGATTAGCCGGACCAAAGTCGCTGCTCGAAGTGAAGAGTGGACTCAACTTCCTCGACATCACGGCGCGTCAGATTGAGGCGCTGCGAGCAGAGCACGGTGGCGCGCGGCTGCCGCTGGTACTGCTCAACAGCTTCCGCACGCGCGAGCCCACGCTGGAGGCGCTTGCCAGTTATGGCCCTCTCTCGGCTGAGTTGGAGCCCGACTTCCTGCAGGGCCGCGTGCCGAAGCTGGTCGACGACGGCAGCTTCGCTCCAGCCAATTGGACCGCCGATCCTGAGTTGGAGTGGAGCCCTCCCGGCCACGGCGACATCTACCCGGCGCTGGTTGGCTCGGGGATGCTGGCCGCGATGCTAGCCGCCGGTTACCGCTACGCCTTCGTCGCCAACGCCGACAACCTTGGCGCCGTTCTCGACCCGGCAATTCTCTGCTGGATCGCCGCTGAGCAGGCGCCGTTCGTGATCGAGGTCGCCGACCGTACAGCTGCCGACCGCAAAGGCGGACACCTCGCGCGCCGCGGCGACGGGTTGCTCGTGCTGCGCGAGATCGCGCAGACGCCGGACGAGGATCTCGTCGCATTTGCTGATATCGAGCGCCACCGTTTTTTCAATACCAACAACATCTGGCTCGACCTCCAGGCCGTCAGTGCAGCGCTTGGCGACGACGGGGTGATCGACCTGCCGATGATCGTCAACCGCAAGACCGTCGACCCTTCCGACGCTGGCTCGACGCCCGTCGTTCAGCTTGAGTCGGCGATTGGAGCGGCGATCGCGGCGATCCCGGGCGCGCGGGCAATTCGCGTGCCACGCTCGCGCTTCCTGCCGGTCAAGACCAGCGACGACCTGCTGGTGCTGCGCTCAGACGCTTACGAACTAACCGCAGACGGCCAGCTTGCTCTGGTGGCCGACTGCCAAGGTCGAGCACCACTGGTTGAGCTTGACGGTGACTACTTCCGCTTGATCGCTGATTTTGAGGCGCGCTTTGCGAAGGGCGCGCCTTCGCTGGTGGCGGCCGAGCGCTTGAGCGTCAAAGGCGACGTCAGCTTCGGCGAGGCTGTAACGGTAAGCGGCGCTGTCACAGTTGAGGCCGCGGCAGGCGAATCGCTACAGGTCGAAGACGGCGCAACGCTAAGCGGCTAACTGCGCTGCTCTTCAGCGCGGTCTTCGAGCGCCTCGCGCCGCTCCTGCTCACGCTCGCTTTGGTCGATCGCGCGGAACAGTAGGTAGGCCAGCGCGACCCCCATCACGATTGTCTGCTCGAGCGCCATAAGCTCGCCGCCGATCTGCTGATCAACGCCGGCGCTGAGGCCGAAGATTCCTTCACGGAGCTCGTAGTACGAATAAAGCGGGTTGGGCGCGAAGGTCAAGGCGATCCCCAGCAGCCCAACGCCGATCTTTGTAGACATCATGTACAGCAGCGGGCCCATCGCTCCGCTACGAAAGCGTGAACGGATCGGCGAGAGCAGTTGCCACCAGTAGAGAAAACCGACGCTGAGGAAGACGACGTGCTCGAGTATGTGGACGGTGACGTTTTCGAGCGCCGAGTCGTAGGCCGCCGGCACGTGCCAAGCCCACATCGCGACGATGTAGAGCACGACGGCAACCCAGGGGTGCATAAGCGGCCCAAGCGCTCGCTCCAGCGCCTGTAGACGCCTTGTGGCTGGCCGCAGCAGAATCTTGTTCAGGCCAAGGATGCAGAAGATCGGCACTAGATCGAGCAGCAGCATGTGCTGGGCCATGTGGAAACTGAATGACTGCTCGGCCAGAGCGTCGATCGGTGACACCAAAGCCAAGGCCAGCGCGGCCAGTCCAACCAGCAAGCTCAGCAGCCGCCAGACTGGGGCTGCAGCGGCCCCGTCGGCGCGCCGCACCCTCCACCACCGCGGCAGATAGAGCCCGCCAATGATCAGGATCATCAGGATCGGCCCCGGGTCGATCGTCCATGAGCTGTCGGCCGCGGCGGCGAGCGGCAGGATCAAAGTTGTTACCGGCATCAAGCCTGATCGTCGCAGACGGCTGCTGGTGGCGATGCGATTGGCGCGCCAAAGTTGTCGCGATGCTTCGCGCAGCTCTAGATCTGCTCGTCCCGCCGCTCTGCTGGGCCTGCCGCGAACCAGCAGCTGATCGGCTCTGCGAACCCTGCCGCTCACGGCTCCCGTGGATCGAGCCGCTGGCACCGCGCCGCCGCGGCAGCGTTCTGCAACATCACTGGTCGCCGCTTGAGTTCGAAGGGCCGGCGCGGGCGCTAGTTCACGCGCTCAAGTTCCACTCTGCGACCGCGCTCGCGGCGCTGATGGCGCAGCAGTTAGTTGACGCGCTGCCACCACGAGCCTTCCCACCAGGCGCCGCCCTGGTTCCCGTCCCTGCCAGCCCAATGCGTCTTCGCCAGCGAGGCTTCGATCATGCCGAGCTGCTGACGGTGGCGCTATCGCGGCTCGTGATGCTGCCGCTCGAGCGGCCGCTTCGGCGCGAAAGGGCGATCGCTCGAGGGCAGCGGGGGCTGGGCCGCAGAGACCGCCTTAGCGGCCGCGGCCTGCAGCTGCGGGCGACCGCAAAGGCGCCGCTCCAGGCAATCCTGATCGACGACGTCTGCACGACAGGCGCGACGCTCGAGCTCTGCGCAAAGGCGCTGTTAGCCACCGAAACTTACCGCGTCAGCGCTGTGACTTATTGCTCTGTTGCTTAGCTCTCAGCGGTGGTATATTTGTACTAACTCCATCACGAAAAAGGACTCCCTATGCGTATCGACCTGACCGGGACCAATATCGAGATCAATGGAGAGCTACGCGCGCTGGTGGCTAAGCGTTTCGCCAAGATCAAACGCCGTGTGCCCGAGGATGTTCACTGCGAGGTGATCCTTGCCGAGGAGCACAACCCGAAGATCGCCGACGGCCAAAAGGCTGAAGCCAACCTCCATATCAAGGGAGGGACGATCAACGCCAAGGCTCACGAGCGCGACATGGCGGCGGCGATCGGCCATATCGCCGACGAAGTTGTGCGCCAACTGAACCGTCGCGGTGACAGGGCCCGGGCCCACAGCCGCGCCGGCTCGGAGACAATCCGTCACGGCCACGCGCAGGGCGCCGTTTAAGCAGGCTCGCCGGGCGCCGCGCGCGGCTACACTTCGGGCAATGGGTTTGCTCGAAAAAGCACTAAACGTCGGCGAAGGAAAACAGTTTCGTCAGTACGAGAAGCGCGTTTCAGAGGTCGCCTCTTTTGAGGACCAGCTAGTCGCGCTTAGCGATGAAGAGCTGCGCGGCCGGATGGACGGTCTGCGCGAGCGCGTGCGCGAGCAGGGCGAGTCGCTCGACAGCGTGCTCCCGGAGTGCTTCGCGATCGTCCGCGAGGCTGGTCGCCGCTTCCTCAATATGCGCCATTTCGACGTTCAGCTGATCGGCGGCATGGTGCTCCACGGCGGCAACATCGCCGAGATGAAGACCGGTGAAGGCAAGACGCTCACCGCAACGCTGGCCGTCTGCCTCAACGCGCTCTCCGACAAGGGCGTCCACCTCGTAACCGTCAACGACTACCTCGCTCGCCGCGACGCCGAGTGGATGAGCCCGATCTATGACGGACTTGGCTTTAGCTGGGGCGTGCTTCAGAACATGCAGGACCCGGAGGAGAAGCTGGCCGCCTACGCCGCCGACATCACCTACGGCACAAACTCCGAGTTCGGCTTCGATTATCTGCGCGACAACATGGCCCAAACACTCGAAGAGAAGGTTCAGCACGGCGGCAGAATTGGCGAGGACGGCCGTCCTGTAGCGATGCACAACTTTGCGATCGTCGATGAGGTCGACAACATTTTGATCGATGAGGCGCGGACGCCGCTGATTATCTCGGGCGCGCCTGAGGCCGCGGCCGATTCGTACGGCAAGTTCGCCAAGCTGGCGCCCCAGATGGTCGCCGGTAAGACGCCTGAGGGGATGGACCCTCGCTCGAAGAAGGAGTTCGTCGCCGACTTTGATTACGAGTTCGACGAGAAGCACAAGACAGTTGCGATTACCGAGCGCGGCGTCGGCAAGGCTGAGCAGTTCATGAATATCGACCACCTCTACCGGGCCGAGAACGGGCCACTGGTCAACCACCTGATCCAGTCGCTGAAGGCGCAGAGCCTTTACAAGCGCGACGTTGACTACGCCGTGATCGACGGCGAAGTGCGGATCATCGACGAGTTCACCGGCCGCATCCTTGAAGGGCGCCGCTGGTCGGAAGGGCTCCACCAGGCAGTTGAGGCGAAGGAGGGCGTTCGCGTTCAGGAAGAAAACCAAACGCTGGCCACAATCACGCTGCAGAACTTCTTCCGCCTTTACGACAAGCTTTCAGGGATGACAGGCACCGCCTTGACCGAGGCAACCGAGTTCATGAAGATTTACAAGCTCGGCGTTGTTCAGGTGCCGACAAATCAGGGCCTCGTGCGCGAGGACCAGAATGATCAGATCTACAAGACGAAGGACGGCAAGTGGAGCGCCGTTGCCCGCGAGATCGAAGCCCGTCACGAAATCGGGCAGCCGGTCCTCGTCGGAACGATCTCGGTTGAGATTTCGGAGCTGCTCGGTTCGATGCTGGCGCAGCGTGGAATCCCACACACTGTCCTCAACGCGAAGCCGGAGTACGCCGAGCGGGAAGGCGAGATCATCGCCGAGGCTGGCCGCCCGGGTGCCGTCACGATCGCCACCAACATGGCCGGCCGTGGCGTCGACATCAAGCTCGGCGGCAGTCCTGAACACCTAGCGCGCGAAGAGCTGATTGCCAGCGGCGTTCAGCCGCACGAGCCTGAGTTTGCGGAGAAGATGCCGGCACTGATCGTTGAGCAGGAGGCGAAGGTCGCCGATGCCCGCGAGGCAGTGCTCGAATCCGGCGGGCTTTTCATCGTTGGTACCGAGCGCCACGAGTCGCGCCGGATCGACAACCAGCTGCGCGGCCGCGCCGGCCGTCAAGGGGACCCGGGCGAGTCGCGCTTCTTCCTCAGCGCTGAAGATGATCTTGTACGCCTCTTCGCAGGTGACCGGATCTACAAGATCCTCGACCGCCTCGGTGGCACCGACGAGGATGGCAACGAGGAGCCGATCGAAGCCGGGATGCTTAGCAAGCAGATCGAGAAAGCCCAGCGCAAGGTTGAGGAGCAGAACTTCCTAATCCGCAAGCGCGTGCTCGAGTACGACGATGTGATGAACGAGCAGCGCCGCGTCGTTTACGCCTACCGCGATGAGGTGCTTGAAGGGGTTGACCTTGGCGACCAGGCACGGACCGAGATTGCCGAAGTGGCTCGTAGGCTGGTCGAGGAGTACACGCCGAGCGACTACGTCGAGGATTGGGATCTGGCAGGTCTGTTCGTAGCGCTAAGCGACATCATGCCGGTCGGAACGCTCGACAACGAGCTGACCGCGGGCGGAGTTCTGGCCAGCAACCTTGATCGCGCCTCACTGGGCGACCGCGTCGTAGATGAGGCGATGGCGCTATACGACGGCCGCGAGGAAGAGCTTGGCGACGAGTTGATGCGCGCGCTTGAGCGCTACCTGCTGCTGCAGACGATCGATCAGCGCTGGAAAGAACATCTCTACGACATGGACTACCTGCGCGAGGGCATCCACCTGCGCGGTTTCGCGCAGATCGATCCGCTCGTCGCTTACAAGAACGAGGCCTTCACGCTCTTCGGTGACCTGATGAACTCAATCTGGGCCGATTTTGCGCGAATGGTCTATCACGTTGAAGTTGAGGTCGAGATTGATCAGTCCGAGGGCCAGGTTCCCTTCGCCCCGACTCCGGCCACGCCGCTAGCAGCGCAGGCAATCAACTACTCATCCGGTGGCGGCACCGGCGCGCTTGAAGCTGCGGCCGCTGGTGGCGGCGTAGCTGAAGTGGCCTACGCCGGAGAAGAGCAGATCGTTGAAGCCGAGCCGGTCGAGCAGCGCGTCCTTGACGCCGACGAGCAGGTTGGCCGTAACGACCCGTGCTGGTGCGGCTCGGGGCAGAAGTTCAAGAAGTGCCACGGCGCCTGAGCAGCGCCCTGCGAGCAAGCCGCTTCGCTGCTAGCGTCGCCAGTTGTGGCTACCGGACCAAATCTCGAGTCAGCACCGCAGCGCCTCAGCGCCGTAACTGAGCAGCTGAGCGAGCTTTCGAGCTTCCTTGGCCCTGACGAGCTCGCCAGTCAGGTCGCCGAGCTTGAAGCGCGCATGGGCGCCGAGGGGTTCTGGGACAACCAAGATGAAGCGGCGCGCGTAAGTGCTGAACACGCGCGCGTGTCGCGTCGGCTCGAACGCTGGCAGGAGCTCTCGGGCGATGGTGATGACCTGGCGACGATGTTGGAGCTGGTTGACGAGGACCCGTCGCTGGCCGGTGAGTTTGAAGGCCAACTGATTGACGTCGAGCGGCGCCTCGCAGCCTTTGAAGAGGAGCGCCTATTCGCCGGTGACTATGACGCCGGTGACGCGCTCGTGACTGTAAACGCCGGCGCCGGCGGGACCGACGCCCAGGACTGGGCCGAGATGGTCCTGCGGATGATGATGCGATGGGCCGAGAGCCGCGGCTTTGAGGTCGAACTGCTTGAGGCCAGCGCCGGGGAGGAGGCTGGGATTAAGTCGGCAACCTTCAAAGCCTCCGGCGAGAACGCTTACGGGCTTTTCTGCGCTGAGCGCGGCGTCCACCGGCTAGTCCGGCTATCGCCCTTTGACTCGGCCAGCCGCAGGCAAACTTCTTTTGCCGGCGTTGAGGTCGCACCGGTGGTTGACGAAATCGAGGGCGTCACGATCGAAGACGATGACCTTCAGATCGACACCTACCGCGCCTCCGGCGCCGGCGGCCAGCACGTCAACAAGACCGACTCAGCGGTGCGTATTACGCACCGGCCAAGCGGGATCGTCGTCCAGTGCCAGAACGAGCGCTCGCAGTCCTCGAACAAGGAGACGGCGATGAAGATGCTGCGGGCAAAACTGCTCGAGCTTGAGGAGCGCCTCCGGTCCGATGAGATCGCGGCCGAGAAGGGCGAGAGTCAGGACGTAAACTTCGGCTCGCAGATTCGCTCCTACGTGCTCCATCCGTACACGATGGTCAAAGATCACCGCACCGATGTGGAGATCGGCGATGCTCAGCGCGTGCTCGATGGAGACCTCGATGAGTTCGTCCGCGCTGAGCTGCTGCGATCGAGCGAGAGCTAAGTGAGCTCCGCCGATCATGACCAGTCGCGGGCGCCGTATCTAGACGCAAGTGCTGCCTACGCTGCGCGCCAGCCTGCCCGGTTCCACGTGCCCGGTCACAAAGGCGGGTCGGGCGCCGACGATGCTCTGGTTGCGGCGATCGGCGAGGCCGCTCTCGCTCATGACCTAGCGCAGGGAATCGACGGGATTGATGACGGCCCGAAGCCGCACCCCTATTCACTGGCGGAGGCGCTGGCGGCCGAGGCCTACGGCGCCGAGAAGACTTGGTTTCTAACCAACGGCGCCTCGCAGGGCAATCACGCGCTCTGCCTCGCGCTGGCCCCGCTGGGCCGCCACGTTGTTGCGCAGCGCAACTCACACGCGTCGATCGTCGACGGCCTCGTCCTCAGCGGCGGCAACCCGATCTTCATCGAACCCGAATACGACAGTGAGCTGGGAATGGCGCTCGGAGTCGAGCCCGCGAAGCTTGCAGCATTGCTGGCCGAGAACCCCGAGGCTCGTAGCGCGTTCATCGTCTCGCCGACCTATTACGGCCTGACTGCCGATGTCGCCGGCTGCGCCGAGGTGGCGCATGCTGCTGGCGTGGCGCTGGTCGTTGATCAGTCGTGGGGCGCCCACCTCGGCTTCCACCCCGACCTGCCGCCGAGCGCGCTCGCGCTCGGCGCTGACGCTGTGCTGACGAGCACGCACAAGCTTGGAGGCTCGCTGACTCAGAGCGCAATGCTCCACCTTGGCAGCAGCGAACGGATCGACGAAGCTGCGCTCAGCCGCGCGGTGAGGATTCTGCGTTCAACGAGCCAGAGCACGCTGCTGATCGCCTCGCTCGACGCTGCCCGCCGCCAACTGGCGACGCGCGGCGAGGAGCTGCTGGGGGAGACGCTTGAGAAGCTGGTGCTGGTCCGCCAGCGCCTTGCGCGGATCGAAAAGATCGCGCTCGTTGACGAGAGTTTCGTCGGCCGTCCGGGAATCGCGGGCTTCGATCCAATCCGCATCGTGCTCGACGTTCGCGCCGTCGGCTGCACGGGGCTCGAGTTCCTCGCCGAGCTGCGGGATCGCCACGACGTCCATCCTGAGATGGCCGCTCAGGCAACTGTCGTATTCGTCGTCGGCTTGGCTGAAACTGACGAGCAGTTTGATCGCCTTGTGGCCGCCGTCGAAGCGACCGCCGCCGAGCTCAGCCGCGGCGTTGTGGCGGTTGAGCCGGTTCCGCGACTCGAGCTGTCGGGCGGTTGCGTCGTCGCTCCGCGCGAGGCATTTCTCGGCGAGGCCGAGGTCGTCCCGCTCGACCACGCCGTCGGCCGAATCTCTTGCGAGTCGATTGCCGGCTATCCGCCCGGCATTCCTGCGCTGCTGCCAGGTGAGCGGGTCAGCGCCGCCGTAATCGAGCACCTGCGGGCCACCGCGGCCGCTGGTTCGCGCTTGCACGGCGCCAGCGACCCGACACTGGCAACGATCGCCGTGTTACGCGAAGAGCGCCCAGCCTGATTCTCTAGACTCTCTGTATGGATCAGGCGACTCGGCGAGAGCTCGATCACCTCGTGGCCGCTGCGCTGGCAGAGGATCTCGGCGATGGCGACCGCACGGCGCTGGCGACGATCCCGCCAGGCAGTAGCGCGGCGGCTCTGATAACGCAGAAGGCGCCAGGTGTAATTTTCGGGATCGAGGCAGCCGCTGCGGTCTTCATGGCGCTCGATTCGGAGGTCCAGTGTGAGCCACTCGCGGAAGAAGGTGGCTGGCGTGAGCACGGGCCGGTGCTCAGTCTCCGTGGCGACGCGAACGCACTGATCAGCGGCGAGCGCAGCGCGCTCAACCTGCTCGCCCACCTGAGCGGGGTTGCGACGGCCACAGCGCGATACGTGCAAGCAGTTGAGGGAACGGGCGCGCAGATCCTCGACACGCGCAAGACGACGCCGGGGATGCGGCTGCTGGAGAAGGCCGCGGTCGTTGCTGGCGGCGGCAAGAACCACCGCATCGGCCTCTGGGACGCCTACCTGATCAAGGAGAACCACATCGAGATGGCGGGCGGGATTGGCGCGGCCGTTGCTGCTGCGCGAGCCGCCGACGCCGAGCTGCCGCTGGAGGTTGAATGCCGCAACCTCGACGAGGTGGACGAGGCGATAGCGGCTGGCGCCGGGCGCCTGCTGCTCGACAACATGACCCCTGTACAGCTCAGCGAAGCCGTCGCCCACGTAGCCGGACGCGCTGAGCTGGAAGCTAGCGGCGGCGTCACACTGGCAACCGTCGCTGAGGTCGCGGCCAGCGGCGTACAATTCGTATCGGTGGGCGCGATCACTCATTCAGCCGCTGCTTTAGATCTCTCGCTAGTTGTGGAGGTTGAGCGATGAGCTCACTCGACCTGCCGATGGCGCCCGAGCCGGGTCCGGATCGCGTTGCGATCGCCGAGCTACACGCCGAGGTTCGCGAACTGGCGAAGGCGCGCGATGCCGTGATCCTTGCCCACAACTACCAAGTGCCTGAGGTTCAGGATGTAGCCGATTACGTTGGCGATTCGCTCGGCCTTTCGCAGCAGGCGGCCAAGATCGAAAACCCGGTGATCGCTTTCTGCGGCGTCCACTTCATGGCCGAAACGGCGTCGATTCTTGCTCCCGGGAAGACCGTCCTGCTGCCCGACCTCGATGCTGGCTGCTCTCTCGCCGATTCGATTACAGCGCCGCAGCTGGAGCAGTGGCAGCAGCGATTTCCCGATGCGATAACCGTGATGTACGTCAACACGACGGCCGCGATCAAGGCTTTGACCGATTACTGCTGCACTTCGTCAAACGCCGTTGCCGTCGTCAACCACATAATCGCCGAGCACGGCCCCGATGTTGAGATCTGCTTCGGCCCCGACATGTTCCTCGGCGCCTACGTTCAGAAGATCACCGGCCACAAGCCGATGCACATCTGGGACGGCGAATGCCACGTTCACGCTGGGATCCGCCCCGATGACATCACGCGCGTGCGCGGCGAGCACCCGGGCGCCGACTTTCTAATTCACCCGGAGTGCGGCTGCGTCACCTCGGTGATGGAGTATGTGGCCGCTGGCGATGTCGATGCCGAAGGTGTTCAGATGCTTTCAACCGGGGGGATGATGGGATACGCCGAGCAGGCAAAGGCTGAGGGCTCCAAGCGCGACGTGATCGTCGCGACCGAGGTCGGGATGCTCTACCCGCTCCAGCAGGCCGCGCCCGAGATCAACTTCATCCCCGCTAACGCTGAGGCCAGCTGTCGCTACATGAAAATGATCACGCTCGAGAAGCTGCGTGACACGCTGCGTGACGGCACTGGCGAGGTCAAGGTTGAGACTGCAATCGCCGAGCTAGCCAGAATTCCGATTGAGCGGATGGTCTCGATCAACCCCTGAGTTCGATGCAGGGTAGTCCGCAGCGGCCGCAGTCGCGGTTCAGTCGCCGCTTGGCTGCTTGTTCTTCTGGTGCTGCTCCGATCTGCCGTTCCCGCTGCCCGAGTCATTGGTGTTGCCCGACCTGTTTGGCTTGTCGAGCTTGCTTGGCGTGTCGGGTTTGCTTGGCGTATCGGGTTTGCTTGGCTTTTCGGGTTTGCTTGGCTTGTCGGGTTTGCTTGGCGCATCGGGTTTGCTTGGCGTGGTCGGCAGATCGCCACTATTGCCGCCGTCCGAACCGGAGCGACCGGGCTTGCTGGGGGTGTCCTCAGTCTTGCCACCGCCTGAGTGATCAGGTTGGCTCGGGGATGGAGTGGTGGCGGCCGGGGAATCCGGCTGACTACGCCCACCGGTACCGCCGTCGGAGTTACCACGGCCCGGTTTGCGGGTGCCTGGCATTGGCGCGAATACTGGGTTCACATTTTGCGCGTACTGCTGACCGCTCGGAGCCGGGCCACCTTGGACCAGCGACGGGTCGCCTGCGGCTGGGGCGCCAGGTGCCGTGCCGAAGCCAGCCGGCGCATCGCCGCTATGCGGCGCGCGATGGTCGGGGGCCGCGCCGAGTTGGTCGGAGGCGCCGGAACTAAGTCCAAGCCCCGGGATCAGCGCCGCCGCCGGCCCGTCGCCTGCGCCGGCAGCGCTAGCGCGAAGGATCTCCGCCGCTTGGTCCGACTTCCTGCCTTGCTCGATAACGGTGCTGACCTTTGGCGCGGCCGTAGCAACGGCAGCGACTGAAACGACGATTGCTCCGGCTTTCATCGCGCTGCTCGCAAGCGCGTTGCCACCACCGTCAGCGAGAACTTCGGCGATGCGGTGGCTGATGTCAGGCGAGGGCGCACGCTGAGCGTTAGCCAGCCAGAGAGCGAACGGGAGTGGCGTCAGGGCTGTTACCGCTGTGCGGACCTGAACTCGCGCGCGGCGAACGAGCTGACGAACGCCAGCGTCGCTGACGCCGAGGTCGGCCGCAACGTCGGCGTGGGCGCGACCGTCCACGGCAACCGCGAGCAGCGCGGCGCGCTGGCGCTCAGGCAGCTCGGCGATCACGCTCAGCGCGCTGCGGACCTCTTCGTTCTGTTCGAGGATCGCGTGGGGGCTTAGCGCTGCGTCGGTCGCTTCGATTAGTTCAAGATCTCCAGATTCAGATCGGTTCATTGCGTTCAGGGCTCCGTTGTGGACGATGCGGTAGAGCCAAGGCCGCAGATCGCGGACCTCGGTTCCCGTAGTAAGCGCCGACCAGGCGCTTAAGAACGCCGCTTGGACTACCTCTTCGGCCCGTGCCTCACCCAAAAAACGCTGCGCGTAGCGCGTCAGCGCTTTGCGGTAACGCTCAACGATCGCCTCGAAAGCGCGCTCGTGGCCGGAGCCAGCGAGCGACGCTAGCCGCTCGTCGGACTGCGTTCCTAGTAGAGATACGGAAATGTGAGGTGTCACCGGTGCTCCTGAACTTCAGACAACGATACTCCCAATTTGTGACGCTTGCGCCCGGTAATTAGAAAAAAACCTAAGAAAACTCGACCATTTCGTGAGGTCCGACGCATGCAATCGAGAGTTCTTCGGGGTTTACACGCCGCGCCGCCTCTGCAACCTGCTCAAAGGTAACGGCGTCTATTGCGGCGATCGCGTCCTCGGGATCGAAGCTCTCACGGTGGACGATTGCCCTGCCGGCGGCGTAACCGGCGACCGAGTTGGTGCTCTCAAACGAGAGCACGCGGCGACCGGCGACGTAGGCGCGAGCCCGCTCAACCTCTTCCTCTGTAGGACCGTCGGCGGCAAGCTCGCCAACGATCTCTTTCATCCGCGTGAACGCCTCTACCGTCTTCGCCGATTCCAGGCCGGCGCCCAAGACCAGCGCGCTGTAGTCGCTGGCGATGTGGGCCATCGCAAAGACCGAGTAGGCGAGCCCACGCTGCTCGCGAATCTCGTCGAACAGGCGCGAGCCCATCGATCCTCCTAGCAGCGTCGAGTAGATTCCGAAGGCGACGCGTTGGCTAGCGTCGCTTGGGTCAAGGTCGGGTTGGTAGAGCATCCGCAAATGCGACTGATTGCTGTCGCGCTCCTCGACCAAGGTGACCGGCTTAAATGGAACTGGAGCCTCTGACTCGGGTGCGTCTGGCAGCGACGGGAAACGTCCGAAATACTCCTCAACGGCGCCGTTTGCTGGCACGTGCTCCAAGTTACCGACGATGAAGGCCCCGCCACGCTGCCCTGCCCAGCGCCGCTCGCGGAAGGCGATGATCGCCTCACGCGAGAAGGTCTGGATGTGCTCTTCAGGCCCGAGCACTGTGCGGCCGAGCGGGTGATCGCCGAAGCCGGCGCGCTCAATCAGGTCGCCGGCCACTGAGGCCGGTTCGTCCTTGTAGCGCTGAATCTCTTGAATCACGACGCCGCGCTCCTTGTCGAGCTCTTCACCGTCGAGTTTGGGTCGGCCAACGAAGTCGGTCAGCAGATCGATTGCCGGGACGGCCGATTCGGCTCGCACTGTGATGTGGAAGGCGACGAGGTCATGGCTGGTGTAGGCGTTGAGCGAGCCACCCATCCGCTCGGCCGTCTCGTTGACCTTGCGGTAGTCGTCGTAGATCTGGCCGCCTTTGAACACAAGGTGCTCAAGGAAGTGAGCCATTCCGTTCTCATCTGCGCTCTCGGTGCGGGCGCCAGCGTCGAAAGCCACGAGGATCGTCGTTGCCCGTGTACCTGGAATCGCGATGCGATGAATCGGCAGTCCGTTAGAGGCGGTGCTAGTTGAGATTTCGGCCATCTGATGAAGATAGCGACGGATAGCGACGCAGCGGCGGGCGCTGTCGTAAGAAGCGGCTGCAATCGCGGCTGCATTGAGCGCAGTGGGAAGGAATCGAGTGCGGCGGGCCTAATCTCGCAGCAATGGCCGCTACGGAGAAAGAACTGCGCCTGCGCGATTCGCAGCTAGCCCAGCGCAAGGATGCCGCTGCAGCATCGGAGCGCCCCGGCGACCCGGCAAACGCGATCGAGTGCCGCGGCGTAACTAAGCGCTACGACTCCAGCAAAGCGGGCCTAAGCGGAACAACCTTCACGATCCGCCGCGGCGAGTTTGTCTTCCTCGTTGGGCCAACCGGCTCCGGTAAGTCAACGCTGATGCGCCTCTTGATCAAGGAGCTTGAACCAGATCAGGGCCGCATTCTCGTCGCTGGTCGCGACCTCGGCGACCTGACGCACAAGCAACTGCCGTTTTATCGGCGCAACCTTGGCGTCGTTTTCCAGGATTTCAAACTTCTCCCCGACCGCACGGTCTACGAAAACGTTGCCTATGCGCTTCAGGTAACCGGCAGCTCGCGCGCCGACATCCGCGAGAAGGTGCCGGACATTCTTCGCCTAACTGGCCTCGCCACCAAGCTCCACCACTATCCCGACCAGCTCTCCGGTGGCGAACAGCAGCGCGTCAGCATCGCCCGTGCATTCGTCAACGCGCCGCCGCTGTTGCTGGCCGACGAGCCGACCGGCAACCTCGACCCTGAAACCTCGATTGGCATCATGCAGCTGCTCTACCGCATCAACCGCACCGGTACGACCGTGCTCGTAGCGACGCACGATTCAGCGATGGTCGACCGCATGCGTCGCCGCGTGCTAGAGCTGGCGGAGGGCGTAATCGTCCGCGATGAACTCGACGGGCAGTACGCGCCGACCGATATGTCGACGGCTGAGTTTGGCGCGCTGCTGCGCGAGCCAAGCCCTGAGCCCCAGCGAGTTGCGAAGAAGCCCGACGCGGGCGACGACTTTGACGAGGCATTTCGAGACTAATGAGTATTCGATTCTTCACCCGCGAGGCATTCCGCTCGATCTCACGCAACGCTGTGCCGAGCTTCGCCGCACTTGCCTCGGTTCTAGTCACGCTGCTCGTGCTTGGCGTCTTCATTCCGATAGTCCAAGCGACTACCGGCGCTGCTAACGACGTTCGTGGCCAGGTGATCGTCAACGTCTACATGAAGAGCGATGCGACCGCTGCCGATGCCCAACGCGTGCGCACTCAGCTGACAGCAATCGACGGCGTGAAGTCGGTGCAATACGTCAGCAAAGGCACCTCCTACGCTCAAGAGCGCCGCAAGAACCCAGCTGCCTACGACCTACTCGGCTCAAACCCACTGCCGGACACGCTGCGCGTAACGCCGAAGAATCCAGACAACGCGCTGGCGCTGGTAAGTGCCATTCAGCCGCAGACGCCCGGCGGCGGGCGCACGACAATCGACCCCTCAATCGATTCAGTTGGATCGTCGAAGGACAACACCGACAAGATCTTGACCGCCACGCGCGTCGTCAAGCTGACCACTGGCCTGCTTGCGGCGCTGCTGATTATCGCCTCGGTGCTTCTGATCTCGAACACAATTCGGCTATCGGTCTTCTCGCGCCGACGCGAGATTCAGGTAATGAAGTTGGTCGGCGCAACCGATGGCTTTATCCGCTGGCCATTCGTTCTTGAGGCCGTGATCCTTGGCGCGCTTGGCGCGATCTTGGCGATCCTCCTGCTGGGCGTAATGAAGGTCGCGCTGGTTGATCCACTGGTCAACGACTTCGCCCTGCTTTCAGCGCCGAGCACAATCAGCTTTGGCCTTCTCGTTGCGGTTCTGCTTGCGGCCGGCATTGCCGTCAGTGCGATCGGCTCGGCGATTTCGATGCGCCGCTTCCTGCAGGTTTAGACGCCGCATCGCCAAACTCGAAGTGCTAGCGCCCTACCCTCTGCGGAGCGGTTCTAAGCCGCGACTGAAAGATCAATGTCCTCACGCCGCGTAGCCATATCTCTGCTGGTAGTTGCACTCGCCCTTGGCGCGCTCTTTGCCGTGATCGTGGCGCTGATTGTGGGCGTCTGGATTGGCGGCCGCCACGGGGACCTCGTGCCAACACCGCTTCGCACCACGCTTGTCGGCAGCGACGACAAGATCGTAGTAGGCGAGGCCTTCGACGACATCAACGACACCTACTACCGCAAGCTGCCCCCTGGCCAACTGGCCAATACCGCGATCGCTGGCGCTGTCAAGAAGCTAAACGACCGATTTTCGAACTACTTCACCCCGGCCGAGTACGCCAAGTTCCAGGAGGCGCAGGCCAGCAGCTTCACGGGGATCGGCGTGACCGTTGACCGCAGCAAGCGCGGTTTGCTGATCCGCTCGGTCTACAAGGGCTCTCCAGCAAAAGAGGTCGGGATTGAGGTTGGCGACCAGATTGTTGAAGCGAACGGGCGCTCGCTGAAGGGCCTCACCACTGAGCAGTCTTCGCAGCTAGTCAAAGGTCCTGCCGGCACGACAGTTCGTTTGAAGGTCGTCCACGACGGTAAAGAACGAACGGTTGTCGCCACGCGGCGCGCGATCAGCGTCCCTGTAGTTGCCTCGTTGATGAAGACAGTCTGCGGCAAGAAGGTAGGCATTGTCGCCCTCTCCTCATTCACGTCCGGCGCTCATGCCGAGGTATACGCGGCGCTCAAGAAGCTGAAGCAGCAGGGTGCTCAGGCCTACATCTTTGATCTGCGAAATAACGGCGGTGGGTTGGTCGACGAAGCCCAGCTGATCGCCAGCGCCTTCATCGCTAAAGGGCCGATCGTCACGACGCGTGGGCGTAACGTGCCGACGCGCACACTCGACGCGACCGGCGACCCGGTTGTGCCAACAGCGCCGCTCGTCGTGCTCACCAACGGCGGCACCGCTTCAGCCTCGGAGATCGTCGCCGGCGCGCTCCAAGATGATGGCCGCGCAACGCTCGTCGGTGAGAAGACCTTCGGCAAAGGCGTCTTCCAGGAGGTAATTGAGCTATCTAACGGTGGCGCGCTCGACATCACGGCCGGCCAGTACTTCACTCCTAAGGGGCGCAACCTCGGCGGCAAAGGCGTATCACAGGGCGCTGGCCTGAAGCCTGATCTGCTCGTCAAACAGCCCGATGAAGCAACCAAGGACCTGGCGCTGCGTGCAGCGTTGGCCAAGCTCGGCGGCTGCGCCGGCGTGAAATAAGTGACGCCGCCACCAAAGCGCGAACGTGAGGCCGGCGAGCCGCAGGTAGTGCTGCTCGAGAAGCGGGGCCAGTACCTCGTTGGGCAGCCGTTCTTTGAGCCCGGCCAGCAGATCAGCATCGGCAAGCCACCAGCAAAAGCGAAGGCCGGCAAGCTGGCGCTGGTCGCCACGCCAGGTGGCCGTTCGCGCAACGCGCGAGCGAAGGTTCTGCGCCTGCTCGGCAGCCCTGAGATCGCGCGCAACGTAGTCGAGGCGCTGATGCTCGATCGCGGTCTGCGCCGCCGCTTTCCTAAGACCGTGCTTGCCGCCGCAGAGGCCGCGCGCGAGCACCCGCATCCGGAGCCCGGGCGCCGCGACCTGCGCGAGCTGACGACTTTCACTATCGATCCATCAAGCGCGAAGGACTTTGATGACGCGATTTCGGCTGAGAAGCTGAGTGATTCGCGCACGCGGGTCTGGGTTCACATCGCTGACGTCAGCGCCTATGTGCGGCCGGGCGACCCGGTTGACCGTGAGGCCCGCCGCCGCGCCACCAGCGTCTACGTTCCTGGCGCGGTTGAGCCGATGTTGCCCGAGGCTTTGTCGAACGATGCCTGCTCGCTGGTCCCCGGCGAGGATCGGCTGGCGGTGACGGCCGAGCTCGAGTTCGAGGGCGCGAAGCTCGTCTCCAGCAGCTTCTACCGCTCGACGATCCGCTCCGATAAGCGGCTCAGCTACGAGGACGTTGACGCGATCTTCGCCGGCGAGCGCAAGGCTGAAGCACCGTGGGCCGAGCCGCTCGCTGCCGCGCGCGAGGTTTCGGCCGCCCGTGACGAGGCGCGCCGGGCCGGCGGTGCTGCGCTGGCGATCGAGTCTGTCGAGCCGGAGTTTTCGTTCGACACGCAGGGCCACGTCGCCGATTCCGTCGCCAGCATCCAGACCGAATCACACCGCCTGATCGAGCACCTGATGATCGCCGCCAACGAGGCCGTTGCAACGCTCTGTACCGAGA
>Ga0194048_10000500_pt1 | contig 19100 bp, 33 predicted proteins | sample JunL225m_MetaG_FD_161685 | JGI IMG/M metagenome (GOLD analysis project Ga0194048, IMG submission 161685) | Anoxic zone freshwater microbial communities from boreal shield lake in IISD Experimental Lakes Area, Ontario, Canada - Jun2016-L222-5m | ecosystem: Environmental > Aquatic > Freshwater >...
TAAGGGATTAATACTAAGTTTAGCCGCAGGTATGGGTAATATTTATTCGGCAGCAATTTTTAAAGGCATGTAATGATCGTCGATAGCAAACAACAAATGTTAAATGATAGAGACATTGTTCTCACAGCAGCTAAAGAGACTGGTGTTAACCGCTCAGATGCTGATGTCATGAATATGCTTACAATTGAATTCTCACTTCCTAACACTTGGAAGATGCGGAATGGCAATACAATATTTGTAGTACACAAATCTAAGGAACCTGGTTATGGTTATTTTAGGGCACTTAATGCAGATATCGCTAAAAATTATTTGGAAAATAGCCGCGTATTTGCTCAAGCTGCTTATGAAGCTGGTTTCAATTTTTTAGTCACACAATTTGAAGACTCAAATATTTTAAATATTTTTAAAGCTATATCAAGAGATCCTATAAGGGAAGATATGGGTTATGCAGTACAAAGAACAAATACAGGTGGCTATCAAGTCACATTACAATTAGGTACACCAAGGAAATAATATGGGCGGAGTAGTCAGTGCAATCGGTGATGTAGTAGGCGGAGTAGCAGACGTAGTTGGTACGGTTGCTGAAGCCGCAGTTGATGTAGCGTCTACTGTTGTAGAATCTGTTGCAAGTAATCCTTTATTAATGGTTGCTGCTGCAGTTGCAGCTCCTTACGCTTTAGGTGCTATGGCCGCAGAAACTGCAGTCGGTGGAGCCGTTGCTGGATTAGGTGTTGATGCTGCAGGCATGGGCCTTATAGGGCCTACCCTTATGGGGGCCGCAGGAGCTACTGAAGCCGCATTATCTGCTGCAGCTTTAAGTGCAGGTGCTGGCGCAGGTGTTCTTGGCGGTGGTGCATTAGCAGGTGGATTAACATTAGCCCCGGCAGTTGCAGGATCTACAGAAGCATTAGGTGGAGCAGGAACCGTGGCAGAAGCCGCGGGAACAGCAGCACCAACCGCTGGATCTACTGCTGGATTTACAGGTACTACAGGTGAAATAGGCCCTACAAGCTTAGTAAGTAACATTCCAGATGCTACACAAGCCGTTTCACAGGCTACAAATTCAATGGTAACGTCTAATACAGGATTAGCTGTAGACAATGCAGTGCAAAATACTACATATCAAATTGGCTCTCAAGGCGGTACATTTACAGATCAAATAAACGCTGCACAAATGATGAATAGAGGCGTACCTTATCAGGAAGTTATTCAAACAGTTTCTAATGGCAAAATCATGCCAAATCCAATTTCAGAAATGTATAACTCTGTTACCTCAGGATTTAAAGACATTTCAAATACAGCAAATAATTTAGTTAACAGCATTGGTCAAAATCTTCTTCCAGGCGCTGATCCAATGATACAAAAGGCAGCCTCAAATTTTGTAATAAATACAGCAATGACAGGTGACCCTGAAGCTGCATTGAAAAATACAGCATTAAACTTAGGTGGAACTTGGGCGGGACAACAAGTATTTAATCAAACAGGATCTAACGTATTAGCTAATGCTACTAAAACAGGAATTCCTGCTGCTATAGGAAGCGGTGATATTGGCACAGGACTTATTAGTGCTGGTATTGCAGGTGGTGGAACAGAAGTTTCAAATCTTACTAATTCGCCATTCTTAGGAAAAGCCGCAGGAACTATTGCGGGAACAGCTATAGGTGGTGGTGATGTTGGAAATTCTATTTTAGGATTAGGTGCTTCTCAAATTAGTCCATTATTAGGAACTGCTGTAAAAACAGCTTTAGGCCCTGATACGCCGGCCCCAATATCTAACATTGCACAAAGTGTAGCTAAAAATACAGCTAATAATGTAATAACAGGCGCTCCAAAAACAGTACCTATAGGTTCTTTAGTTGGACCATTAGCTCAAGCAGCTACAGGACAGCCAGCAGATACAAATGCACCGTTACAAATTGCATCTAATGCGTTAACATCAACACTTAAGCGCCATATACCAGCACAAATAATGTCAACAAATAATTTAATACCGATAGCACTTAATTCAGGTCTATCAAAACTTTTAAAACAAACGGGATAAACCATGGCAATACCAGTTAATACACCTGCAGAATCAACTCTTAATTTAGGCGCTACACCAACCATGTTAATACCTAAGGTAGGTACTCCGGCGTCTATTACAAGCGCTGGAAATATTGGACCTGGTGTTGCAATGCAAAATCCAACAATGGCTCCTACAGAAAGTGGCTTAGATGCTCTTACTGGAGCAGGCCTTGGTGGCCTTATTGGAATGATGTTAGATAGAAATAGTAAACCTTCTTCATCAGTTAAAGCTTCAAATTTAATTGGATCAAAAACTCCTGGCGGCCCAGGTACAACTCCAGCAGGCACACCTGGAGCTACACCTGGAGCTACACCTGGAGCTACCCCTGGAGGATCTACAACAGGAGCTGGTGGTTCTACAAGTGGCACAAGCAACCAATCAGACACTATGCTTGGTGGCATGACTGGAAATTCAAACTCTATTACAACGGGTTACCTACAAGATTCTAGCGGTAATCTTTATAAAGATAATGGAGATGGAACAGCTTCTCTTTATTATGAATCCATTGGTAATACAAATTACATTTACCAAGGACCACAATTTACTCAATCAGCTTCTGGTACAGATATTTATCCAGGCGCCGTTATGGATCAACAAGGTATTCAAATTGCTCCTAACTTTAATTGGTATGTTAACAATGCTTCTGATGTTACAGCGCCTACAAGCGATTTAACTTCTTCTATTGGTTCTGCGCTTGATTGGAATTCATGGTATACACCTACAGATACAGGCGGATCACCATACACACCAAACGATACATCAAATACAGATTATTATACATACATTGACACAACAGGTGGCCCAACATGGAAAAATGGTGGATTAGCTACCCCTATGTATGCAAATGGAGGTCAAGTGAAAGGATACGCAGAAGGTGATTTAGTTACCCCAACGGCATTAGCATCACCAACATCATTTACAGATCAAGTTGTTGCAAATCAAATGCCATCATCAACAGATCAAATAGCAACCCCATTGGCAAGTGCAGCTGGCACTACAGGCACAACTGCTGGTACATCACCATTATCAAGCATTACTGATTTACTTACACAACATACTGGTATTTCAGGTGCAGTTATTGGTGCATTATTAGGCCAGTTACTTGGTGGTAAATCATCAGGCAATGTTAATACTGGTGTTGATATGAGTAAGGTTGCACAAATTGCACCACGCACAACTAACTTTGGTATTGGCCCTACAAATTTTGCACCATATTCAGCTTATGGTACTCCTCCTTCTGCAAGCCCAGCTTATGGTGGCTTATTCAGTAATTTAGGTGTATCAGGTTACGGATCAAATGCAAACCCATTATTATCTCGTAGAGTTTCTACAGGTAAATCTCCATTTTATACTTTTGGTAGTCCAGTAGACCCTTCTAAATATATGGCTGACGGAGGAACTGCTACTAGTGGATTACAAGTTGCGAACATGCCTATGAATGCTAATGTACCTAACCTTGACGGCGCTCCATCAAATTCTAATGTGCCAAAATTAGGTCATAGAAATGATTATAGAGCTGGTGCATATGTAGAAGGCCCAGGTGACGGTCAATCAGATGATATTCCAGCAATGTTAGCTGACGGTGAATATGTAATTGATGCTGAAACTGTAGCTCAATTAGGTAACGGTTCAAATAAAGCCGGATCTAAAGTATTAGATAAATTTAGAGAAAACATTCGCTCACATAAACGCAACACACCACATGATAAAATACCGCCAAAGAGTAAATCTCCATTGGCATACTTAAAAGGAACTAAATAATGGCTGATATTTTCCAAGGCTCGTTACTACCATCAACCGTAACTACTGTAGAACAACAGGCTACCGCGCCCGAGTTTTACACGAATTATTTACAAGACATTGCAAATCTTGGACAGAATGCTGTAAACCAAGGTGGCGTTGCTGGATTTAGTCCTTTACAACAACAAGCATTTCAAATGGCTCCTGAAGCTTCGTTTGCCGGAGCTAATACTATGGGAGCAGGTGCACAATTAGCAGGCCAAGCAGGCGCTACTACAGCTCCTGATGTTATACAAAATTACATGAATCCATACCAACATAATGTTGTGGATGAAATGGGTCGATTACAACAACAAAATATTCAACGCAATGTCATGCCAGCTCTTAATGCTGCAGGCGCAGGATCAGGTGGGTTTGGTTCACGCCGCCAAGCACAAGCTACAGGTCAAACTTTAGCTGACATGCAAGCTAACTTAACTGGCCAACAACAAGGTGCTTTAGCTACAGGTTATAACCAAGCAATGGCAAGTGCACAAACAGATTTATCAAGAGCATTACAATCAGGACAAGCTCTTGGTACTCTTGGTGGACAACAAAATCAATTAGCACAAACTGGATTACAAAACTTATCTACATTAGGTGGCCAACAACAAGCTTTAGGCCAAAAAATGTTAGACATGCCTATGACTCAAGCTCAAAACTTTTCTAAATTATTGCAAGGCTATCAAGTGCCACTGGGTCAAGTTCAGCAAACAGTTAAACCTGGTGAGCAAGGTCAATTTACTAATAGCCCATTATCACAAATTGCAGGCCTTGGTACTATGCTTGCAGCACTTATGGGTAACCCTGATCAACAAGCTTTACAAGCAGCTCAACAACAACAAGCCACTGCAATGGCTCAATATTATGCTAACTTAGCAGCTAAAAACGCTGGTACTGTTTAAGGAAAATTATGGCTGACGAAAAAGACAACGAACAGAGTCAATTAGGTACGCCAGTAGACGGTCGCCTATTGCTTCAAATGCAAATTGATAGATTGACACAAGGTCTTAACAAACGTTCTAATCCAAGATTTGATCCATCATTAATGAAAATGGCTTCAGGATTTTTAAAGCCTACAAAGACTGGTGGTTTTGGAGAATCATTAGGCTATGCGGGTGAAGAATATGCTACAGAATCAGAAAAGCAAAGAGAACGTGATGATGCAGAACAAAAATTACAACTTGAACTTTTTCAAAAGCAATATGAATTACAACAAGAACAAGCTGGGTCTGATTTCTTAGATAAATTTCAGGCAGGTAAATTATCTGGCACACCAAGCAGTGGTGTTTCTTCTGATGGCACTTCAGCTTTACCAAGTGGAAATGCTATTGATTTAGCTGCTTCAGGAAAAATGGCTGTTACAGACGATATTATATTGGCCGCTAAAAGAGCCAGGGTTCCTAAATCTACAATTGATTTCTTAGAAAAACTTTTAGAAAATCAACGCAAATCAACTGAAACAGAACAAAAAGAATATGCGAATGTTCCAACACCTATTCCTTACGTTAATGAAGTTGTGCCTCATACCATTGCGCAAGAAAGACAAATAAATAACTTGAAACAAAAAGCAGCTGCTATGCAAGCAAATGGCGCTACTGAAGATGACATACAAAATATGTTCTATGACTATTATGCTAAAGAAGGTTTGGTTGGCGTTACAAAAACAAAGAGTGGCGCGCGAGAAATTGAAACACCAACACAAAGAACTACAAGAATAGAATTAGAAAAAGAACAGGGTAAATCTGATATTGAAATCAATAAAGAAGATATTAAAAAAATTGAATCAGCACGTGATAACTCTGTTCAAATGATGAATAATGGTAAAGCCGTGCTTGATGTTGTAACCAATCCTAAAACAGCAGCTACATTCGGTATTCTATCTAAACCAGGATATCTGTCAGCCCTCGGTGAACTTATTAAAGAGCCATTACGTGTAGGCGATATAAGTATTGGTGTTCCTAGTGTTGAAGTTGTTGCTCGTAAGGCATTTAAAACGCAAGAAGAAATTGATGCTGCTACAGCAATCGGTTCTAACTTAGCACAACTTGAATTAGCATTTAGCCAATCATTTAAAGGACAAGGTCAAGTTTCTGATAATGAACGTTTGATCGTTCGTGCAGTAGGCCCATCTATTTCTGATTCACCAAAAGTTGCCGCATTAAAAGCTGAATCTATTATTGCTCGCGCTGAATACGATAGAGCTATTGCTAAAGAATATCAAAAATATCAATCACAAAATAAACATGCATCCTTTAGAGAATTTAAAGGTACTGGATCATATGACAGTATTGTACAAGGTTATGATGGCAAGCTTTCAAACATCATGTCTAAGTATGGGTTAAAAGCTCCTGCAGCGCCAGGATCTAATCCAACGCCAGCCGCACAACCAAAAGGAAGATTAGAGTCATTTATAAAATCACAACCTCTTGATAATGAGGAGACAACATAATGGCTGAAATGGACTTTACAAAAGTTAAGTTATCTAAAGAGCAAATTGGCAATGCAAATATGATTGTTGATAAAGCTAATGAATATGGTGTAGATCCTGATCTTGCTTTAGCACTTGCTTGGAAGGAAAATCATTTTAAAATGGGCGCAGATTCACCTAAGGGTGCAATTGGTATTATGCAGGTTATGCCTTCAAACGCTGAAGGTCTAGGATTAGAAAAAGATGCCCTTCGTGATCCAGCAACTAATGTTGATGCCGGCATGAGAATTTTAAAAGAAAATTTAGATAGATATAAAAATCCAAGAGCAGCGTTAGTTGCATATAATGCAGGCCCTCTAACGGCTGATAAATATGTAAAAGCTGATGAAAATTTCGATACATTAAAATCAGAAACTAAAAATTATCTTGAAGACATTCATAAAGTATATTCGCTTCATCCTGATGAGCATCCACCTGAAGGCGTTAAAGAAGCTAAGAATGAAGACTTTGCTCCGGTAGAAGATCTGCCTGAACACTTAAAGAATTACACTCCAACAACACAAGAAGAGCCAAGTGCTGCAGGTGTTGCTGGTCAAAGATTAAAAGAATTTGCAGTAGAGAATCCATCAACCGCAGGATTTGCTTCAGGCCTTCTCATGGGAGACGTAGCAGATCGAGCATCAAAAGGATGGAACAAATTTAATGAGAATAAAACTCCACCCCCTCCACCTCCAGGCGGCCCAAGCTCTAGCAGCAGGGCGCGTGAAGTAGGATTTAATTTAGAAACTCAACGTAGAGCTGAGCAAGCAAGAGCTAATCAGAAAATGATTGAAGAAATTAAAAATAGAGGCCTTGCAATGCAAGAGAGTCCTGTTTTAAAAATGGGTCCTATGGATGTAACAAACTCAGGCATCTTAGTTCCTGGCGGATCAGGCGGGGGCGGGGACGGAGGTGAGCCACCACCAAAAGAAACTCCAAGAAAAAGCCCATTAGATGGATTCCTTGATCGAATAACAAAACAAGCCCCACAATTAGTTAAAGCATTTCCAAGGGCATCAGGCGCATTAAGCGGTCTTCTTGCTGGACATGAAGCTGGACAAGCTAGAGAAAGTTTAGAGCAGGGTGATCCATTAGGTGCTATTCTTTCAGGCACTCAAGCAGGATTAGGTGCTACCTCTATGTTACCTATAATTCCTCCACAGATTCGTGCAGGTGCTATGGGCCTTCAAATACCCTTATCATTGGCAAAACAAGCTTGGGAATCATATCGTGAGCCTAGCGCCGTTAAGCGTGAACTTAAAAAGAATCCTGAATTAAATAAAGCTAAGGGTGGCAAGGTAAATAAGCCAGAATTTGCAATACCTTTAAGTTTAAAGCACGTGTACTACCATAGAAAAGCTAGGAATAAAAGCTAAAGTTCTTTTGGGTCATATCCATATATGGCTGCAATCTTTGCAGTCCACTTCTTAAACGTTTTATCATGTTTCTCATAGTTTGCCTTACCTTGTAGGTAAAGCAGCATATGGACCATCTCATGAAGGACCGTCTTACACATGGTGTCAAAGTGCGCTTGTCGTGCTAAAGATATTGTGATTGTGTGTGGAGCTGGTTGATACATACCTAATAAATCTACATCGTGTACGATGATCCACTCAACTTGAGAAGGTAATGGCATTTGAATTTTATCGAATGGTGGCAGCTTACAGCATAGTGAATAGATTGCTTTAATATGCTCTACGGTGCCTAGGTTTGTCATGTTTTGTAAAATCTCCACGTAGGACTATTCATTCCTGGCTTCACTCTTTCAGGAAGATTAATTAATCCTAATGCTTCTAGTTCATTTAGTTTTACATTTCCAATGCCCGTTGCCAGTTTAATCTTATTACGTGTAGGCTGTTCATGACATTTTGCTACATAATCCTTAACGACTTGTGCAAGTTCTTCGTGTGTTCTTCCTTTGCTCATTAATGTATTGTTTTTGAAACTACAACAGTTTGGCTGCTGACATGATCAATCAAATCATCAAAGTCATCTTGTAACTCATCTAATGCGCTAATCATGCGTAAGCGTGAATTAATCACTGCACTTATGTCAATGATATTCATTTTATACTCATTCATAAGCTCGGTTACAAATACATCAACGTCACCGGCAGCAAGCATTATTTGTTCGTCTGTCATTTTGATTTGCCTTTTTAGAAGTGTGGCCGTCACACCTGATGCGGTTGTCTAATAGTGGTTTAGGTTCAAATTTATATATTGTGATGTCCACTTTTACAAGCATCATAGTGAGAGCGACTACAAAACCTATAATAACAAATATCAGGTCAAGTTTCGCCATCTATTTGTGACCAAAACACTAGACAAAAAGGATTAGATAATTTACCAGACCCACGATACAAAGCTGTCTCTAGTTCCTTTAATAACTGGATTAACTTTGTGCGGGTATAAGAAGTTAGATGGGAATATGAGCACATCCCCTTGTTTTAGTTTAATTTCCATGTCGTCAAACATAATAAATTCCCCACCTTCGTAGTCATCATTAAGAAATCCTACGATAGACAAGGTAGGTATACCTTTGCGCTCACCATCAAACATATCATGTATATGGTCGCAATGTCGGGCCATGGTCTTACCTTCTTTATACCGATTAAATCTTATATGAGTAAAGCCTTGCCACCCATTAAAGTAATCGTTCTTAAAGTCGGTCAAGATGTACTGGCTTATAGCTTCCCATACTTTTTGTGTAAGTTTATCGCGTGTAGCTATGTTGTCCCATGACACATCAAGTTCTTGGTCGCCGCTTTGAGTAACATACTTACCGTCGGCATTATAAAATACATGTTGTTTCCATGTAGCTTCATCTATTTCTTTTCTTATCTGATCACATAGTTCTTTATCAAGCCAGGGGTATACTTTGATGTAGTCTGTTAACTTATCCATTTTTAAACTCTGTCAATGATTTGTTATCGCCGAGTGTACCTTTAATGAATGAATTAAATGCAAGGCTTACTCTTACATCGTCTGCTATTACATCCTCTACATGATGCGTTAATGAGGATGGAAACATAACGATGCCGCCTGTCTTAACATTGAACCACCATGAATCTGAATTCATAATATCAAAGTTATCTGTCATTAATTGAAGTTGTTTATAGCCTGATCGATGGAATGTGATTTTATCTTTAGTGGAGTCAGTAGAGATATAAAATACGCCGGATATAAAAGAATTTGGATGCTCATGCTTATGATGGAATTCACCCTTCTTAGTCCAGTTGAGCCATGACTGAGTGACAAAAGCTTCAGCAGGAAACTTAGGTTTATAAACTTTTTTAACATATTCATTTAGCTGCTCAGTGACAAACTTTTTTAACGCAGCCATTTGGGGCTCTTCTAATATGTAGTTGTTGTTACTTGTGACGTTGCCTACATTTCGATTGGTAGAAGTTGAGTGGCTGTCTATATAGGCCAGTTCTTCTTTAGTAAAATCTCTGTCAAGGCTATTAAACATAACAGGAGTAGGAAATAATAATTCAAAGTTAGGTTCGCTCATAAATTCTCAATAAAATATGTGGTTATTAATTATGGTTTTAACGGGTCGATTATACGCCCAAGTAGGTTTAGGCTGAAGATGTATTTCATGGAAGTTATAAGCACCTTTTGATGTGTCTATAACTTTAAGGTTTAGCACTTTATGTGCCAGGTTTAGAAACGGTCGCAATTCCGCATCGCTTCGCTGAGGGGGCTTTATTTTGCCATACCAAGAAAATTGATAAGGCTTTGAAAGCTCTGAGCATACCTTTTCAGGATTAAAATCAGCGCGCCTATATAACACCATCATTACCGCTTCTTGACCAGCTTGTGGCTCGCCACGACTTTCCATGTAACCGACCTGCGCTAGGCAGACCAATGCAGCTTCTAACATATTTACCTCCTTTTAAAACTACTCGGTGCGTCGAGTTTACTTACGATCCTCCAGGACTCTTGCTACATCCTTATTCATAGATCGCACAATCTCAACACAACGAGCATGTTCTTTAAGACGTATTTCATGCTTTAATACCGCCTCAATTTTGTTTGCAAATTCCATGACATCTAATGACTCATCACTAGGGTCAGTGTACAAACCGTCAGGATCATTGTTTTTACAATAAAAGAATATTTGCTTTACTAAATCTTCGTCCATGATTAACCTCTGTATTTATTTTTTAATTGCCAAAATTCCAGGAGCCTTACGAACATCTCCCACCCACGCTTTAAGTCTTCTTCTTCCCACTCTATAATCTTGCAAGGTACTGATCCGTCTTCTTTTTTTTCACGGGCCACGAAAATATTGGCGCAACGGGCAAAAGGAATCCCTAGGCCTACTCGGTAGGCAGCCAGTTGCATTAAGTGGTCATCATAACCTTTTACCTCGCTTTCGTCACTAAAATCCTTGGTTTTTACGTCCACCACAAGGCCGCCTTCTATGACCTCATTTGGTGCATGCATGTCACATTTTCCCGCAAAACCTATCTCATGAGCAAAAGAACGCTCAGCAATCCATCCAATCCTTCCAAAATGAGCTTCTAACGAACGAACGCATGATTGGACATGCTCAGGGTACCCTGGATGAGAAATGCCCTCAAAAAACGATTCTATAGCTGCGTGGATAGCAGTACCTTTATCAGCTGCTTCCTTACCTTTTCTTTTAGATTCGTCCATGATCCGATCATAATAATCCTGATCAGCTTCACCTTGCCGTCTAATAATAGATTGAGATGCCTTTAAAACTTCCGTCTGCATCCAGGCAATCAAGGCGGGTTTTGCTGCCGCGCCGATAATTGTAGTGACAGATGGAAATAGACTCATCTCCCTGGCATCTCGTAAGGTTGTATTGCGTTCCTTACCGTTCTTACCTATGACTGTATATTGTGGCGTACCATCTTTTGTATACCAATGATTTGATTCTGATGCGCGAACTTTTGGTGGCTCTGATGCGTACATCAAGCCTTTCTTTTCTTCAGTCATGATTATCCTTTTAGGTTAGGCGAACAAATTCACCGTGGCGTTCGCGCCTGGCTTCATTAGCAACGCGTGCTGCTTCTAATTTATTTTCGTAATATCCAAGATTAATAAATTTATTATCTATTCTTATGTAAGCCATCCACTTTTGGTAGTTTTTATAAAAACAAACACCCTTAAGACCTGATGAGCTATTTTTGTTTAGCTTTCTGTTGTATTGATTTTGCGCACGAGTTGCTGATCTTAAATTTTCTATGCGATTGTTTAATCGGTCGCCGTCAATGTGATCAAGTATTGGAGGTAGGTATCCATGTATATATTCAAATATTAATCTATGTGCTTTATATATTTTTCTATCTATTCCAATCGTTCTATAGCCACTTGAATGTATTGTTCCTGCAACGCGCCCACGTGTAATTCCATGGCCGCTTACTTTCCAAATTAATTCACCATCTTTATAATCAAATAACTTATGTAATTTTTTTTGCCTACTCATAATTCGCTCCTTATCTTTCAGTTAAAAATCGCTTTAATTCTGCTGCGTACCAAACAATCTTTCCAGAATCTTCTACCGAGTCACCTTTAAGTCCTATGCGACTGGAATACTTCATGATGTTACCGCGCAAGTATCCAACATACTCTACTGGATCAAGCTTGGCCCTGATATACGATATAGTCTCTATCCCACCGTGTGTATAGTGTGGAGGGGAGTTAACCATATCGACTTGTGGTTCTTGTGCTGCTTTTTCTTTTTCCATGCGCGCTAACTCCGTATGTCGTTCTTTATGATGTGCTTCACATAGCCATACAACATCTAATGGCTTATTGTAATCTTCATGATGAGCTACGATGTCAGAGGTATCATGAGTGGCCCCGCATCTTTCACATGGCTGCCGAATAAGTACGCCAGTTTTAATTGCATAAGCAACTTTTCTATGCGCTGTAGCTTTTAACTTATTTTCTTGCAACCAATATTTTTGATGTGGAGCAGCTCCTTTAAAAGATAATACTTTTTTCTTCTCACGATAACTTTGTTGACGGGTAATGTGGCAAGGTCTACATAGATTCATAAGGCCATCTTTATTTAAGACAGTCTTATAGAACTGATCTAATGTTTTAACTTCACCACAAACGTTACACCGTTTTGCGTCTTGCGCAATTTCCTTTTGAGAATTTGCGTCGTCTACAAGTTGAAACAGCATTAGAAAGGCAAATCGCTTTCTAAGTCATCAAATGCTGCACCAGCTGAAGAACCAGTATCAGGTCCGCCATGTAAATTTTCCCATTCAGGCGATTGTCTGATCTTATTCTTTAAGTTGTCTGAGAAGGACTCAAACAAAGTCATGTCGGCATCATCAATTGAAAATAATTTCAAATCATTTTTGCCTTCAGGAATACCATTCTTCTTAATAGAAGTTGGCACCGGATTGATAGAAGCAATATTTGTATACGTATTGCCATTGTTTTGAGACTCTACTACAGAGATCATAGCCCACTGGCCTAAAACATTCTTAAGCTCGAAGCCTTTTAGCTCGTCAGATGAAAAGTCTTTGCCGCGCCAAGTTTGTAAGTCTTTACGCAACGTAGATTTTTCTGCTAATGATACGGTGAAATTTTTAGATACAGTCATTGGATCGCCTTTAGATGTAACCGTTGGGTTTCCTTGTGCGTCTTCTGAGTGTACTTCAAATTGAAACATGACCTTGTGTAGATGTTTTACTACACCCATGTATTCTGATTTTTGTGTGCCCAAATCGATAATTCGATAACATCTAGCAAGATGCATGCCAGTTGGCACGGGGATAAAACTACTTCCGCCTTCAGTGGACTTCGCTACTAAACTCATACTCTTCTCCTAAATTTGTATTAAATCGTACATTTTTAAATTGACCATCGGATAATCCACATTCATATCGGATAACATTCCAATCGTCAGGTGTTGCAATGCCGTTCATGGCTCGGCATAAAGCCTGTACTACCATTTCTTTCAACTCTAATTCTTTTTGATGCCACATAGCTTGCTGATAGTCTTCATCATATGAGTCCATAAAAACCCCCTATGATTAAACCAATCAATGTCACAATGGATACTGCCACAATTACAACATCAATGGTTATGTATGGGCTATTGACATTTTTATGTTTATGTAAAAGCAAAGCTTTTTGTAAAGCAAAACTATCTTTATCCATGCGAGCTTCAAACGGCTCCTGATATAACAATCCTATCTGAACACCAGTCTTAGTCATATATGGCGGTACTTTTCTATAATGCGCTTTCATTCTCTTTCCTCCTATAAAAGTATTTGAGTACCTGAACTATAACATGATTTAATATTTTGTTGCAATTAAAATTTTAATGTGAAATAATACGTTTAATTTTAGAAAGGAGACAAAATGAATCTAAAAGAATATTTCGGGGAATTACCCCACGGCTCGAAGATTGAGCTTGCAAGCAAGCTTGGTATCACTAAGACATGGCTGTCATTAATTATAAGTGGCAAGAAGCTGCCTAGTGGTTCCTTATGTAACATGATTCAAAAAATGACTGACGGTAAAGTATCCAGGGCTGATTTAAGGCCTGATCTATTTGGAGATGTTTAAATGCATTACTTTCAACATAATATTGCTGACTATCGAAAAGACACTATGCACCTAACCTTGTTAGAGCATGGATGCTATCGACAGCTATTGGATCAATATTATTTATCTGAAGAGCCCTTACCTGCAGATGAAGAAAAATTGATGAGATTAATCTGTGCTAGAAACGAAGAGGATAAAAATGCGATTAAATTGGTGTTACAGGATTTCTTTACTAAGACTGAGGATGGCTATGTTCATAGACGGTGCGCTATTGAAATTAAAGCGTATCAGGAAAAGCTAGTCAACTCAAGCAAAGGTGGAAAGGCATCGGCCGCTGCAAAAGCAACTCGTTCAAGTAAAGCTCAAGTGGACGTCAACCAAAGTTCAAGTGATGGTCAACCAACCATAAACCATAAACATAAGAACCAATATATAGGAAAATCGGATAGGTTTGAAGAGTTTTGGTCAACATGGCCTAGTAGCGAAAGAAAGAACTCAAAGGCAACATGTAAAAGTAAATGGGAAGGGAATGGACTAGATGAGATTGCCGATAAGATTATTACTCATGTCGGTAAGCTTAAGGTTTCAGATCAGTGGACCAAAGGTTTTGAGCCAGCCCCGGCAACATACTTAAATCAAAAAAGGTACCTGGACGAGGAAAGTAACAGCAATCAAAATGGGCTGCCGCCAAACTTGTTAAGAAAGCCATTAAGAGGATGATAGGCATCGATAAATTATTAGCTGTTCGTAAGGATGGGCATAGCCCTGAGGTAGTTAATATATGGGTGGGCGATGATGCAGATCCACATTATGAAAAGGAATGGCATAAGTATTCAGACACGATTGAGTATCCTGCACTTCTTATCGAGAATAAAGATAATTTAGATTCTATTGACTTTAGATTTGCGTACGGCCTGACGTTGTTTATACGCGGTGACAACTCAGAGAGAATGCTTAAGGTTTACGAAAAGATAAATAAATGTAAACCATCACGAGTATTTATTTTTAATTGCGGTAACGTTGATATTGAAATTTTAGACAGCGAAGGATTATTAAGTGGAATTATTGCAGCCTGAAGATATAGATTTTCAAAAGTATTTACAAGAGACTGAGCAGTATCAAAAGGTTCGTCCTGTCTCTGTATTTATTAATGAGATTGAGGAGAGATTAAAAAATCCTAAACCTGAGAACAAATGTTTTATGCCGTGGTCTGCAGCTGAGATGTCATTTCATTTCAGGCCAGGTGAGGTAACTGTTTACGCTGGAAGTAACGGCGGCGGTAAAAGTTTGATTACAGGTCAGATAGCTTTAAGCTTAATTAAGCAGAATCAAAAGATATGTATCGCATCGTTTGAGATGAAGCCTATGAAGACAATCGGGCGTATGTTAAGACAATTTACAGGTGAAGATTTAGAGAACCCTCTCATCAAAGATAAAGCTATTCATTTCAAAGATGCATTAAATAAATTTGAGAAATTTACTAACGACAAGCTTTGGTTATACGATCAACAAGGAACGATTACGCCTAATCAGGTGATTGCAGTTACAAGATACTGTGTTGTTGAGTTAGGTATACAGCATATGTTTATCGATAGCTTAATGAAATGTATGAAGGCCGAAGACGATTACAATGCGCAGAAATCCTTTGTCGATGAGCTCACATCAATCGCGCGTGATCATAATGCACACATACATTTAGTACACCACATTAGAAAATTAGGCAACCAGGAATTGATGCCATCTAAAACAGATTTAAAAGGTACAGGTGCAGTGGCCGACCAAGTTGATAACGTATTACTTATGCACCGCAACAAAAAGAAAGAGCATGACTTAAGCCAAGGCAAAGAAGTGTCCGATGATGTATGTGATGCATACCTTATGTGTGAAAAGCAACGTAACGGTGAGCATGAAGAATGGTATCAACTTTGGTATCACAGAGAAAGTCAACAGTTTATTGATACACCTCATGGACAGGTTATGGTGTTCGAAGATGGTGGTAGGTTTTAATGGTTGATAAAGGTAACTGCAGCAAAGAGTTTATGTATCAATGTTTAGTTAGAGATGTAATTAAAAAAAGAATTAAAGATAGAAGCATAGCTCATGAGTTTTTACATGGCTGGGAAAAAAGTCATAAAGAATCTAAATTAAGGGAGGATGTAATGTATCAATGGACTAAAGGCAATCGAGGAAAGGAAGGAGAATGGTATGAGTGATCCAGTACGAAAAATTATAGAAGCTACTCAAGCAATGATTGATATGTATATACCTGAAGATGATAGTCTTGAAAACGATGCTATCGTGGGTTACGCCATGAATGTTTTAGAGACAGCAAAGAAAGAGATAGAAGCATACAAATCAAAACCGCTGCCTGAAGCAGATGTATGGGATATAGCACAGGACATAAATCCACACGATCCATTATATCCAATTAATTTTGCCAGGGCAGTTGAACGTAAACATGGAATAGGAGCAATCGATGAATGATACAGTTAAGAAATTAGATAGTAGTTTTGCAGATGTGTTTTTAGGTAAAACGATTCCACATAATCCTGACTTTATTTCAGTTGAAGAGCACAATAAAGAAATGGCTGCGTCGTTTGAAGATTTCTTGGCGGTAGTTGATGAAGCCATCATTAAAGAACGTGAAGCCTGCGGGAAGATTTGTACTGACAATCCTGATATGAATGCTACTGATCTTGCTGACTTGATTCTTAGACGCAAGCCAATGGTTAAAGTACATGATTGAACTTACGCTGCCGTTTCCACCTTCAGTAAATACTTACTGGAGAACGTATAACGGGCGTATGATTATAAGTGAAAGAGGAAGGGCATATCGTAAGGCTGTTATTGATCAGGTATTAATTCAACGCGGCGCGAAACATTACGAAGGTAAGATAAAGATAACTATCGAAGCCTGGAGACCTGACAAAAGAAAACGAGATCTTGATAATTTATTAAAGGCACCGCTTGATGCATTAACACACGCCGGTGTTTATACAGATGATCAATTGATTGTTGACTTAAGGATTTACTGGGCCGAAGATCAAGGCGGATATTTAAAAGTGAAAATTGAGGAGATATAAATGGAAATGAGAGACCCACATAAAGCAGTTGACTACATACTTAAGAATGCAAAGATGCACGCCAAGGCCAAGGCCGAGCGTAACTATCTTGAAGAGTATCGTAAATCTTTAAAGGCCATGCTAATGAAGCAATGTTTAGAAACGGCTATTGGCGCACAAGAACGTGAAGCATATGCACATCCTGAATACAGAGCGCTGCTCGATGGCATTAAAGTTGCGATGGAAGAAGAAGAGAAACTCCGATGGGATTTAATTGCAGCACAGGCCGCAATAGATATTTGGAGAACAGAACAATCTAATTTAAGAGCTGAAGGAAAGGTAACGATATGACAGAACTAGATATAATTAAAGACAAGATAGTTAGGGTAGAATCTTTACTTGAAAAACAATCATATGAACTAGAAGGCATTCGTAAAATATTGTTGCGCAGCGAATATGATGAATCTCAACCCGACGAAGCTAAAGACGCATTAGAAAATATTGAGAATGAAATTATAGCCAGGGCATGTCGCAATGGCGTTTGTGAGGATTAATCATGAGTGAACTATTAACTATATTTTTATTTTACAAAATGGGAGCTGATTTTATTTGGTGGGCTTTACTTGCAATTGTATTTGCCACTGAATTTGTATTGGCATATCGTAAACATTTAAGAACCTGGTATCAAAGGAATTCAAAATGATTAAATATTTTATATTTATATTTTGGGTTGTATTCTTTTTATTTTTAGTTGCATATGGTAACGCTCAGGCTGAGTCATGGTCTATGGATAACAAAGCAGGCGGTAAGATTGTAATCACAGATCATAAGTGCAAATATTTTACTTACTTAAGTGAAGCTTATACTTACACAGCTAATGGTGATGTTTACAAATCATGTTGGGCTTTACTTGATGGGGCCATACATGTTGTTTACTACGATGGATCAGAGAAGGTTTATCCAATTAAATATTTCAGCCCTCAAGCAGATATTTAATGACTAAAGATGATAAAAAACATTTGTCTGCTGTCGCTGAGCTTGGTTGCGCTGTATGTAGAAGGATGGGTTATCCGGGAACGCCTGCTGAAATCCATCACCCACGAAAGGGGACTGGTCTCGCGTTACGTGCGCCCCACAAAGATGCAATTCCGCTATGTGTCGAGCACCACAGAGGACAGACTGGGTTGCATGGTTTGGGAACCAAAGGGTTTGTTAAGCACTACGGGTATGCTGAGTCCGATTTACTCGAAGACACTAAAGCATTATTAAATGCCGCGCATACTAATTAATCATCATCGCAACATTGCAATTGAATGCAGCCGAAAAGACAAGTGGTCAATCATTATTACAGGATGGGTACCTAACAAAAGATTAAGAGTATTGAATAGTGAAATAGATAGAGAGTGGAAGACGTATGAAGGTGATTTAAACAAGGCAATCAATCGTATGTTAAATAGTACGATTGGTAGCATTGAAGAAAGTGCAGTTCGTGAGCTTAACTTACTTACCCAGGAGAGATGAGATGGCGAATGAAACTAGATTGGAATTAATAGCACAAGTAGCAAAGAAGCTGCAGCAAGAAAGAAATCAAAGTGATGAGGTTGATGAAAAAGAATTAGGTGACCGAAATGAATTTACATTTGAACCACATATAATTAAATTAAATAGGGATGAGCTATGATATTACTTACAGAGAAAGAACGCCAACAATTAAGAGAAGTAACAAAAGGATTATCAAGACAAGATTTTGATAAGTACCCACCAAGCGAAAAGAGAGCTCACTGGGCCCGATTAGATAATGTGATTCAATCAATCATGTACACACACCCGGAAGCATTTACAGAGAAAGCTCTCTTAGATTTAAAGAGCAGGATAAACCATACTAGATATTAATGATTTTACTGATGGCATGAGCCACAATGTAGCCCATAATTAAATTGCAGTATTCATTAATTAAGGGGAAATATTATGTGGACAACTCCAGCAGCTACAGAAATGCGTTTTGGCTTTGAAGTAACTATGTACGTAATGAACAAGTAATACACACTATACACACTAGGGGAGCTTCGGCTCCCTTTTTTTTGTGTAATATACTGCACATTTTTTGCATTTTCCCATTAAAATTTCATGCACTTTTTACATCTAACTTATTGATTTATATATAAAAATATGTTATTTAG
>Ga0194048_10000502_pt1 | contig 19075 bp, 31 predicted proteins | sample JunL225m_MetaG_FD_161685 | JGI IMG/M metagenome (GOLD analysis project Ga0194048, IMG submission 161685) | Anoxic zone freshwater microbial communities from boreal shield lake in IISD Experimental Lakes Area, Ontario, Canada - Jun2016-L222-5m | ecosystem: Environmental > Aquatic > Freshwater >...
TAATTCAAGAACTTAAACATCAATGGTAACTCCCAAAAAAAAAAAATGCCTCCCACAATCTCGGTAATTATTGACAAAAACTTGCGAGATTCAGCACAAGAATTATTACGCCAAAACAAGAGAACAATGACGCATCTGATTCACGAAACTTTGAAAAAGTATGTTGCGGAAAATCAGAAAAAGTAAACTCACCAAGATGCGAATCTTCCGCAAGAAGAAGATTGAACTTGACGAATTCGAATATCACATCATCGGGGAATCATCCTCACAACAACAACATCACAATGAAGAACGAAAACACAACAAGAGAAGTTGACCTCACAATGGTCAATCAAACAGAGTCGCTATGGACAAGCAAGACCACATCATATGTCAATGAGGCAATGGTGAAGTTCAATTCTATGAACATTAAGATTGCGAAGAATGGAACGGTCAACATCAATTCAATGACTTCTCGAAAGTACATCAGATTGGATGACATCATTGATGCGGTCAGACCTGCACTTGCAGACTGCGGATGTTATGTTGAACAACATCTTGCAGGTGATTCAGTCATCACTCGTATTGTCCACGTTAGCGGTGAATACATTGCATCGAAGTTGCACTATCAAGCAATGGATGGTAGTTCCAATGCCTTGCAGAAGATGGGTGGAGGACTGACTTACTTGCGCAGGTATGCATTATCTTCAATCTGCAACATCGTTGCGGATGAAGATTCCGATGCAGAAGGAGTGGATAACATCACCAAGAAGGGAATCAAGACACCGACCTATTCAGCACCTGCACCATCTCAATCTATTGCACAACCAACAGACAACAAGGAGTGGTTGAATCTTAAAGATAAGGCAGGAAACTTCACGGAAAAGGGCAACAATGCTATCTTGTACATCAGAGGAGGCGGAGCAGTAGAAGACATCACCAAGAAGTATAAGGTCAGCAAGGCAGACATGGAATCATTGAGGAAGACAGAGGCAGACACAAGAGAGGAAATGTTGTACGAACAACATCACGAGCAAATGAATGCAAGTGACAATGGTGAACTTCCCTATTAACATGACGCACTACTTCTCAGCATTAGACTCGACATCATTCGAACTCACAATCAACGATGAGATTATCATCATACAACTTGACCTTGAGATTGAATGTGTCGAGGAGGAGCAGATTTTCGAAAAGGAAATTTCCTCAATAGATGTCACGTACATCAATGAACAAGGCATTACTCACGAAACATCAGAACCAACATTCCTAACATCACTATTCAATAAATCAATTAACGAATATGAATCTGCCCAAATCTACTTTACTATTAAGAGAGAGGCGGAGGCACAACTTGAGAGATATCAACCATGAGCAACATAGACAACACAACAACACTTCCAATCTTGAGTGATTGGTTGCCTTCAAAAAAAGAAATCAGAAGACTAACCGAAGAGATGGTGCATCCTGTATTGAACGGAGAGATGTCATCAGAGAGAGCCATTGTAGTCATTCGTGCGCTGAAGAATGCCATCGAAGATGCCGAAGACATTATCAAAGAAACGGTCATCAATGACCTTCATAAGTATGCACGGAATGAAGTGGTCAAGGTGCTTGGGGCTGAAATCAAGTTGAAGGAGATGGGGGTGAAATATGAATATTCATCTTGCAATGATGGGGAGTGGAACACTCTCGACAAAGCAATCAAAGAATTGACAGAACAACGCAAGGCAAGGGAGAACTTCCTCAAGTCCCTTGTGAAAAAGGAAATCATTGTCGATGAAGCAACGGGAGAGGTGAACGAGGTGCATCCTCCGAAGAAAATCTCAACAACATCCTTCTCCATTTTGTATTCCAAAGATTAATGTTTATTATTGCAATGCTCAAATACATCATAATGAAATCTACTATCCAACACCACTCCCTTGAATTGTTTGCCCTTATGATGGGCATGAGCAACGATGATGGGGAGTGGTGTTTCTATTTGTAAGGCATGGAGCAGGGATGGATTAAAGTTCACAGAAGCATTATTGACAAGGGGTGGTTTAGCGATTCACAAGCGGTTCACTTATGGATGTATCTGTTATTGAAGGCAACTCATGGAACAAGGGAAGTGTTGTGGAATGGTCAAGTGGTTAAGATTCAAGCAGGGCAATTGCTAACAGGAAGGAAGAAGATATCCAACGACACGGGCATTAATGAGTCGAAGGTTGAGAGGTTGTTGAAGTTGTTCGAGAATGAACAACAGATTGAACAACGAAAAACCAATACAAGTCGCTTAATATCAATACTTAACTACAAGAAATTTCAGTCAAGTGAACAACCGATTGAACAACGGATGAACAACAAACGAACAACGGATGAACAACGGATGAACACTATACAAGAATTAAAGAATAAAAGAAATAAAGAATTAAAGAATGAATTTAATACTCCTGCAAATGCAGGGGGATTGGATGACCTTAATAAATTGGATAAGAACGAGGCAGATGCCGAAGTGATACCAACATACCAAGAAGGGGGAGAAAGTTCAACAGAGCCAAAGAAAAGGGCAGTCACGAAAAAGAAAAAGGATATTACCAATCCTCACTTCAATAATTGCATGGAGATATATGCTGAATGGTATCAACAATGGGGAAGACCGTTGCGCATTACTCCTGCCGATGGCAAGGGACTGAATGAAATCATTCAATATCTTGCGGAACTTCCGACAATTAAAGATGGCAACAAGAACATTGAAGATGCCTTCAAGTTTATCCTTGTCAATTGGGGCAAGTTGGATAAGTGGCAACAAGGTCAGACCGAACTCAGACAAATCAATTCACGAATCACCAACATCATTCAACAACTCAAATCATCACATGAACCAAGACCAATCACTCACACACACGAACAAGACCTCCTCAATTTCGTTGAATCTTTGCGAAATCAAATGGGATAATGCCAACACATATGATGACATCACAACGATGGTCATTCAGACAATTCAACAAGATGAACCTTGCATCGGTCAACTCATTAGATTCAACCAAAAGAATTTTATCATCAACAAGATAAGTGAGGCAGTCGCAATGTATAATTCAATGCTACCTCAACAGAGAGCCATCTCCGTGCAGGGCATTGTCAACATTGCATCTTCATTCGCTGAACATCCCGATGTCAAGAATTTATCACTTTCAGAAATGAAATCATTCTTTAAGATGGCATTCCAACAACATAGATTTGGAAAGATTTATGCAGGATTTGGCTACGACACATTGATTGATTGGTTCAACTTATTCTTTGAACAACGCACACAGGCAGTCATCGAATTCCGAGAAAACCAACATCAACAATTTACGATGTTTGAAAAACAACGAAGGACAAGAAGTGAAGGCGATGCCTTCGGAAGTGTTGGGGAGATAATCAATAGAAACATATGACCAAAATCACCAATGTACAATGGCTCATCATGAGCATTGAGAAACTTGACCACGACTTGCAGAACTATCGCATCTCATTCGATGATTATGTAATAAACATGAAATGGGTGAAGGAACAAGCCAAAGCAATGGAGAATAAACTGCCAAGCAGAATCGAATTCTTTAAAAAAGTCGCAGAATTTGAGGGTGATTTTGTTAAATTATATGATTGGCTATCTTGCGAACCATACGCACCATTGAATGATTCATCGTTTCGGGAATATTAAGGTTGCGGTTAATTAGCAGTAAACTTCATTTGGAGCAAGGTTTTTTGTTCTTTTTTTAGGGTGGGAATAAAATTGTTAATAACTTTTTTTACTTGCCTATTGTGTATATCATATACTTGATGTATATTTGTATCAGAAATTAAAACAAACAAAATGACACTAACAGAAAAAATCAACAGCAACCCTTACTTAAAAGTAAGCAACTGCACAGACATTGCAGACCTTGAAGCAGCAATGGATGACCTTAGAAAACTTGATACAGAGTTTGGAGAGGACAATAAAACACTCTTAAAACTTTGGGCAAAGTTCTTAGACAAGAAAAAGAAGTTGGAGGCAAAAACCTCCACTTCTAATATGCACCCAATTTTTGAACAAGCACTAAAACCTTTTGGGATAAGATGATAATACTTATATCAGCAATAGTAATTTCGATAATTTGCTATGGTTTTTACAAATGGGAAAATGGCAAAATAAAGGTGCATTGTCATTCATATTATAAGCCAATAGTTAGCATATACGTTTCTTTTAATACAAGAGATATAGTATATGAATGTAGGTGTGGTAAAAGAAAAATAATAAGAGATTATAGACCTTTTGATGTTCCATTCCCAATTCAAACAACAAATTTTATAACACATCAAGAATTAGAAAAAATAGCAAATGAGAAAGAACATTGACATACCCGAAGAAATAATCAAAGACTTAAAAAAGATGGCTATTGATGCAGATAAAGACCTAAAAAACTTTATCCAAGACCATTTAGTTTCTCTTGTGCGTGGGCAAAAAAAAGAACAAAAAACTTCCACAAATGTCAAATCGAAGCAGTAAGGTAGCACTTGCCACTTAACGGTTTCGGGCTTGGCGAAGGTGGGCTTGTAGGATGCTCAATTTTAGCAGGATGTGTCTGCCCACTTTTGCCAAACCCGTGTTATAAGCTGGCTGGATTGTTTAGCACAAATGCCAAATCGAAGCACTAAAGAAAAAATTAAAATAAAAAAAAGCGTGGGAAAATATGTTTAGTTATTACGGAAGTAAAAGTAAAATAGTGGACTACTATCCACCACCGAAACACAAAAGGATAATTGAACCTTTTGCTGGAAGTGCAAGGTATAGTTTGAAATATTGGCAGAATGATGTTTTGCTTGTAGATAAATACCATATAATTGTAAGGACTTGGAAATGGTTACAACAATGTAGTGAAAACGATATTAGAAAACTGCCAATATTAAAACTTGGTGAAACACTTGATAACTTTGATTTAAGTGCAGATGAAAAGATATTTTTAGGATTTATAGTGCAACAAGGAACGACTGGATTAAGAAAAACTGTAAGTAGCTATGCAGTAGATGGAATAGTTACACAATTAAACAATGTTGCAACACAACTGCACAAAATCAAACATTGGGAAATAAGGGAAGCAAGTTATGAAAATTTGGAAAACGAAGAAGCAACTTGGTTTATTGACCCACCTTATCAATTTGGTGGACACGAATACAAGTGTAGTAATAAACAAATTGACTTTGCAAAACTTGCTGAATGGTGTGAAGATAGAAATGGACAAGCAATAGTATGTGAAAACACTAAAGCTGATTGGTTGCCATTTAAACCAATGGTAGATATGCAAGGTGCAATGTTTAAAACAACGGAAGCAATATGGTCAAACCACAAAACTAATTATGATGCAATACAACAAACCTTACAGTTTTGAAAAAACTGATGTGCGTGGGCTTTTTTATTTTAATTTTTTCAAACGAAATGTTCAATCGAAGCACTTCTGCCAGCTTGCTTATAACATATTATTAACGAACAATACTTGCGACTATCCTGCTAATGATAATGGATAGGCGTAACTAAAAGGAGGACAAACAATGAAGGAAAACAATGACCTATACGACAAGGTGATGGCAACAATGATTGTGGCTCTCATCGTTATTACATTATTTATCTCTTATAAATTTATGACTCACATCCAAGACCAACAACTGCCCAAAGCAAACACTTTGCTCAAAGCATCGGAGAAAATTATCGAACTAAAAGAACGAGAATGGCAGAATGCAGGAACACGCAACTGCGTGAGATTCCAAGAGTGGGAAGAAGCATATCGCCAACTCAAAGAAGCGATTGACCAATATAAATCCTTAACAGAATGAACTCAAGAAAAGACGAACAAGGCAATATCATCATTGTCGAATCGACAACAAAAAAAATAAGCATCTTCCTGCGACTTGCAGACGAGAAACATCGCAGACTTATTGGAGTCATCGACATTCAACATCTTACCCTGCACATCGAACGTGACAGAGAGAAGCACCTACTTAACAAGGCGAATGCATATGGATTCAACTACTTCATCCTTGACCAAGCCAAACGATTCAACTACGTATGCCTCCACGAATCCAACGGGAATGTGTATCTCTTAGATAGAGAGAAGATGATTGAAGATGGAAAGTTCTTATTCTTTAAACAACAAGGATTTGAAAAGCAGATATTCCTTTCCCTCGACTACTTGAGTCAATTCAAGGTGACCACAGAAAACAAAATCAACTTATTAAAACAAAGAAATGCACTTCAATAAATCACTATCTTTGAGCAGTTCATTCATATTTTTCGATGTTAATGGGACTGCAATGTAGTGATGTACGTGCAGTCCCTTTTTGCAATATGATAAACAACACAAATAAATACGGGGCGAAGAAGGTCAACAATGAGTATGGCACATTCGACTCAATGGCGGAGTATCGATATTGGCTCACCTTATCCGCACAACGCAGAGCCATCGATGTCAAGGATAGAGTCATCAATATTGAGAGGCAAATCATATATCCCTTTATCGTCAACGGAATCACCATCGGGAAATACATTGCAGACTTCAAAGTCACATATGCCGATGGCAGAGTGGAGGTCGTGGATGTCAAGAATCCATATCTCACAACGGGCAAAGGCAAATCCACTCCTCCTGCACTTCTGTTCAATTACAAGGTGAAACTCATGAAGGCACTATACGACATTGAAATAAAAATTGTTTAAATTCGCACAATCAACACATTAACATGAACCAACCACTCACCACAAGTCAGAGGATAACATTGATTCTTGTTGCCATTGTCGGCATCGGGGCATTGATTTATTTCAGTCCCTTGAGTAAACTATTCAAGAAGACTCCTCCAACAGACCAACAAGAAGTAATCGATGAACTCGACAATCAAGTGCGCCAATCTAAGATGATAATTCAGCAGAACGATTCTGCGATTAAGTCAATGACATTGCAACTTGACTCACTCAATGAACTCCAACAAATCAATCAGGCAACAATTAATTTATTAAAAAAGAAAAGAACCTATGTCACGAATATTAATTATAGCACTCTTACTGATAGCGACATCACAAGGAATCTGTCAGCCCGTTACAAGTCCAAGTGATTCAACGACACTCATCGGAGTACCTCATTGGATTCTAAAGAATGTAATCAAAGACCTCAATGAAGGCGATGTGGCAAGAGAACAAGTGGTTGCCTTGAATGAGCAGATTGAATACCAACAGAAATATGTCACTCTCTCTGATTCGGTCAACAAGATTTATAGAAAACAAATTGTAGAATGGCAGAACATTAGCCAAGACAAAGACCAATACATCACCTCGTACAAGTTGCAACTTGACAAGGTTGCACGACAATCGGAGAATCGCAGGAAGTGGCTCTCTTACTTCGTCATTGCGTTCACCTCCACATTAATAATCAACTTCACACACTAATATGAGAACTATCATCATCATTCTATTCCTTACGATTACATCAATAGCATACGGTCAAGATTCAATGGCATTGTATCAGATGAACAAGGTGCAACTTGCACAGATATATCTACAAGAAGCCAACAGAGTCATCAAGAAGATTCCCGTTGTCGCATTCGACTCGGCAATGGTCGATGTGCCGAAGTCAAAATACTTGAGCAAAAAGTTTAAAGATGTTGCCAAGAAGGTTGCCTCTTATCAAGAATCAGTATTGACTAAGTATGCGGAAGTTATCCCCTATGCTGACAAGCGTGAACTTGTGAAGGCAATCATATATCTCAAGGGATTATGAGCCGAGTGCAGAAACTCATTGACCTGTATGGTGACGAATTTTCGATTGCCATTGGATTCGATAAGGCACTCATTGGCTATGATGAACTCAGCGACAGAGCCATCTACTCAGCCAAGAAGTGCATCACCATCCTCATGAAGGAAGAACGGATGTCATACGAGGAGGCACATGACTACTACAACAATAATGTCAAGACAAAGAAAGACCACAATTCACCAATATTCTGCAACGATTTAGATATATGAGCAAGGAAAGATTCGACAAAGAAAAAGCCGAAAACAAAGCAACATACGAGGCAATGAAGAAGTTTAAGAAAGAGGCACGTGATGGTGCATCACATAAACAACTTGGAGTGCTGATTGAAGATGAACAAGGAAAGCAACATCGATACATCCCATACACTCGTCACACCAAGATAACTAAGAAGTGACATCGATTGTGTGGTCTAATCAACTCCGTGAAGTTGTAAGGTAAGGCATCAGCAATGAAGATGCAGGTTCGACTCCTGCCATAATCACAACCAATTTAAACAAAACAAAACAATATGAAAAAGAGATTCTTCATTCTATTCATTGCAATAATATTAGTCATTGCATGGAAGTCATTAAGTAGTTCACCCGATGGTGCGCCAAGTGGTTATGCTAATGACAAGGCATCAAGTTATAAGACCTGCGCATCAAGTGGATGTCATACGGGAATGACTGCCATCAATCTTCCCAATGCAATCATCACCTCCACAATACCATCGACAGGATATGTGGGAGGACAGACCTATCACGTGACTGCCTCAATCACCTCCGCACATACGAGGTTCGGATTCGAAGTCACTCCTCAAGATAGTGTCGGTAATTACAAGGGCAACATCATCGTGACCAATAACTCCTTAACCAAAGTAACGGGAACGAAATACATCACCCACACTCAGAGTGGTAATTCTTTAAAGACATGGTCATTCGATTGGGTGGCTCCTGCCATCGGAAGTGGTGCGGTTCAATTTAGTGGATGCATCCTTTCAGCAAATAACAATGGAAGTTCAAGTGGTGATTCTACCTACAAGATTGGATTTATTGCCAATGATTGTTTCAAAGCACCCTCCAACATCATTGCAACACCGAAGGGAACATCCTCAACAATAACATGGGATAAGATTACCTGCGGAACAGGGTACAAGATTATATATCACATTCTCGGTGCAACAACTTGGAAGACATTGACCCTTGCCGATACCTCATCGAAAATATTATCGGCATTAAGTTACAACACAACGTATGAATATTCAATCGCATCCATGAATGGAACAACATTGTCCGCTTATTCCCCGATTAAGCAATTCACAACACTATGTCAATGCGACTTGCCAACGATGTCAATTGATAGTATCGGAACGAAGGCAGTAAGATTCGTTTGGATTGATGATGCGTGTGGCGTGAGATACAAAATTCAATATCGTAAGTCGGGAGTAATATCGTGGACAAGCAAGGTCGCCATTGATACAACAACCAATCTTGTTGCAACCAATATGACTGCCAACACCATCTATGAGTGGAGGTTCAGAAGGGAGTGCAATATGGCAGGAACTTATTCAAGTGTGTGGTCTGCAACGTATCAATTCACAACTGCATTATTGAAGAATCCGCAAGTTGTTCGCACAAATAAAATTGACAACATCATCATCAATGTGTATGACGATGGTTCGGTTCGTAAGTTCATAAAACAATAAGCATAATGGACAAAGGAAAAAAGAAGACCAAGAAGGTCAAAGTTGAGGAAGTTGAAGAGGATGCAAAATATAAGTCATCCTTGACCGTGCGCCAATGTAATATGTTGGAGGCATTAGAGATGAATAAGGGCATTGTGAAAGATGCTTGTCGACACGCAGGAGTGTCACGACAAACGCACTACAATTGGATAGATAAGTATGAGGACTATAAGTTCCATGTGGAGATGGTCAAAGACATCGTTCATGATTGGGCGGAATCAAAGTTGCACTCACGTATGGAGAAGGATGACACCATTGCCATTATCTTCTACGCCAAAACACAGATGAAGAAGCGTGGCTATGTAGAGAAGTCTGAGGTTGAATATTCGGGTGAAATGCCGACAACCATCATCAGTTGGGGAGGCAAGGAAATCAAGGTGTGATAACATTCAGCGACAAGCAGAATGAGGCGATGGATTCGATTGCCTCCGAGAACTATTCCTTCATCTTATTTGGAGGGGCTATGGGTGGAGGGAAGACCTTTTGGGGATTATCAGCATTGCTCATCATGTGTCAAGCATTCCCCAAGTCACGGTGGTGCGTAATACGTGAAGACCTTGAGAAGATAAGAATCACGACCATTCCTTCATTCATGAAGTTCACTCCATCGGGTAAACTGCGCACCAATCCCTATGAGTACACTCATCCCAATGGGTCGGTCATTATGTTCAAGGGAGAAAACTACGACAAGGACAAGGATTTGAATTGGTTGCGTGGTCTTGAAGTGAATGGATTCTTGTTTGAAGAAATAAACGAGTGCCAAGAACAGACTCTTGACATTGCATTTGGTCGTGCAGGAAGATGGGAATGTGAGCCACGACCCAAGCCAATCATCTTGGCAACCTGCAATCCTTCCCTCAATTGGGTCAAGAAGCGCATATATGACAAGTGGGAGAATAAGTCATTGCAACCGAATTGGCTATACATCCCATCACGCATCACCGACAATCCTTTCTTGACTCCCGAATACAAGGAGAATCTTCTCAATATGCCACGCTATCAATATGAGATATTCGTTGAAGGTAATTGGAATATGCAACTCAAAATGGGCGGAGAATTTTACAAATGCTTTGAATTAGACAAGCATATTGGGACAATAAAGTACGACCCGACTCAACCACTTCACATCAGTTGGGATGAGAACGTGAATCCATATCTTCCCTGTGGTATCTTTCAAATCAAAGACAAGCACATCACCATGATAGATGAGATTGCAGGAGTCAATCCACGCAACACTATCAAGGCGGTATGTAACGAACTCAAACGCAAGTACCCGAACCATTCATCGGGGATGTTCTTATATGGCGATGCGACTGCGAAGAAGCAAGATGTCAAGATGGAGAAGGGTCACAACTTTTATCACCTCATCATGTCGGAACTTTCGGAATACAAACCAAAGAACAGGGTCACCAATTCAAATCCTTCCGTGTTGATGCGTGGCAATTGGATAAACACCATCCTTGAGAATGAACTTGAGGGCATCACAATCACCATTGGGGAGAATTGCAAGATGACCATCAATGACTTCGTGAATGTGAAGGAGTCAGCAGATGGCACGAAGTCAAAAGAAAAAGAAACAGACCCAACGACTAAGGTGCAATTTCAGAAATATGGTCACTTCACCGACTTGTTTGATTACATGATTTGCTCTGCCTTTGCCAACGACTTCAATCGCTATCAGTATGGAATGAAGCGGTCAACAATGTCAGACATTCATCCGATGAGGTCAGGCAGTCGCAATGGCTATTAATAAAGTGGCTTAATTCGAAGCCATCATCTATGTCAATTGAGTAATTTTGAGATATGTATATCCGACTCAAAGACTATGATAGGTTCATCCAATCGGACAACTTATCTCAGATAATCTCATCAGACTCAAGTGTTCGACTTCTTGCCGAAGATGTGGCAATTGAAGAAGCGTGTTCATATCTTCGAAGTAAATATGACATCGAGGAGGAATTTAACGACACAGAGAAATATGCATTCTTTACATCATACACGGTCAACTCCCGTGTTGAACTTGATGGCTATGAGAACTACAACTCAACATCATCATACATCATTGGGGACATCGTATTCAACAACAACACTCAAGTCTATATATGTGCCAATCCGACAACAGGAATTTTCAACGAAGCAGATTGGTATCTACTTGGCAACAAGTCAGATTTGTTCTATGTGACCAATCCTTCTCCCTTCTTCAATTATCGTTCGGGAGTATATAAGATTGGAGATGTGGTGACCTTCCGTGATAAGCAATATACTGCATTGAAGCCATCTCCTGCCATCGGTCATGTGGACTTGTTGAATGCCTTGACCTATTCGAATCTTCCTCCTACTAACATTCTGCCCGATGACCCGAACATGGGCATCTCTTATTGGGGTGTTGGCATACCATATGAAGTGTCAGAACTTTATCCAATCGGCAATGTCGAATGGGTGAAGGGTGACAACCGTTCACAACAAATGGTGATGTTTATCGTGGACATTGTCTTGTATCACATTCACTCACGCATTGCACCTCGCAACATTCCCGAACTTAGGGTTGTGAGATATCAATCAGCAGTCGAGTGGCTCAATAAGTGCAATACGGGGGACATCTCTCCTGACCTTCCATTGATACCCGTGCAGAAGTTCAATCGCATACGTTGGGGAGGCAATACAAAGGTGACTAATATCTACTAATTATGTCAAGATATGAACGAGATTTCTACGAAAGGCATTCCATCTGTGCATACGAATTCCTCATCTGTTTCAGTCTTAACACGCACATTATGATTAATCTTAACTAATGGCAACACAACAATCACGAATGTCAAAGATTATTGCAGGAATCAAGAACCTTGCTCCTGCACCATCAGACATCACTAAGTGGAATTGGTTTATACCTCAACGCAAGAATCCAACACCGACAGACCTTGACTCGTACATTGCACCCGTGCAGTTGCAACGATTCAGACAAGATGTGATGAATTGGAGGAGTGCGATGGCTCAAGCGGAGAACTCATGGTATCCGCATCGAGTAGATATGCAACGGATGTACTACGACACCATCCTCAATGCGCAAGTTTATGCTTGTATTGAAAAGCGCAAGAACTTGACCATGTTGCGTGAGTGGTGCATCATTGACAAAGAAGGCAATGAAGTAGAAGAAGCCGAGAACATCTTCAATGGTACATGGTTCAATGATTTCATGAACTACACACTTGAGGCAAAGTTGTTCGGATATTCACTTGTCAGAGTAGGTGACATTGTCAATGGCAACATCACCGAATGCACATCGATAAGAAGGCACAACATCTCTCCCGACAGGAGAAATGTCACTCAATATACATATGCCATTAGTGGGATTCCCTTCGATGACGAACCATTCTCAGCCAATCATATCTTCGTATCAACACCATCCGAGATTGGAGTATCTCCTTGCGGATATGGTCTATTGTACAAGGTAGGCATCTACGAGATTATGATGAGGAATCTGATGGGATTCAACGGTGATTACATTGAACTCTATGGGATGCCTACACGCATCGCCAAAACAACTAAGATGCAAGGTGACCCTGAGAGGTCTGCATTGGAAAACATGATGGAGATGATGGGTTCACGTGGATGGGCGATACTTGACCCAACTGATGAACTCGAATTGTTGTCATCAAGTGCAGTTGGTTCGGCTAACAATCCATATGAGAATTTAGAGAAGCGATGCATGGCATTTGTATCGAAGGTATTACTCGGACACGCAGATGCATTGGATTCAACATCGGGGAAACTTGGTGCAACGCAGGGAGAGGAATCACCAACACAACAAGCGTTGGAAGATATACAGAGTGTCGATGGCAGATTCCTTCAGAATGCCATCAATATGCAGTTGATACCTAAATTGAGAGGACTTGGATTCAAGATTCCTGATGGAGTCAAATTCTGTTTCCGCAACAATGGGGAATTGATGGAAGCACAACGCAGAGAATCCGAGAACAACAAGGCATTTGCGGACATCCTGCAAACTTTAAAGAATGCAGGATATCAAGTGGAAGAAAAGTATGTGAGTGAACAATTGGGAATGCCCGTGACTCAGGCAATGCCTATGGGAATGCCATTGGGAAACTTCACATCAAAGGTTCAAGATAAATTGAACAACATATATGGCTGAGAAGATTGATATCAATTCTCTCGCTGATGCGATTTACAAGGGCAAGGTCACACCGACAAACTTGCCTGATGTAGTTTATCATGTCAATGCCAATAAGATAATCAAGGGCATATATGATGGCTATGGCAAGACAATGAAGGATGTCGAGTATGGCTCTCCCGATTTCAAGATGCTTAATTCCCTTCGGGAGAATGCGTATCTCTTTAGTGGAGCAAAGACATTCCAACAGACATTGAGGATGACTGAGGCATTGACTGATGGGGACAATGTTCGTTCTTTCTCAGACTTCAAAGATGAGGTTGACAAGTTGAGTGTTCAGTACAATGAGAACTATCTGAGGAGTGAATATGATACTGCCATTGCCTCAAGTCAGAATGCAAGTTCATGGGAACGATTCGAAGAAGATGCGGATGTATTGCCATTCTTAACTTATCAAACCATTGGTGATGCGTGTGACATATGTCAACCATTAGACAACACAACACTTCCCGTTGGTGATGATTTTTGGAACAGTTTCTATCCTCCGAATCATTTCAATTGTTTATGCATTTGCCTCAATAGTGACAATGATTCCAACGTGACGAGCAAGAGTGTTGTCGCAAGTCGTGTGTCGAATCTCAATGACAAGATGGATGATACATTCAAGATGAACTCGGGTAAGTTGGGCGAGGTGTTCAGCAAAGACCATCCATACTTCGTTGTGCCTCCTGAATACAAAGATTTTGCAAAGACAAACTTCGGTTTGGAAATTCCTCCACCCGATGCAAAACCACCATCAAGTGAGATTGAAGCAGAAAATGATTTGAAACTTACGTACGGCAAAAGTGATTTAGTACCCGACAACTTAAAGCAATTAGGGTTGCCCGACCAAATATTTATATTGTCAGACAATGGAACGGCAAATGTTACAACGGGAAAATCATTTTATTCGCCATTTACAAAAGAGGTCAATGTCGGGTTAAAAAGTCAACGGGCTAAAAGTTCGCCAAACGTATATGCAAAGAAAGTTGTTGTTCACGAATACGGACATCGAACTCATTTCAATGGCTATTTATCCACTTACGATGGCATTGATAAAATGCCACTTGAACACAAAAGCGCATTTTTAGAAAGTGAAAAACTTGTTACTGATGTAATAAAAAACAATACACGTGAAGCGTTGTCGTCTAAATTTGGGAATTCGGCTATATACGAACGATGGAAAGGTGCGTTTCCCGATTTAACAACAAGCGACATATTTGAGCATATAGGTTCATACACCGATACAATCGAAGCATTAACAAAAGGCAAGTATGGTGCAGGACACGGCAAGAAGTATTTCACGCAATACAACGGGGCGTTCCGCCCAATGGAATGGTTTGCTCATGCAAGTGAAAACTATTGGTTAGGTAACCCAATATTCAAGGGCGAATTCCCCGAACTATACGACCAAATGATGACCTACTACAAAAAGCAAGTTGTCGATGTAAAACTAAAAAAATTTAAAAAATGATAGAAGAATTTTTTCAACTTTGTGACGACTATATGAAAGCGCACCCAAATGCTGACAACCCAAGTTCGTACATTTACGTATTCAGTATTGAGCAGTTAAGTCAATTTATTAAATTAGCAAAGGGCAAAGAATTACAATTTAAAGTTGTGGAGGATGTAACCGACTCTATTGATGTTTATATTGAAAATAAAAAAATAAATTTGAACGGAACATTATGAAAACCTTACTCATAAGTGAAGCAGTCAAGTCATCACTCGATGACCTTGCTAAGTTGGAATTGTTCAACTCTTACCTATACCATCAACTATCTGCACACTCTCAAGTGTATGGGTATTTCGGAGCATCGAAGAAATTCAATGCCGAAGCCATCGAAGAAGTGAAGCACTATCAAGATGTAGTTGACTTCATCAATCAGCGTGGAGGATTAGTGACTGCACAACCTATCTCAATGCCGATGCTTACTTGCACTAATCTTGGAGAGATGTTGATATCAGCATATGAGCAAGAAGTGTTGACCGAGAACGCATACAAGCAACTCGGCTCACTTGCCTTGTCATTGTCTGACCATAACACTTATCAATTCGTGCATGAGGTCTTGGAGCATCAGGGAGAATCGGTTGGAGAATATGCTGACTTGATTGCAAGATATTCATTGACCAATGGAGATGCCTGTGCGATATTATTAATCGACCAAGAACTTGGCAACGTATAATCAATTCGAATTCGACAAGATTGTTGCAGAGATGAACAAGGCGAAGGTTGACCTTCCCAAGTTGATTGCATCAGACATTCGCAATTACTTTGTCACATCATTCAAGAAGCAGTCCTTCGATGGAGAAGCGTGGAAGAATGTAAAGAGGCGAGAACATCCCAAGACTGCACGTGACCGAAAACCGATATTGATTCAGAGTGGTAGGTTGCGCAGGGCAGTCAATGAATCCATCCGCAAGACATCATGGCAAGAGATTGTTCTCGGCATTGATGTCCCCTATGCGAAGTATCAGAATGATGGAACTGAGAAGATTCCACAACGCAAATTCATGGGGGACTCAAAAGAATTGCAAGACAAAATCTATAAAAGAATTGACCGAGAGATGAAGAAAATATTGAAGAAGAAATGAAAATATTCACAACAAAAGCAACCATCCTCAAGGGTAACATTCCCAACATGGCATATGGTGGAGGCAATTCGCTTGGCACTTCATTCAATGATTATTCTGCGAACATTTATATTGCGATGAATAACATTGGAACGGTGATGAGTGGCATTGCAGGATTTGTGTCCTATGATTACAACATCACCGAAAGCACATCCGAATATGTTGTGACTACAATTGTCAAGTATGATGACACATTGAATGAAGCAGACATGATGACTTGGTTGTATTGGAGCAATAGCAACGGGCAGGTGTTCGTTTCGTTCTTTCAAAAGCAATATGTAATTCAAGGCAATGGCATTGGTTTATTGTTGCGTGAACTCAAGCAAGTGGCATCCGACATTATGGATGAAAACAATCAGCCATTGTTCAAGCACATCCGCATATGGAACAATCAACTTGATGGAGAACGCAATGACCCGAATCAACAATTGTCATTCCCGAAACCTGCACTATTCATCGAACTATCAAACACCAATGACATTCAACAGATGGGTGCAGGGAGTCAGATATATAATGACCTCCACATTCGAATGCACATCATCCATGAACACTACAATGAATACACCAATGGCAATATCTTTGATGAAGATGTCAAGGTCTTCGACATCGCAGAGGCATTGTATTTCGCAATGAATAAATATGAACCATCAAGTGCGGTGGCATTGGTAAGAGTATCGGAAGAACTTGACTTCGACCATGACAATATGTATCACTTCGTGCAAGAATATGCAACGAATCTGATTGACACCAAGAAGGATGAACCACTTCTCGGAGTCCTTGCACCATCACCATTGTTCATTGACCTATCTTTGAATATCAATCCAACATACATCCATCAATATGGCTCGTAGCATTCAGACAATATACAATGAGATTGTGGCATCTGTTCAGTCAGACACGAATCTCTATGACCCAACCAATCCCGATGCAACACAAAGAGGATTAACATCAACAAGCAGGACTGCAATATGGAGATTGTGGGCATGGATTGTCGCAACTGCACAAGCACTATTGGAACAGTTAATTGATACCTACATCACAGAGATTGAGGTCATCGTTGACCGTGCGCCATCGGGAACTCCTGCATGGTTGCAATATCAAGTTTTCAAATTCCAATATTCATCGACAAATCCTCAAGTGATTCAACTTGATACGACACTATTCTTCCCTTACTATCCAACGGTTAGTGCGGAACTTAGAATCGTCACTCAATGTTCGGTCACGACATTGCCGAATAAGATTGTCAATGTCAAGGTAGCGAAAGGAGGAACATCTCCGACACCATTGTCAATCGGTGAAATCTCTGCATTGACATCATACTTGTCATTCATCAACTTCGCAGGAGTGTACTTCAATCTCATCAGCGATGACCCTGACTTGATGTATCTCGGTGTTGACATCTATTACAATGGAGCATATAGTGGAGTCATTCAGTTGAATGTTGAGAATGCGGTGAATGAATACTTGGCGAATGTCAATGCTCAATTCTTTAATTACACTATTTATTTGTCCAAATTAGTTGACATCTTACAAGCAGTTGAAGGAGTCAATGATGTTGTACTTCGTCAAGTGGAGGCACGACCTCACTTCGTTAGCGAAGTAGATGCAACGGTGATGGTTGATAATTATCAAACTATCACACGGTCATACAATCCTTATGCAGGATATATGATTCCCGACACATCCGCAGGAAGAACATTGGGTGATTCAGTCAACTACATAATCAACAACAATTGATATGGGATTCTATGACATCGACTATCAGAATGTCGTGTATAATCTGATACCTCAGACAAGGAGGAAGACAAGATTCATCTCATGGATGCGGTCATTGTTATCTCCGCAAGAATATACAAGTGACATCTTCTTCGGGGAATATGTCAACGGAAGTGATGCTCCTGATTGGTCACCATTTGTTGCGCTATATCCGAAAGGAACGAAAGTGAACTTCTTCAATTCAATCTATATGGCAACGCAGAATGTTCCTTCGGGACATCTGCCAACGGACACAAATTATTGGGTGCTGATTGTGAAGGATTACAGAGGAGTCAATCAAAGGGTGCGGTACAATAGTCAGAAGATATGTCTTGAATACATTCTCAACGATTGGTTCAATGGAGTATGGTTGCAACCTGATTCACCAACATCACCAACACGACCCGACATATACATCGACACGAATCTTCCAACAAATCAAGTGTTGACAAGTTACTATACCGAGAATGCAGAGTCTAATATATATTATTATGATGCATTGACATACTCCTATGTGATGGACAACTACTCATTCAATTCTCCCTCCTTCAGTATTTATGTTCCGATTGCATTATACACGGGACTCGGTGCTAATGCAGACGAACAAATAAGAGCCATCGCAGACAAGTACGTGATTGCAGGAATTACTTATGATATTCAAACTTATTAAAATATGAAAAAAATAGACACACAATACATCCTTGCCAACACGGGGATGCCAATCAAGAGTGGTTCACTTAACCACATCTTCGATTCAATCTCGGAATCTTCTCTTGCTAATTACAAGGCATTGCACACCAATTATAATGGGGCAAAAGTTAATGTATTTAGTGGATGCATCAATAGTGTAGGGGCAGGATATATTAATATCAATGAGGGTTCAGTCTTATGGGGTGGTGAACTATTCTATGTGCCATCAACCGCATTCACAATTACGGATACTGCGGTTGCAGTCATCTCAACATCATACGTTGTTGGAGTGAATGCTGACCCTGTATTGATGACTGATGG
>Ga0194048_10000505_pt1 | contig 19006 bp, 16 predicted proteins | sample JunL225m_MetaG_FD_161685 | JGI IMG/M metagenome (GOLD analysis project Ga0194048, IMG submission 161685) | Anoxic zone freshwater microbial communities from boreal shield lake in IISD Experimental Lakes Area, Ontario, Canada - Jun2016-L222-5m | ecosystem: Environmental > Aquatic > Freshwater >...
CGACAACGACCTCTTCCACGATCTCTTCAACAACAGCTTCGGTCTCGGTGACCTTTGCAGCAGCCTTCGTCGCGGTCTTACGCGTGACGCGGCGCTTCTTGGTCTCCTCGAGCTGCGGACCACGCGCGATGACGCGCGTGACGCGAGCCTTCTTGCGGGAGGCGGTGTTCTGATGGAGCGCGCGCTTTGCGGTCGCACGATCGATCAGGGAGACGTAGTCCTTATGGGCTGTCTCGATCGCGGCGGCATCGCCGGTCTGTATCGCTTCAACAACGCGCCGGAACGCCGTCTTAATCGACGAGCGGTAGCGGATGTTTTCCATGCGCTGACGCTCAGCGACGAGGATGCGCTTCTTCTGTTGCTTGATGTTGGCCATGAACTCTTCCGTCAACCCGGGGGACTTCCCGCGACGCGCAGGAGGGTAGCATGAGCGCCAATCGCTCCGCGCAACCGGACGGCATGCGATCATCGGAGCATGGCGATGCAGGACGATCCGCCGATCCAGGGGGCGAGAAGCCGTTCTGTGTCGGCAGCGCTGTTTAGCGCGGCGACCGGCGTCTCCCGTGTGCTCGGACTGGTGCGTGAGGTGATCTCCGCACAGTTGCTCGGCGTCTCTGGTCCTGCCAGCGCATTCGTCGTCGCCAACAACGTTCCGAACACCGTCAGATCGCTCGTCGCCGACTCGGCACTCGGTGCGTCGTTTGTGCCCGTCTTCAACGAGTTGCTCGTCAAGGGCGAACGCGAGCGCGCCTGGCGCGTGGCCTCGAGTGCGCTAACACTCGCCACGCTCGCACTGATGGGCGTCACCGCACTCGGCATCCTCTTCGCCCGTCCACTCCTCAGCATCGCCAATCTCTCGGGCGAGCAGTTGGACCTTGCCGTCCAGATGACACGCATCCTGTTCCCGATTCTGATCCTGCTCGGGATCTCCGGTCTCGTACAGGCAATCCTCAATTCGTTCGACGAGTTCGTACTGCCGGCGATTGCACCCGTGTTCTGGAACGTGGTCATTATCGGCTTCCTGATCTTCGCCTTTACGGTCGATAGCCTCGAACAGCGCGCGGTAATTTTGGCGATCGGCACCCTCACCGGCACGATCGTCCAGACGGTCATCCCACTTCCTGGTCTGCGCGGCAAGGGCGGCACGTTACGACCGATGATCGATCTGAAGGATCCGGCAGTCAGGCGAATCCTGATCCTTCTGATCCCCGTCGCACTCGGACTCGGTTTGGCCAACGTCAACCTGACGATCTCGACCTACATCGCGACGTACGTCGATCCGTCGTATGCGCCGCGGGCGATTGATGCAGCCTTCCGCGTCTACATGCTCCCGCAGGGCATCTTCTCGGTCGCCGTGTCGACGGTCATGTTCCCGAGCCTCGCGCGCGCCGTAGCGGCGCGCGACTTCCTCCGGTTTCGCACGTCGTTGCAGGACGGCACGCGCCTGATCGTCTTCATGTTGCTCCCGGCCAGTGCCGTCATCGCGATTCTTGCCACGCCGATCATCCAGTTGTTGTTCCAGCGCGGCCAGTGGACGGCCGACCAAACCCCAGGCGTCGCGGAGGCACTGATCGCGTTTGCGATCGGCCTTGCCTTGAACGGCATCATTCTGCTCCTGACGCGGTGCTTCTTTGCGCTCCAACACGTCTGGGTCGCCACCGCGATTGCACTCGTCAACCTCGTCGTGGCGGCTGGCTTGAGCCTGCTGTTGTACGGCCCGTGCGGCGTGTGGGGTATCCCGCTTGCCAATTCGATTGCGAATGCGGTTGTGGTACCTCTCCTGTGGATCATGCTCAGCCGACGGGTTGGCGCACTTGATAATCGCGGCATGCTGATCAGCACGGCTCGCTCGCTGGTCGGCGCAGCCATCGCCGCCGGTATTGCGTGGGGCGTCTGGGCACTGCTCCATGCGCTGCTTGGTGACCGCCTCTACGCGCAGTTGCTGAGTGTGGGCATCGCCGTGTCGGTCGCCGGCGTCGTATATCTCGGAGGCATGTATCTCCTGCGGGTGCCAGAGGCTCAACGGATGCTCGCGTTGCTCCGTCGTCGCGAGGCAGCCTGATGCAACGGTCCGATCTGACGATCCCGTGGCCCGTCATCTTCGCCTGGCTCGTTTTGCGCGATTCGGTCTCGCGCTTCCAGCGCCATCGCTGCACAACCGCAGCAGCAGCGATCGCGTTTCACGTGCTCTTCTCGATCTTTCCACTCGTCCTGCTGATCACCGCCATCTTGGGCACGCAGATGCGCAGCGCGGAGGTCCGTAAGCAGATTTCCGATGGGCTTCTTAACGTACTGCCGCTCGACCCGAGCGCCTCCACCCAAATCGATCACCTTCTGATTTCGGCGACGAATAACCTCGCCGCAGTGAGTATCGTCGGCGCAGTCGGCCTGATCTGGTCGGCCAGCGGCATGCTTGGCAGCGTGCGAGGGGCGATGGAGTTGGCCTGGGAGGGAACAGCCGGTACCCGTCCCTTCTTTCGCGGCAAGCTCGTCGACGCGCTGCTGCTCGCGATTGTCGTCAGCGTTGTGCTGTCCTCATTTCTTGCCGGGCTCGTTCTTAGCGTCGTGCCGCAGGTTTCAATTGATGCCCTCCGGCCGGATAGTTGGACGGGTGACTTTGCGGCCGTTGTCCGGTCCTCGCTGGCCCCAGCGGTGTCGATCCTGACATCGTGCGTCGTTCTCGTGCTGGCCTACAAGTTTCTCCCGCGCCCACGCCCAGCGCTGCGCTACGCCCTTACTGGCGCCGTGCTCGCGTCGGTCTTGCTCGAAGTTGCCCGCCGCATCTTCTCGATCTACGTCGACAACGTGGGAACGTACGACGTGGTCTACGGGTCGATCGGTTCGATCATCGTGTTCCTGTTTTTCGTCTACATCGCCGCGATCGTCAGTCTTTTGGGGGCCGAGTTCGGCGCTTCCGTACGGCGTGTTCATAACGCCGGGCGCGTACTTCGCCCCGAGGCCTAACGGCCCCAGACGGCAACACCGGTACCCTGTGCCCGTGGACCAGGAACTGATCCGAAACTTCTCGATCGTCGCGCACATCGATCACGGCAAGTCAACGCTTGCCGATCGCATTCTCGAGGTCACCAATACCGTCACGTTGCGTGAGATGCAGGATCAGCTCCTCGACTCGATGGATATCGAGCGCGAGCGGGGGATCACCATTAAGGCGCAGGCGGTGCGCGTCCTGTGGGAGCGCAACGGCATCGTCTATCACCTCAATCTGATCGATACCCCGGGGCACGTCGATTTCACCTACGAGGTCTCGCGTTCGCTCGCCGCCTGTGAGGGCGCATTGCTGGTCGTTGACGCATCGCAGGGCATCGAGGCGCAGACCGTCGCCAACGCACACCTCGCGATCGATAACGGTCTCGAGATCGTCCCCGTCATCAACAAGGTCGATCTTCCGGCGGCCTATCCTGATCGCGTCGCTCAGGAGACCGCGGATTTCTTGGGCGATGATCCCGACAACGTGTTGCGCATCTCGGCGAAGAGCGGACTCAATGTGGCTGCGGTGCTCGACGCCGTGGTCGATCGGATCCCGGCGCCACAGGGTGATGCAACGGGACCTGCGCGCGCCCTGGTATTTGACTCCGTCTACGACCAATACCGCGGCGTGATCGCCTACATCCGTGTCGTCGACGGCACCCTCACGACCGGCGCCACCCTCAAGTCGATGGCAACAGAGCAGACGCAGGTGATCGAAGAGGTGGGGGTGATGACCCCGCAGATGACGCCAACCCAGACCCTCGGTGCAGGCGAGGTCGGCTACGTCATCACCGGCGTCAAGGACGTTGCTGAAATCAAGGTCGGCGACACGTTCACGATGGCCTCCAACCCGGCAACGGTTCCCCTCGACGGCTACATCGACGTCAAGCCGATGGTCTTCGCCGGACTCTTTCCAACCGACGGCGAGCAGTATGCCGACCTGCGCGATGCCCTGGCGAAACTGCGTCTCAACGACGCCTCACTGGTCTACGAACCCGAGAACTCGCAGGCCCTTGGTTTCGGCTACCGCTGTGGCTTCCTCGGGCTTCTGCACATGGACGTCGTGCGTGAGCGCCTCGAGCGCGAATGGGACCTCGACCTCATCGCCACGACACCGAACGTGCTCTACGACGTACTGACGACCGCTGGCGACCGCGTCGAGGTGCGCAACCCGTCGGATATGCCGAACCCGAACATCATCGAACACGTCGAGGAGCCTTTCGTCCGCTCGTCCGTGATTGTTCCGAAGGAGTTCGTCGGCACGATCATGGAGCTCTGCCAAGACCGCCGTGGTGAGTTCGAGAAGATGGACTACCTCTCGGAGACCCGCGTGGCACTGGTTTACGCGCTGCCACTGGCCGAGATCGTGCTCGACTTCTACGACCAGCTGAAGAGCCGCACGAAGGGGTATGCCTCGTTCGACTACGAGATGATCGGCTATCGCGACTCAAAGCTTTCGAAGGTCGACATTCTGCTCAACGGCGAGCCGGTCGATGCGCTCAGCATCATCGTCCATCGCGACAAGGCGTACGAGACCGGCCGCGCGCTCGTCGAACGACTGCGCGGGATCATTCCCCGGCAATTCTTCGACGTGCCAATCCAGGCTGCGATCGGTTCGCGCGTGATCGCCCGCGAGACGATCAAAGCCAAGCGCAAGGACGTGCTGGCCAAGTGCTACGGCGGCGACATCTCGCGTAAGCGCAAGTTGCTGGAGAAGCAGAAGAAGGGCAAGAAGAACCGCATGAAGTACGTCGGCGCGGTGGAGGTCCCTCAGGAGGCCTTCCTCAGCGTCCTCTCGCTCGACGACGACAACTAACGCCGATCAACTTTGCTTTGGGGTCTGACCCCAAAGCAAAGTTGATCCACCATGTGGTCTCCGCAGTTGATCACGTCGTGGAACGGTTTTGCGCAAAGCGGCACGCCAGCGTAGGCTGATCCCATGACTTCCTCCACACGCTTCGTCGGCCTCGGCTCCATGGGTTCTGGCATGGTCCGCAACTTGCTCAAGAATGGCTTTGCCGTCACCGTCGACGATCTCAGCCTCGACCGCGTCGCAGCAGTGGTTGCCGATGGCGCGACTGCGGGAGCACCAGGCCCGATCACCGAGTCCGTTGTCATGATCTCAGTTCCAGGCCCCCCAGAGGTCGAGGCCGTCTGCTTTGGAGAGCATGGCCTGCTTAGCCGGATGCAGCCAGGATCGGTCCTGATCAATCTCTCGACGGTCAACCTTGCAAACGCCAAGGACCTCGATGCTGCAGCCACCGAGCGAGGAATCCTCTGTGTCGATGCTCCCGTCACCGGCGCAGCCGATGGCGCGGCCGACGGCACGCTGGTGATCATGTGCGGCGCTACCGACGAGGCGCTGGCGGCCGCGCGTCCGGCGCTGGAGGCGATCTCCGCCAGCATCCATCACATGGGGCCAGCCTCGACCGGCACCGCAGCCAAATTACTGACCAACATGCTGTGGTTCATTCACGTCACGGCGCTCTCGGACTCGCTCTCGCTTGCGACCCGCTGCGGGATTGATCCCGACACCTTCGCGACGCTCGTCCGCGATAGCGCAGGCAACTCGTGGGTTGCCGGGCACGATCTGCCCAACATCTTGGCGGACGATGACGACGAGTCGTTCACACTCGCGCTGTGCGTCAAGGACCTGCGCCTGATCGGAGAAATCGAGAGCGAGATGGGCTACACCAGCGACCTCGCGGCGGCAGCTCGGGCACGGTTTGGCGCCGCCTACGAGACGTACGGTCCACAGGCCGGCGAGCTCGCTGTCACCCGACTTGCCGAGCAGGCCGCGCAGACCTCAATTCGCTCGAGCTAGAGCCAGCGAAGCCAGCGGGCGAGGCCGAGTAGCGAGACGACGGTCACCATCAGCGAGACGAGAATGAAAATGAACGCCGGCCCGGACTCGGCCCAGGGCACTGGCACGTTCATGCCGAACAGGTTCGTGACGAAGGTGATTGGCAGGAAGACGACCGTCAGGACCGTGAGGACCTGCAGGATGCGATTCTGCCGATGCGAGATGGCAGTTTCGTTCGTCACCTCAAGCGCCTCAACAACCTCCTTGTAGTTCTCGAGGAGATCCCAGATACGCTCGGCGGAGTCGATCAGGTCGTCGTAGTAGATGTCGAGTTCCTCGGTCGCGAGGAAGCGCTCACCTGCGCGCTCGAGTTGACGCAAGACCGGACGCTGCGGCTTGGTGATCTTGCGATACGAAATGATCTCCTGCTTGGCGTTGGAGATTTGGCGCACGATCGATTCGTCCGGATCGCGCTCGAACATATGGTCTTCGATCTCTTCCAGTTTGCGCCCGATCTGATCGAGGATCGGGAAGCAGTAGCCGTAGAGCGCGTCGAGCACCTCGTAGAACAGGAAGCCAGAGCCCTTGGCAAACCACTCCGCGCACTCTTCCGGATTCGCCTCCAGACGCCGATAGACGTTGCGGACTGGCTTCAGTGGCACGTTCGGAATCGTGATCAAAAAATCTTTGCCAATGAAGGCGTTCACCTCAGCCGGAAAGAGCCGACCCGACGCCTTGTCGTACCACGGAAAATGCAGCACCACGAAGACGTAATCGGGATAATCGTCGACTTTCGGGCGCTGACGTCGCGAACGGACGTCCTCAATATCAAGCTCGTGGAAGGAGAACTCGCTCTCCAGCCAGGCGATCTCAGCGGGCCCGGGCGACTCCATTTGGATCCACCGCATGCCACCCTGCTCGAGCACGCTGACGCGTGGCTCCGACGAGAACGGAGCCGAGACGGACGCGGCGCGAAGCCGGGGTCGACGGATGCGAGACATGAGGGGTAGTTGAAGGTGATCGGTGCATTGCGCCTAGGGAGGATAGCGCACGGGTTGAGATCGCGACCAACGTGGCATAAGTGCCCTCGAGCGGCACCGCCTGACCTCCACACACATGATGCGCCCGGCAGGATTCGAACCTGCGGCCTCGAGATTAGAAGTCTCTTGCTCTATCCCCTGAGCTACGGGCGCCCCTGAACGGTACCCGGGGCGGTCATATTGCGATACCACGCACACTGATGAGGTGCGGTATCCCTACAAAGACATTCTTGGTGTCCCGTCTGTTCCGCGCCTGCTCGTCGCCGCCATCGTTGGTCGTATGCCGGTCGGCATGGGGGCCCTCGCGCTGTTCTTGCTCGTGCGTGGTTCGGGTGGCTCGTACGCGATTGCCGGCCTCGCCGTCAGTGCTGCGACGCTCGGCACGAGTTTCGGATCGCCTGTTCTCGGCCGTCTGATCGACCGGCAGGGCCAGACCCGAGTCTTGTTTCTCAGCATGCTGGTCCAAGTGGTGTCACTGCTCGCGCTCGCCGTGCTTACTCCAGCCGGGGGCTTCCTCTTGTTCGGCCTCTGCGTGGTCTACGGCTTCGCGAATCCGCCACTCGCCGCTTCGATGCGTGCGGGATGGTCGACGCTTTTCACAGATCGGAGCCAGCTGACGCAGGCCTTCGCCCTCGATTCTACGGCCCAAGAGGTGATCTGGATTTTGGGCCCCTTACTGTCAGCATCTATCGCTGCCTCGATCGATCCTCGCGCAACGTTGGTTGCAATGGCCGCGTTTAGTGCGATCGGCGTGACCTGGTTTGCGACGTCGCAGCAGAGCCGTACCTGGCGGTCGGCCCACGTGGGGGAGCGTCATCTCTTGGGCCCCCTCACCGCAGGCCCCGTGCGGCGCGTCTTGGCGGCGATCCTCGGACTCGCTTTCGCCTGGGGCGCCCTCGAGCTGGCGATTGCGGCCTATGCCGACGCGACAGACCACAGCGCTGGACCACTGCTGGCGGTTTGGGCTGTGGGCAGCGTGATCGGTGGGTTGCTGTTCGCACTTCGACGCTGGTCACAGCCGCCACAACGGATGCTGGGAATCCTGCTGATCCTCAATTTTGTCGGCTTCGTCGTACTGCTGCTTGCCCAGACGCCTTGGCAGCTCGCGGTGCTGCTCGCAGTCACCGGCGTGGTCAACGCGCCCGTCATTGCGACGCTGTACGTCTTGATCGAGTCGCTGGCGCCTCGCGGCACGGTGACGGAGGCCTTTACGTGGGTCTCGACAACGTTTACAGTCGGCATTGGCGTTGGCGCGGCGAGCGCAGGTATCGTTTCGGACGCCATCGAGCCCCGTGCAGCATTCTGGTTGGCGGTGATCGGGGGAGGAGTAGCAGTGCTAACCGTCGTAGTACACCACCATGGGCGTCATAAAGGTGACAATGAGCGCGGTGACGAACCTGGTCGCGAACATCGCGCGGAAGGTACGGCGCGTAGGCCAAACAGCGCCGGATTGCGATGAGACAATGGTGATCCAAACGGATGATCTGCTCACACTGCACGAGGCCGCAGCGATTGTTGGGTGCCATTACCAGACGCTCTATCGGCGCGTGCGGGCGGGGGAGTTGAAGGCGTTGATGGCAGGCGGCACCTACCGCATTCAACGCAGCGATCTTGACTCGTGGCTGAGCGACCGTGACGCACGCCATGGTGCAGTTCCGCAGCGCAACACTCGCAGCTGGCCCAAGCTTGTGACAAACCTCCTCGATATGCTACTGGCGGGCGACGCACAGGCCGCTCGACAGCAGACGGAACGGCTGCTCGCCGGTGGAGCGACGATGGCATATCTCTGCGATCACCTCTACGGCCCAGCTCTTTATCAAGTGGGCGCCCTTTGGTTCGACGATCAGTTGACCATCGGGGTCGAGCACCGCGCGTCGCGTATCGTTGAGGGCCTTCTCGCGTACAGCACCACACGAACGAGCAAGTCGGGCCCGCGCATCGGCGTCGTGATCGTCGCCGCACCGCTGGGCGATCGACATTCCCTCGCCGCCCAAATGGTTGCCGCCGGCCTTCACGCTGAAGGCTTTCGGGTCCACTATCTAGGTGCGGATCTGCCTGCTGCAGAAATCGTCCAGATGGCAGAACGCGAGCAGGCAGACCTCGTGGCTCTATCCTGCTGCGTTGTCGGTCGCGAGGGTTTGAGCGGTGCGCTTGCAGCGCTTAACGCCGCGGGATTCTCGACGCTTGTGGGAGGTCACGGCATTAGTGAGAGCGAGGCACTGATGCTCGGTGCGACGTGTTACGGCGCGTCAATCGAGGAGGCTCAGGTGCGTGCACGCGAACTCGTTCGCAGCAGCGCGAACTAACGCTCGCCGCGTTCTGCCCGTCGAATCCGCTCTGCCGACTCTTCGCGGCGGGTCAACCGGTCCTGATTGTCAGGAGTCGAGCCGGCGACTGCCTCGTGCATCAGCGCCTCTTGGGCAAAGATCAGTGCCTCGCCGGAGGCTGGTCGGCGACGAATCCATTCGCCGTCGGCCTGCAAATTCCACGAACCAGAATTGTCGGCAAGCTCGAGATCGAGCACCCCGTGAATGCGTTCACGCAGCTCAGCATCACGCACCGGCGTAATCACCTCGATTCGCGAATCCAGATTGCGCGGCATCATGTCGGCGCTGCCGATATACGTCGTCGTTTCAACTTCGGTGACGAACCGAAAGACCCGCGCGTGCTCGAGGAAGCGACCAAGAATCGAAATCACACGGATGTTTTCCGACAGTCCTTCGACACCGGGACGTAGGCAACAGATGCCGCGCACGATCAGATCGATGGAGACACCGGCCTGCGAGGCTGCATACAGCTCGTCGATCACCTCGGCGTCAACGAGCGAGTTCATCTTCAGCGTGATGCTGGCGGGAGCCACTTCGGTGTGCTCGCGCGCGCAACGACGAATCTGCTCAACGACCTGGCGACGGAGATGCATGGGAGCCGTCCAAATCGCTTGGAAGCCCTGCGGTCGCGCGAACCCGGTCAGCTGATTGAAGAGATCCGCGACGTCGGCGGTGATCTCCTCGTCGCACGTAAAGATGCCGAAGTCGGTATAGGCGCGTGCGGTAGCAGGGTGGTAGTTGCCCGTTCCGATGTGGACGTATCGCCGCGTGCGTTCGCCTTCGCGACGGACGACCAGCGCGAGCTTGCAGTGCGTCTTGAGGCCGACGCTGCCGTGGACCACGTGGACGCCGGCCCGCTCGAGCGCTCGGGCCCAGCGGATGTTCCGCTCCTCGTCAAAGCGCGCTGTCACCTCGACGAGCGCCACCGCCTGCTTGCCCTCCTCGGCGGCTACAGCGAGCGCCGGCACGATTGGAGCGTCGCCACTGGTGCGGTAGATCGTGTGCTTGATTGCCAGCACGTTCGGGTCGGCAACAGCCTGCTCCACGAAGCGCTCAACCGAGGCGGTGAAGGACTCGTACGGATGATGCACGAGGATGTCGGCTTTACGAATCTCGGCAAACATGTCGACGGGCTTGTCGTCGTCTGCCGTCAGGCGGCTGGGCACCTGTGGCTGCCAGGAGCTAAAGCGGAGATCGGGGCGACCAACCTTGGTCAAGACACCGAGGCCACTCAGGTCGAGCGGTGGACGAATCGCAAACACCTGTCGGAGGTCAACATCGAGCGCCTCGATCAGCATCGAGCGCATGTCCACAGGCATCGACTCATCGATCTCCAGCCGCACGACATCGCCAAAACGGCGGCGTGAAAGCTCTCGCTCCACAGCCTCCAGCAGGTCATCCGCGCCCTCTTGAATTTGGAAATCCGCGTCGCGTGTCACCCGAAACGTGCTCGAACCGACGATCTCCATCCCCGGGAACAGCGCCGGTAGGCCGTTGGCAATAACCTCATCGATGCGCACAAACCGCGACTGCTCGCCAACCTGGATCAACCGCGGGAGCACCTCGGGCACCTTGACGCGTGCAAATCGCTTCTCGCCCGTCGACGGATCCCGCACGGTCACGCCGACCGAGAGCGAGAGGTTCGAGATGTAGGGAAACGGTTGCCCTGGCCCCACAGCGAGGGGAGTCAGGACGGGGTAGAGCTGCTGATCAAAGATGGTCTCGAGCTGCTCGCGCTCCTCCGAAGAACAGGCAGTGAGTGGGACGATCTCGATGCCTTCGGTGGCGAGCGCCGGCAGCAGTTCGGAGTGAAGCGTGTCCTCGAGCTCGCTCTGCATCGAGCGGTAGCGCACGGCGATCTCATCGAGCGTCAGCTGGGGCGGCGTTCCATCCGACGGCTCGGTGCTGTGGACCACGTGGTCGATCAGTCCCGCCACTCGCACCATGAAAAACTCGTCGAGATTATTGGCGTAGATCATGCAAAAGCGAATCCGCTCCAGCAGCGGCACCGACGGGTCAGCTGCGAGTTCGAGCACGCGGTGGTTGAAAGCCAACCACGAGATCTCGCGATTGAACAGCCTGCTCTCCGTAGGAATGATTTCGGGCGAACTCACGCCAGCATCCTACCGACAGTTGGCGATCGTCGATCGACGCGCTACCAACTGTTCACACTGGCCATGCTTGAACGTTTATGATTCGAGGCAGCATCACCATCGAGTGTGAACTACTGTAATTCCTGTTACAGCGACACCACACTCTCGGATTTTCATGGTAAGGACAGAACGAATGGCGACCGCACTCATTGACGATCTCCAAACACTCAGCGACGGAATCCAGGCGTCTGGTCGCCTCACCGCCGAAGCCGTGACCTCGGCCACGAGGGCCCTTGTTGATTGGAGCGCAGAAGCTTTCGAGTCGACCCTAGAGGCCGAAGACGCAGTCAAGGACCTCTACGCCGGGACAGATGAGTTGGTCGAATCGATACTCGTGTCCCATCGACTCACCGAAGTCCAAGTACGGACCATTCTGGCCGCACTTCACATCAACCGCAGCCTCGAGCGCGCGGCGCACAACGCGGCCCGCGTGGCGCATCTGGCAACGCCACCGCCACGCCGCTCGCTCGTCGATGAGGCAGTAATCGCAGATGCGCTACGCGCCATGGGCGAGCGTGCCGCCGAGATGGTGCGCACCGCAGTCGACACATACGAGCGGCGCGATGTGAATGCGGCTCGGCTGCTCTCAGCGCTCGACGAGATGATTGACCGCGAGAACGAGAAACTCTCAGACACGATTCTCTCGATCGAGGTCAACGACCCTGAGTTGCAGCGATGGTCGTCGCGCATGCTTTTTGCAGGTCGCTGGCTCGAGCGGATCGGTGACCATGCCGTCAATGCGGCTGAGCGCACGACGTACATGATGACGGGCCCGCAACCACCAGCCGGGACTAATGCGCTGGTTGCGACTCCGCGCAACCAGCGTTGAACGAGGGTGAGCGGTGGGACTCGAACCCACGACCGCCGAGACCACAACCCGGAGCTACCACCAGCTGAGCTACGCCCACCACGTCTCGCTTGCGCGAGTGGCGAAAGTATATAACGAACCCGCCGATCTGGCCGACCGTTAGACTATTGGCATGGCGACTGTGCTGATTGTCGAAGACGACGAGGTCCTCGCAGGGGTCATGCGACGACACCTGTCGAAGGCGGGCCACGACGTGGAGTGGGCTGCCGATGGCGAGCGAGGATTGCGCAAGATTCGCTTCGAGCGTCCAGACGTCTGCGTTGTCGATCTGATGATGCCGGGCACGGATGGCTGGGGCCTAATCGAACAGATCCGCGCCGAGGGCGTCACGACCCCTGTGATCGTGCTGTCAGCTCGTTCGAGCGAACACGACAAGGTCCACACCCTTGGCATCGGAGCCGACGACTACCTCGTCAAGCCAGCATCGATGCGCGAGCTCGTGGCACGCGTCGAGGCCGCCTTGCGCCGCTCGGGCCGCACGCCCGCAGCCGCCCCCGAGCGCGACGAGCTCCCGCTCGAGGCGCCAGGCATTCGCATCGACTTCCGCACACACCGTGCCCTGATCGAACTGGCACCCGGGTCGTGGATCGATGCCGAACTAACCGTGCGCGAGTTTCGACTGCTCGTCACGCTTGCGCGCGAGCGAGGCCGCGTGCTCAGCCGTGACGAGCTCCAGCAGCGCGTCTGGGGTTCGCCGCACCGTCCGCGGGATCGCATCGTCGACGTCTGCGTTCGTAAATTGCGCGAGAAGCTCGACATGCGATCGCCCGAGTACTCGTTTATCCAGACGCACTATGGGGTCGGCTATCGCTTCGAGCCCGAAGCCAAAAGCGCGACGCCCGCTACGTAGCAAGCGGGAGCACGACCCGAATCGTGGTGCCGGTAGCGCCGTCCGACTCCGCAGAGACAGTGCCTCCGTGCGCCTCGATGATGTGCTTGACCAACGCCAAGCCGAGCCCCGAACCCGGGCCACTGCGTGCCGCATCGCCGCGATAGAACCGCTGAAACACGAATGGCAGGTGCTGAGCACCAATGCCAGCACCGGTATCGCTGACGGTCAGGTAGGCCAGATCTTGGGCGGTTGTGACCGTGACATCGACTCGCGCCTCGGGGCCGCCATGGATCAAGGCGTTGTCGACCAGGTTCTGGATCACGACCTCGTAGAGGCGGGCGGCGACCGGGACGTCGACCTCTCCATGCGCGGACAACGTGATCTCGCGACCGCGACCGATCCGACGCTGACGCGCGTCAGCGACAACGCCGGCCGCAATCGCACAGGCGTCTGCGATGCCATCGGCGACCGCTAACCGCCCGCGATCAAGCGCTGCGAGGAGCAGCATCTCGTCGATCAGTTTGCGCATTCCATCGACTTCATTCTCGATCTGGATCACGAGCTCATCGCGTTCGTCTTCGATATCTGGCAGCGCTAGCGTCTCCGCGAGCCCGAGAATACGCGCGAGCGGGGTCCGCAACTCGTGTGACACCGCGGCTGAAAAGGTGCGACGGGCCTCCTCGAAGTCCACGTCTTCGGAGACATCCTGGAGCATCACGAGGACGCCCTTCGTGTAGCGCAGCGCCGTCACTCTGAGCGAGCGCGCGGGGTCGAGAAAGATCGTCTCAAGTGTGACGCTATCGGTACCGAGCATCGCGCGTTCGACAACCTCGGCGAGCGACGGCGACCACGCCTCCGGCTCACCACCGATTGTCAGGATTGGAAACTCGCGTGCGCCGAGCGAGCTGATCTGGACGATGCGGCCATCGGTACTGACCGTAAAACAGGCTACAGGGATCGCCTCGGCGAGCACACGTGCGTCGATCTGCCACGTCGGATCGGCGGCAATAGGATTCGCGGCGATCACCAGATCGCGCCGCAAATTCGATCGGCGCAACAATCGGGAACCAATCCACCCCGCGATCACGCCGCAGGCAACGAGGAGTGCGGCGTAGAGAATTTGCATTCGGCAACAGTACCCGGCAAACGGACGGTTCGTGACACCCGTGCTCCACAGGCACCACTTCGTTACCACCCCGCGACCATGCTGCAACCCATCACGTGCAGCCAGCACCGTAGCCTGCAGTCAATGCCAAGCGTTCTCGTAATCGAAGACGACCCCATCCTCGGAAAAGCGATGGCCATGCACCTGCGGCATGCCGGCTTCGATGTCGACCTCGCCGAGGACGGCGAACGCGGCCTGCGTCGCCTCCGCCACGCCCGCCCAGACATTGCCGTGATCGATCTGATGCTACCCGGCCTCGATGGTTGGGCCGTGACTGAGGCGATTCGAGAGGACCATCTCGGTGTGCCCGTGATCGTCGTCTCGGCGCGCGGCTCGGAGCATGACAAGGTGCACACCCTCGAGATTGGCGCCGACGACTATCTGTCGAAGCCATTTGGCATGCGCGAGTTGATTGCTCGGATTGAAGCGCTCCTTCGTCGCACGCGTCTGGTCGCGGCTTCCGAGCCGCGCGGCGATGCAATTGAGGTCGACGGGCTACGCATCGATCCAGACCTGCGGCGCGCGTTTATCCGCGTCGCGCCGGGACAGGCGCCGTCCGATTGGATCGATAGTCAATTGACACCCACCGAGTTTCGCCTCGTGGTGGCGTTGGCCCGCCAAGAGGGACGCGCGCTGTCGCGTGACGAGTTGCAGCGCCGCGTCTGGGGCATTCCCTATCGACACCGTGATCGCACCGTTGACGTCTGCGTGCGCAAGATCCGCGAGAAGCTGGATCGGCAGAGCGAAACCCACGACTACGTGCATACGCACTATGGCGTTGGGTACCGATTCGCAGCCGAACCGCGCTAGCGCACCTTTCACACCGATAGACTGAGCGCATGTTCGAGATCGGCGCCACTCTGCGTACTGCACGCGAACAACGTGGTATCAGCATTGACACGGCGGCTGAGGCTACGAAGATTCGCTCGAGCTATCTCGTCGCGCTTGAGGAAGAGGACTTCGAGCGCCTGCCCGGACCTACGTACGCCCGTGGTTTTTTGCGATCGTACAGCGAGTTTCTGGAGCTTGACGCCCAGCTCTTGATTGACGAGTTCTCGGAGCGTTTCTCGTCGGCGCCGTGGGAGGCCGACGACGAGGTCATGTTTCCGCGCCGTCGCAGCGCCCGGGCAAACCGAAACTCCAGCCGCGGGTCGGGGATCGTGATCGTCGCGATCGTCGGCATCTTGGCGATTGCGGTCTTGATTGTGATCGCGTCGACCTATCCATCAACGCGGACGACTCCGTTGCCGGCCACGGACGGCACCAACGTGGTGACCGTTACCGAGGCGGCCGTCAATCCTGTCGCGACCGCCGTAACAGCACAGACCGCACCCGACTCGACCTCCGCCGCAGCTCAAGCCGTGGTGTTCGTGATTCCCTCCGCACAGGTAACCCTGACCGTTCGAGCGCTCGGGTCGCCGGAGGGGACGGCACCTCTGTTCCAACAGAAGGTCGACCCTGATCCCACCAAGCCCGATGGCTTTCAGTTGCCCAAATCGTCTTCTGGTTACCTGATCCGACTTGATCGACCAAACACCCTCACGCTGGTCGTCAACGGCAGCCCGATCGTGCCTGGCCCCACGGATACGCTGCTTTCGGTCGATCCCAACGGCCGCGTGGCAGCGGTCACCCAGTGAGCAGACGCCTCACTGCAGCGATCTTGGTGACGGGTTCCGAGATCCTGCTCGGGCGAACCCAGGACCGCAACAGCGGAACGCTCGCTCGCTCACTCGATAGCCATGGCATTCGGCTCGAACGGATCGTGGCTGTCGACGATCGCGAGGAGCACCTCCGGGCAGCGCTCGCCGACCTCATCGCAGGCGGCTATGACCTGATTGTGACCTCGGGTGGACTTGGACCAACGCACGACGATCGCACGGTCGCCATCGTCGCGGATGTCACGGGCCTTGCGCTTGAGCTGGACGAGGCCGCCCTGGCCGAGATCACGGAGATCGTGACGGGCTACGCAGCGCTGCGAGGGGTTCCGGTGGAGCCACTTCTCCCTGGCGCACACAAACAGGCGATGAGGCCTGCGGGCGCACACGTGATCTCGCCTTCTGGCACGGCTCCAGGACTAATCGTGCCCGGCCAGACCACAATCGTCGTCCTGCCCGGCCCACCCACCGAACTCGCCGATGTCTGGCGGCGCGCACTCGAGCACGATGCGATGAGCAGCCTGCTCGGGACACAGCTCGAGCGACGTGTCCTGCGCATCTGGAACACACCGGAGTCGACCGTGGCCCGTACGTTTGACGAGCTGGGTGGCGATGATCACGGCACCGAGACGTCGATCTGTGCGACTCGGCTCGAAGTCGAGGTTGTGATTCGCTTTGCACCCGCAGCACGGGCAGCCGGCACGGCTCTGGCGGACGGACTCGCGGCGGCCTTCGGTGACGCCGTCTACGCCCAAGACGACCTCCCGGTCGAGGTCCGCGTCGTGCAGGAACTCGACCAGCGCGGCCTCACGATCGCCTGTGCCGAAAGTTGTACCGCCGGCATGGTGGCGGCGCGCCTCGCGGGCGTGCCAGGCGCCTCCACTGTTTTGCGCGGGGGGATCGTGGCCTACGCGAACGACGTCAAGATCAGTCAGGTTGGTGTCCCTGCGACAACGATCGCGGCGCACGGAGCCGTCTCTGCTGAGGTAGCACTCGCTCTTGCCGAAGGGGCGCGCCAAACGCTGCAGAGCGACATCGGGATTGGTGTGACCGGCATCGCTGGACCCGGTGGCGGCACAGACGAGAAGCCCGTCGGTCTCGTGCACATCGCGGTCGTTGGCCCTAATGGGACGAGTCAGGTGATGGAGCGTCGCTTTCCTGGAGACCGTGAGGCGATTCGAACGAATACTGCGCTGACTGGTCTGCATCTCGTGCGCCTGCTTTTGCAGGATGAGCGTCTCTCCGCAGGCGTGTAAGGAACCCCGCGAAAGTCGCGACGTTGCGTGTATGAATGGCGTCCGAGTCGGCAGCCATACTGGGTTCCACGAGCGAACCGCATTCAGTCCAACCCGGCACGAGCCGGTAGGAGGTCACGATGAGCGAAAAAGACAAGGCGGTAGCGGCAGCGCTACAGCAGATCGAAAAGCAACACGGCAAGGGCGCTGTCATGCGCCTCGGCGATTCCACGCGTACGCCGGTTGCGGCGATCTCGACGGGCTGTCTCGGCCTCGATCTTGCCCTCGGTGTCGGTGGTCTGCCTCGTGGACGCATCTGCGAGATCTTTGGTCCAGAATCGTCGGGTAAGACGACACTCGTCTACCACGTGATTGCCGAGGCTCAGCGCAAGGGTGGCGTCTGCGCGTTTATCGACGCAGAGCACGCAATGGATCCAACCTACGCACGCAACATCGGTGTCGACATCGACAACCTGCTCGTCTCTCAGCCCGATAACGGTGAGCAGGCGCTGGAGATTGCCGAGATGCTGATCCGTTCCGGCGGTCTCGACGTCGTCGCGATTGACTCGGTTGCCGCACTCGTTCCACGCGCCGAGATTGAAGGCGAGATGGGGGACTCCTTCGTCGGCCTCCAGGCGCGTCTGATGAGCCAGGCCATGCGCAAGCTGACGGCCGTTCTCAATCGCACCGGCACGGTCGCAATCTTCACCAACCAGTTGCGCGAGAAGATCGGCGTCATGTTCGGTTCGCCCGAAACGACGACCGGTGGTCGAGCGCTCAAGTTCTACTCGTCCGTTCGACTCGACATTCGTCGCATTGAGACCCTCAAGGAGGGCACGGATGCGATTGGCAACCGTGTGCGCGTCAAGGTCGTCAAGAACAAGGTGGCACCGCCGTTCCGACAGTCCGAGTTCGACATCATTTACGGCACCGGCATCTCGTGGTCGGGTTCCGTCCTCGATGTTGCCCTCGAAGACAACATCATCGAGAAGTCCGGCTCGTACTTCTCCTTCGAGAAGGAGCGTCTCGGTCAGGGCCGCGCAAACGTGCGCGGATTCCTCGATGAGCATCCTGACGTCCTCAGTCGCATCACGCGTCGGATCGAAGAGACGCAGGGCATCACGATCAGTGGCGGCAATACCGCGCCGGCCGATGCCACGCCAATGACACCTCCTCCTGCTGACGTCGCTGACGCTGCTGATGCAGACGACGAGGCCGTGGCGGTCGCCGACGAGGGCGCCGTCGTCGCTGAAGGCTAGCCCCCGTGGCAGCGCGGGTCGTCACCGCGGTTCAACCGAGAACAGACCTACGGGTTGCCATCGAACTCGATGGCAACCCGTGGCTCGTTCTGGACGCACTCGTTGCGACAGAATTGGGGATTTTCGTCGATGCCACGCTCTCGGCTTCAACCAAGCGCACTGCGGAGCAGCGTGCCCGTGAGGCGCGCGCCCTCGACCGTGGCGCGGCAATGGTCGGGCGCCGCTCACATGCGCGCGGCGAACTAGAACAACGCATCGCCAAGCGCGAAGGCGCAGACGCAGCACGCCAGGCCGCCGACCGTCTCGAGGCAATCGGAGCGATCGACGATACGCGCCACGCCAGCGACGTCGCAACCCTGCGACTGACAACCGGCTGGGGGCCCGCCCGCATTGCGCACGATCTCGAAGTCGCGGGCGTAGCGCCGGCCGAGATCCAGGACTGTCTGGCGCACCTCGACGATTCGGCGATCGATCAGGCTGCGCAGCTCGCGATCGGCACGCGCACGGGCGTCGAGGCGTGGCAGCGGCTGGCATCACGGGGTTTTGACGAGTCGGTGGCCGAGAGACTCGTCGGTCAGCCCTTCGAGGACTAACAGGCGCACGAAGCGGGATCGGCCGAGCCGTAACGCAGAGCGCGCTAGCCTTCCGGACAGAAACTTCCACTGTCTGATCAAGACAGTT
>Ga0194048_10000508_pt1 | contig 18988 bp, 21 predicted proteins | sample JunL225m_MetaG_FD_161685 | JGI IMG/M metagenome (GOLD analysis project Ga0194048, IMG submission 161685) | Anoxic zone freshwater microbial communities from boreal shield lake in IISD Experimental Lakes Area, Ontario, Canada - Jun2016-L222-5m | ecosystem: Environmental > Aquatic > Freshwater >...
GGTTGAGACCATGCGCGCAGCGGCTGCTGATGGAACGACCGTCGCGACGGACGTCGCTGAAGGCCTTGTGCGCGGCGGGATGCCATTTCGAGACGCCCACACCGAGGTGGCTAACCGGATCGCGGCAGGCGAGCGTTTTGAATCGCCGACGCCAGAAGAGGCGATCGCCGCCCGTAAGGGTCCTGGCATGCCGGGTGTCGTGTCCGAACAACTCGTCGCACTCGCCGGACTGATTGCCGCGACGCGCGCTCTTACCGCACCATCGCTATGACATCGCGACCAGACGCACTGTTGCCGTTTCCGGACAGCACCGAGGTCACTTCCGCTGGGCTTGCCGTCGGCGGATGCGCTCTGACAGAGATCGCTGCCGAATTTGGCACACCGCTCTACCTCTATGACGAGCAGTCGATTCGCACGCGCGCCCGAAGCGTCGTGGAAGCTGTCAGTGCTGGCCCAGTGGGGTCGCGCGCCGCGTTCGCATTGAAGTCCCTGTCGACGCTCGCCGTGCTGCGTGTGTTGCAGCAAGCGGGAATGAGTGCTGACTGTGCGTCGAGTGGCGAGATTGCCGCGGCACTCCGAGCAGGGTTCGTGGGAAGTCAACTGGTTGTGCACGGCAACGCCAAGAGTGAGACTGATCTTCAGGCGGCGGTCGATGCCGATGCTGGACTCGTTGTCCTCGATGGTCGTGACGACGCGGAGCGGCTCGCTGCGTTGTGCGCTCAGAGTGGTCGCACGCAAGACGTGCTTGTGCGGATTGCGCCCGGCATCGATGTCGACACGCATCGCCACATTGCCACGGGGCACCATGGGTCGAAGTTTGGGATGACGCCCGCCGAGGGCGCCGAGCTGCTGCGCACCCTTCCCGCCGAACTGCGCGGCCGGGGTCTCCATGTGCACTTGGGTTCGCAAATTCTCGACGCCGCTCCGCTGGTTGAAGCGGCTCGCTGGTTGCCGAGTTTTGCCAAGGCTGAGGGAATACCACTCGACGTGCTCGATGTCGGCGGCGGTCTGGGTATTCCGTACCTGCCCGGTCAAGACAGTCCAGATCCCGGCACGCACACGGCAAACCTTGTCGCGGCCATTACACAGGTTTGCGCAGACGAGGGCATGCCTGTCCCACAGATCATCGTCGAGCCAGGGCGTTCGATTGTCGGTACCGCAGGTACAACGCTGTATTCCGTGTTGGGTATCAAGAAGGTTGGCGACGGTTCAACGTGGGTCGCGGTCGACGGCGGGATGGGAGACAACCTGCGCGTGGGGCTCTATGGCGGCACGTATGCCCCCGTGCTTGCGGCACGCCCGACTGATCCCACTGCCGGTCGCGTCCGCATTGCCGGTCGGCACTGTGAGTCAACTGACGTCTTGGTGGACGGTATTGAATTGCCCGAGGTTCATGTCGGCGATGTCATCGCGGTGCCCGCCACCGGCGCGTATCACCAGACGATGGCCAACACGTACAACCTCTTCGGTCGGCCAGCGGCTGTGCTGGTCAGCGATGGAGCCGCCACGCTGATTACGCGTCGCGAGTCGATGGACGAGTTGTTTCTGCGCGACGTGTAGGGCGCTCGCACTGACGGGTCGTATGGCACCCTTCGTTGATGCCGCCGTTTCGCTTTGCCGGGTCGTTTGAGCCGAAGGGCGATCAGCCGCGGGCAATCGCGGGAATCTGTGAGGGCATGGAGGCGGGCGAACGTTTCGTCACGCTGCTCGGAGCCACGGGCACCGGCAAGACGGCCACGATGGCGTTTGTGATTGAGCAGCTGCAACGACCCGCGCTGGTGATCGCCCACAACAAGACGCTGGCGGCGCAGCTCTGCAACGAGTTTCGCGAATTCTTCCCGGACAACGCGGTCGAGTACTTCGTGTCGTACTACGACTACTACCAGCCCGAGGCGTACATCGCCACGTCCGATACCTATATCGAGAAGGACGCAGTCGTCAACGACGACATTGACCGCCTGCGTCATGCGGCCACCGCCTCGCTGCTGACACGCAAAGACGTGATCATCGTGGCCTCCGTCTCGTGCATCTACGGCCTCGGCTCGCCCGACGAGTACAAAGAGCGCCTCGTGGTGCTCAAGAAGGGGAAAGAGACAGGCGGTCGCGACCTGCTGTTACGGAGCCTTGTCGACATCCAGTACCGCCGCAACGACACAGCGCTGGGGCGAGGTAAGTTTCGAGCCCGCGGCGACGTGATTGAATTGCAGCCCGCCTACATGGAGACGGCGTATCGGATCTCGTTGTTCGGCGATGAGGTGGAGTCGATCACCCACTACGACCCGTTGACGGGTGAGGTTTTGGGACGACTCGAGGACCTCGTGATCTATCCCGCGACGCACTACGTGACCGATCCGTTGACCATCGAGCGCGCAACGCAGGAGATCTATCGCGAGATGGAGGGGTGTGTTCGAGCCTTCGAGGCGGACGGCAAGATCCTCGAGGCGCACCGCATTCGCCAGCGCACCGAGTACGACATCGAGATGCTGCGCGAGCTCGGCTACTGCAATGGGGTCGAGAACTATTCGCGGATCTTCGAGGGGCGTCCGCCCGGCTCATCGCCCTTCACGCTGATGGACTACTTCCCTGGCGACTATCTGCTCTTCGTTGACGAGTCGCATCAGACGATCCCGCAGATCGGCGGCATGTACGAAGGCGATCGCTCACGCAAGACGCAGTTGATTGATTACGGGTTTCGTCTTCCCTCAGCGCTGGACAATCGCCCGCTCCAGTTCCCCGAATTTCTGTCCAAGGTTGGTCAGGGCATCCTCGTCTCGGCAACGCCGGGGGCGTTCGAGGCACGCGAAGGTGGTCGCGTCGTTGAGCAGATCATTCGACCGACAGGCCTGGTCGATCCGATTATCGATTTGCGTCCAACCGAGGGTCAGATCGACAACCTGTTGGGCGAGATTCGTGAGCGCGAAGCGAAGGGCGAGCGTGTGCTCGTGACGACGCTGACGAAGAAGATGGCGGAGGATCTCTCGAACTATCTGATTGAGAGTGGGGTACGCACGCGTTATCTCCACTCCGAGATCGACACACTCGAGCGCATCCAGATCATTCGCGACCTGCGCCTGGGCGAATACGACGTGTTGGTCGGCGTCAACCTGCTGCGCGAGGGACTCGATCTTCCCGAGGTCTCGCTGGTTGCGATTCTCGACGCCGATAAGGAGGGCTTCCTGCGTGGACAGACGGCCCTTATTCAGACGATCGGCCGCGCGGCCCGCAATGTCAACGGCCGCGTGATTATGTACGGCGACAAAGAGACCGAATCGATCAAGGGTGCAGTTCGCGAGACACAGCGTCGACGCGATATCCAATTGAAATACAACGAGGACCACGGCATCACGCCGGAGACGATCATCAAAGGTGTCTCCGATATCGCCGAGTTTCTCTCGTTGGGGAGTCCCAATGTCCCGGCGTCGCAGCGCGGCCGCCGACAGGTGCCCGAGGGTCTGGGTCGCAAAGAGCTCGAGAAGCTTTCGATCGAACTCGAAGAGGCGATGTTTATGGCCGCCGAAGAACTGCGTTTCGAAGAGGCCGCCCGCCTGCGCGACGAGATCAAGGGTCTGCGTCGCGAAATTGCCGCGCTCTGATGTCCGTAAGGGGTCAGGCCCGATCTGGACATTGGATGACGAGGTAGCTCGACCATCAAATGTCCAGATCGGGCCTGACCCCTTACGGACACCAGAGACGTGGTTGCTAGATCAGGAGCCCGAGCCGACGACGGCGATGGCGTCGATCTCGACGAGGAAGCCGCCGAGGGTGCTGCCGACCGTGGTGCGGGTTGGGCGATGCGAGCCGAAACGTCGGGCGTAGACCTCGTTGTAGGCATCAAAATCGCCGGCGAGGTCCTGCAGGTGCGCGGTGATCTTGACGACATCTCCGAGAGTGGCGCCGCCAGCGGCAAGCACGCGCTCAAGGTTGTTAAAGACCTGCTCGGTCTGTGCGGCTACGTCGCTGCCAACAATCTGGTTGTTGTCATCAAACGGTGCCTGGCCAGCCGTGTACAGCGTCTCGCCAATTCGAATACCCGGTGTGTACGGTGCGGTTGGCGGCGGTGCGCCTTCGGGGTAGAGCAGTTGTTGCTTCATCAGAATTCCTCCTAGAACGACAGTGGCAGCGTAGTCGCATCGCACCAACCCCTGGTCGGTTGCGGTTTCTGTCCGATCTGAGGCGTAGCATCGCGCAATGGCCACCATTCCTCCAGATTCCACGCCCGCAATGCCCAGTCAGCCCGCTCCCGCAGCTGCTACTCCCTATCCCGTCTCGTTTGACGTGGAGTACCCGGAGGACAAGCGCAATCGTCTCACGGTCTTGTTCCGAGGCATTTTGGCGGTACCTGTGCTGCTGCTGCTCGAGATGTTCATCAACTCATCCTCGGCATACAGCGGCGACACGAGCACGCAGGCGTTTGTCACGGTCGGCGGATTTCTTTTCCTGCCGACACTGCTTTTGCTGCTCTTTCGTCACCGCTATCCGCGCTGGTGGTTCGACTTTAACGTCAACCTCCTGGCCTTCACCATGCGCGTGATGATGTACGTCTACCTCTTGCGCGACGAATACCCATCGACGGAGGATCGACAGGCACTGAACCTGATGCTTGTCTATCCTGACGCGAAGAAGGATCTGTCGCGCGGCATGCCGTTGATCAAGTGGCTGCTCGTGATTCCGCACTACGTCGTGCTCGCCGTGCTCGGGATTGCGGTCGCGTTCGTGACGTTGATTGCGTGGTTCGCAATCCTGATCACTGGACGCTATCCGCGTGGTCTGTTCGATTTTACGGTGGGAACGCTCCGTTGGACCACCCGCGTCAGCGCCTACGCGGTGCTTTTGACGACGGACCGGTACCCGCCGTTTAGTCTCAAGCCGTAGACCATCGCGTAGTTCAAGGTTCGGACCACCAGCCGGCTCTGCCGCCCGTGCGATTAGCCTGTCGGGATGTCCGCTGAGCAATCGATCACGATTCGTGGTGCGCGCGAGCACAACCTCAAGGACATCACGGTTGTTCTGCCGCGCAACAAACTGATCTGCATCACGGGCCTCTCGGGGTCTGGCAAGTCCAGCCTTGCCTTCGACACGCTCTACGCCGAGGGCCAGCGAAGGTACGTCGAATCGCTGAGTGCGTACGCACGCCAGTTTCTTGGACAGATGGAGAAGCCCGATGTCGATGGCATCGATGGCCTCTCGCCCGCGATCTCGATTGACCAGAAGACGACGTCGCGGAACCCTCGTTCGACCGTGGGTACCGTCACGGAGATCTACGACTACCTGCGCCTGCTCTACGCCCGTTGCGGGCGACCCCATTGTCCCGTCTGCGGCCGCGCCATCACCGGCCAGAGCGCAGAGCAGATCGTCGAGCAGATCCTCCGACTTCCCGAAGATACGAAGTTCACGGTCGACGCACCGATCGTGCGCGGACGCAAGGGCGAATTCAAAGACGTGCTCGAGCGGTTACGCGGCGAGGGTTTTACGCGCGTCAAAGTCGACGGCGAGACGCTCTTGCTCGAGGACGAGATTGTGCTCGACAAGAAGTTCAACCACGACATCGCGGTGGTGGTTGACCGGCTGAAGCAGCCAACAGAGCGCCGCCGACTGACCGACTCGGTCGAGACAGCCCTCCAGCTTGCTGATGGTCTGATCGACATTGCGATTATTGATGGTGAGACGCTGACGTTCTCGGAGCGCTTTGCCTGCCCCGATCACGGTGTCTCGCTGGCAGAGCTGGCACCACGCGTGTTCTCGTTCAACTCGCCCCATGGTGCCTGCGCGCATTGCCACGGTTTGGGTTCTCTGCCCGAGCTTGATCCGACGCTGGTCGAGCCCGATCCACTGCAGTCGCTCAACGCTGGCGCGTTGCAGCCGTGGAACGTTGCGGGGACGAACTTCTTCGAACAACTGGTGACGGCCATCGCTGAGCGCTTCGACGTAAACATGGACACACCGTGGGGCGAACTGACTGATGCCGAGAGAGCGCTCTACATGGAGGGCACCGACGGCGAGCGAATCATGGTGTCGTACAAAAACCGCTATGGCCGCAAGCGAGCCTATTCAGTGGCCTGGGAGGGCCTCCTCGCAAGCCTCAAGCGCCGCTACGACGAGACCGACTCGCAGTTGCAGAAAGACCGCATCGAGGAGTGGATGGCTCTGCGTGCGTGCCCTGAGTGCAATGGAGCGCGCCTCAAGCCGGAGAGTCTGGCAGTGACTGTCGGTGGTCTCTCGATCTACGAGGCAACGAACCAGTCGGTCGAGAAGGCCATCGCCTGGTCGACCTCGCTGGAGCTGACGGAGACCGAGCGGCTGATTGCGGAGCGGATCTTCCGAGAGATCGTTGAGCGCCTGACGTTTCTCAAAGATGTCGGCGTGGGGTACCTGTCGCTCAATCGTCCGTCGTCTACGCTCTCCGGTGGCGAGGCGCAGCGCATTCGCTTAGCGACGCAGATCGGATCGAGCCTCGTTGGCGTGTTGTACATCCTCGACGAGCCGTCGATTGGCCTGCACCAGCGCGACAACCAGCGCCTGCTGGAGACCCTGACACGACTGCGCGACATTGGCAATACGGTGATCGTCGTCGAGCACGACGAGGACACCATGCGCGCCGCCGATTGGCTCGTCGATATGGGCCCAGGTGCCGGTGAGCATGGCGGGCGCGTCGTGGCTGCTGGCCTCCCGAAGCAGGTGATGAAGTCCAAGGAGTCCGTGACGGGACAGTTCTTGAGTGGGCGTCGCGCGATCGCCGTGCCAGAACGGCGGCCACCCGCAGAGGCGTTCTTGGTCGTGAAGGGAGCGAGCGAGCACAACCTGCGCGGTATCGACGTCGAGATCCCCGTTGGCCGATTGGTCAGCGTGACGGGCGTTAGCGGATCGGGTAAGTCGACACTTGTCAACGACGTCATCCTGCGCGCCATGCAGCAACACCTACTCAAGTCGCGCGTGCGGTCCGGTGCCCACACAGGTATCGAGGGCGTCGAGATCTTCGACAAGGTGATCGCCATCGATCAGTCCCCGATCGGCCGTACGCCGCGCTCGAACCCCGCGACATACACAGGCCTGTTTGACCATATTCGTCAGCTCTACGCCGATACGCCAGACGCCAAGACGCGCGGCTACAAGCAGGGTCGCTTCTCGTTCAACGTCAAGGGCGGCCGCTGCGAGGCCTGTCGCGGCGATGGCACGCTCAAGATTGAGATGCATTTCCTGCCCGACGTCTACGTGCCCTGTGAGGTCTGCAACGGGCGGCGCTACAACAAGGAGACGCTCGAGGTGCGCTTCAAGGGTAAGTCGATTGCCGACGTCTTGGAGATGCCGATCGAAGAGGCGTTGATCTTCTTCTCGAAGATTCCCAAGCTGCGCCGTCGCCTGCAGACACTGCACGACGTCGGCCTGGATTACGTCCGCCTCGGCCAGCCGGCGACGACGCTTTCCGGCGGTGAGGCACAGCGTGTGAAGTTGGCCACCGAACTCTCGAAGGTGGCGACAGGCAGCACGCTCTATGTGCTGGACGAGCCCACCACGGGTCTGCATATGGCCGACGTCGAGAAACTGCTCGAGGTGTTGCAGCGGCTCGTGGAGGCCGGCAATACCGTCTTGATCATCGAACACAACCTCGATGTCATCAAGCAGTCGGATTGGTTGATTGACCTTGGGCCCGAGGGTGGCGATGCTGGAGGCGCGCTGCTCGCTGTGGGCACACCTGAGCAGGTGGCAACGGTCAAGGAGTCTCATACGGGGCGTTTCCTCGCTCCGTTGCTCGCCGCAGCTAAGAGCAAGGCGCCGGCATGAGCAAGTACGCTCCGCCCATGGATCCACGCATGCAGACGCAGACGCCGACCGACACGGATCAGGCAATCTGGACGGAAGAGGAAATCGAGTCCTTCGAGGGCATCGATACCTCAGACGGCGAGTGGTTCGCGATTCGTACCGACCCGTGGCCGTGCCCGGCCTGTCAGACCGTGTTCGAATACGTCACGGGTGCACACCTCGTCCTGGTGGCACCATCGCGTGACGATCTGATCGAGATCGCTGCTCAATGCCAGAAGATCGGACGTAACGCGCGCATTGTGGTCTATGACGACAAGCTGCCGGCCATCTCGATCTTCCAATGGCGGGCGCTCGGGCGCCCAGTGCATGGCTTCCGCGAGGATTTGCGCGGCGGCAAGCCCTCCGCCTAAGCGGTAGCGACGGCAGCCACCAGCCGACGACAGAGGTCAGGTACCTCAGCAAGATCATCGGTGTACTGCGACGGCTTGAAACAGATCGACGTGTAGCCCTCGGCTAGCTTGCCAGGGATCGCCTGCATCGCCTCATCGAGGTCACCAGGCTGGTCGTCGGCGGGAAAGTTGGGGCGAATGCCACCGATCATTTCGATCGAGTCGGGGTCGCGTCCGGCGTCGGTCATGGCGTTGCGGATGTCGGTGAGGTCGTCGGCGGTTGGCGTGCCGAAGGGATGAAAGCCGTGCCCGTACTCCACCAAACGTCGCAGGATCGGCCCGTGGACGTGTTGTCCACCGAACCACATCTTCGGTCCCTCGGGGCGCCAACACTTGGGCTCCAGGTAGACATCGTCGAACGAATAGAACTCGCCGTGGAAGGAAGCGGGGGAGTCGGCCCAAACTGCACGCATGATCGCGAGTTGCTCGTCGAGGATCTTGCCCCGCTTCTTGAATGGCACTCCCATGGCCGCATACTCCTCGTCGAGCCAAGAGACCGTTGGCTGCACGATGAGTCGACCCTCGCTGAGCAGATCGAGCGTGGCGAGCTGGGTTGCCGTGTGGAGTGGGTGGCGGAGCGGGTAGATGAGCGCCGAGAGAGCGATGCGGATCTTCGTCGTGCGTGCCGCAATTGCGCTGGCCAACACAATCGAGTCGGGCCAGGGCGTATACGGATCCTGATTACCGGGCGCTGCGTAGTCACGCGGGTTGTCCATCCGTCCGGCAGCGCCTGCCTTCGGAGTCAAGAGCACGTGGTCGCTTAGCATCACGGTCTCGACACCCGCCTCCTCGGCGTCAACCGCCATCTGCACGAGCGTACGCATGTCTCGCTCGGCAGAGAGCGTCCACTGCTCGAGGAGCACGAGGACTACGCCGGGCGTGCGAGCACCCACCTCAGTCGCCGGCGTGCTTTTCGATCAGCTCGATACGATATCCGTCTGGGTCGCGGACGAAACAGATACGCGAGCCACCCTCACGAATCGAATACGGCGGCTTCTCGGGGTCAATGCCGATGGCGGAAAGGTTGCCGAGCGTGCCGTCGAGATCTTCGACGATGTACGCAATGTGTCCGTAGCCTGTTCCGATTTCGTACGGCTCGGTCTGGCCGTAGTTGTACGTCAATTCGAGCGGGCGGTCCTCAGAACCCTCGGGTGCGACGTAGACGTTGACGGCCTCGTCGCGGATGGGGTAGCGCTTGAGTTCCTTGAAACCGAGCGCGCCGCAGTAGAACTCGACGGAGCGATCAATATCGAAGACGCGGTAGCAGACGTGTGCGTATTTCATGCTTGGAGCCTAGCGATTATGCCTGCGGTCTAGAGCGCAGCGATGCCGAGACCCGACTGGAAGGCTGCGAGCTCTTCGTCCGAGATGGCGTATGTGTGCCGCTCGGCCGGGAAGGCGCGCGAGCGCACATCGCGGACGTAGTGTTCAATCGCATCCAACGAAGCCTGGTGCAGATTGGCGTACCGCTCGACGAAGCGCGGCGACGTCCCGGAGCCAATTCCAAGTAGGTCGTGCCAGACGAGTACCTGTCCATCCGTCGCGTTGCCCGCACCGATGCCGATCGTGGGAATTTGAACGCGCTCCGTGATCGCGGCGGCGATCTCGGCAGGAACACATTCCAACACGAGCGCAAAGGCACCAGCGGCCTCGACTGCGATTGCTTCGTCTACCAACTGCAGCGCGGCCTCGGCTGTGCGCCCCTGCGCACGAAAGCCACCGAGCGCGGTCGCACTCTGCGGCGTCAGACCGAGGTGTCCCATGACCGGAATGCCTGCACCGGTGATCGCGCGGATGCGCGACAACGTTGGGCCAGCGCCTTCGACCTTGACGGCGTCCGCACCAGCCTCTTTGACGAAGCGTCCGGCTGCCAGGATTGCATCGCGATCCGAAGGCTGGAAGCTCATGAACGGAAGGTCTGCAACGACGAGCGGCGCGCGCTCGGCCTTACTAGAGCCGCGCGTGGTGGCTGCCGTCAGCACGATCATTTCGTCGACCGTGATCGGCATCGTGGAGTCGTGACCGAGCATGGTCATCGCGGCGCTATCGCCCACGAGGATTACGTCGACGCCGGCCTCGGCTGCTGCCTGGCCGCTCGGTGCATCGTAGGCCGTGATCATCACGATCGGAATCCCCGTCTTCTTTTGTGCGACTAGGTCGGGCAGGGCAACCTTGCCGGGTGCGGGTGTCGCGGGGGCGGGACGCCGTGGGCGGGTGCTCATGCGTACTCCTTCGTTGAGATTTGCGTTGCAGCGCGTTCGGGCGCAGTGGGGTCGAGCACGATGTTGTCGATCAGCCGAGTGGTGCCGACGTGTCCTGCGAGCAGGAGCACGGCTGGGAGAGCTGGGTCGTAGGGTCCGAGGTCAGTCGAGCGCACTTCGAGGTACTCAAGCGTCACTCCGTCGAGTGCCTTACGGCCGATCTCCGCAAGCACCACTCCGTCGCGTTGGCCTTCGGCGTAGGCCTCGGCAGCGTGCTGGAGCGCCTGTGGAATGACCACTGCCTGCGACCGTTCCGCTGCCGAGAGATACGCGTTGCGCGAGCTCAGCGCAAGGCCATCGGCATCGCGAATGGTTGGTGCTCCGACAATCTCGATGCCGAGCGCGAGGTCTTTCGTGACGCGTTGCAGAATCGCGAGCTGTTGATAATCCTTGCGGCCGAAGATTGCACGGCGCGGACCAACGAGTCCAAACAGGCGAACAACGACGGTCGCAACGCCAGCGAAATGACCCGGGCGGTGAGCGCCACAGAGCTCCTGAGCCAACGGTCCAGGATCGATCGTGGTGGAAAAGTCCGGCGGGTAGATCTCGCCAACGTCCGGGGCGTAGAGAATGTGTGCCCCGGCCCGCTCAGCGATCGCGGCATCGCCGTCGAGGTCCCGAGGGTAACTCTCGAAGTCTTCGCCCTCGCCAAACTGCGACGGATTGACGAAGTCGGAGACGACCACGCACGAACCGTCGGCTGAGGCCAGGCGGATCAGCGAGGCATGGCCAGCGTGCAGAGCGCCCATCGTTGGCACAAACGACACTGGTCCGGTGATCGCAGAGCGCAGTTCGTCGGCAGAGCGGACGATGATCATGCGTCGGGCCCCAATGCTGGAGCGACCAAGGCGGCCGAGCGTGGCGATACCAGCGGCAGCAGCGCAGTCGAGAGCAGGGCGTAGGCCCGGTCCAGTTGCGCGTTCACACGTCGAAGTCGCTGACGGTGGAGCTGTACGGTGGCGACGTCTCCACGCGCAACGGGACCCGTAGCTGCTGCAGGTATTCCCTGAGCCAACGCGTTGTCGACCGCACGTCGGACGAGTGGCCCGAGGATCACGTCGCGCTCATCGTCAAGGCCTGCGGCGGCAAGCACTTCCATGGCGGAAACCAGCGATGGCAGCAGCAGGTTCGAGGCGAAGACGCTCGCGATGTGCGGTAGGGGTCGCAGCGCCTCGGCAACCGAAACAGGGTGCATGCCGAGCAGGTGAGCGAGGTCGCTTGCGGTTTGCGCTGTGGCTGCATCCGTCGCCGTGATACCCGCGGCACAACCCGTCAACTGGAGATCACTGCGGTTGGGCTGAATCGTCTGCATCGGGTGCATCACAAAGGCGTGCGTGTGCGGCGCAAGGGCGCCCAGCGGGACCGAGCCGGACACCATGCCGACCAGCGGCCCTACAGGGATCGCCCGAGCGACCTCAGCCACTGCAGGGTCAGGAACCGCGATCAGCACGATGTCAACATCGCCGGTTGCCGTGCGATCGAGCGTACTGGCGAGGCCAGCGTGGCAGGCGTGCTGATGGATTGCTGTCCCGGCGCGTCCGGGACCGATCACGGTGAGTTTCATTGGTACCCCTCGGTGAGGATGGAGTCCTTACGCGCATCGTACCGAACGTCCGCCGGAGCAAGGCGCTACCCTACTGACATGCCTATGTACGAATACGCGTGCACGAAGTGCTCGCATCAATTTGAAGAGCTCGTCTCGGCCTCGGGCTCCACTGTTGTCGCCTGCCCGGTCTGTAATTCCGGCAAGGTCGACAAGTTGTTCTCGACCTTTCAGCGCGTGCGCGTTGGTGGCGGCGGCCTCGAGTCTGCGCCTGCACCGTCGGCGGGCCGTGCTGGTGGCTGCTGCGGCGGTGGCTGCGGCTGCGGCTGACCGAGGGATGATGATCACCGTCGCCGACGGAGGCGATCTCACACCGGTCGCTGAGGCGATTTGCGTTGGGGTACAACCGGGCGACTGTATCTATCTGTACGGCGCAATTGGTGCAGGCAAGACCACGCTCGTCCAGAGCTGTGCCCGCAGGCTTGGCGTTTGCGAACCAGTCACCAGCCCGACCTTTGCTCTCGCGCATCTCTACGACGGCACGCCGCCGGTGGCTCATCTCGACCTGTATCGACTCGGCGAAACGGCGGGTCGGGATACCGCCGATCTGCTGGCGTATCTCGCGGAGGACGTGATTGCCTTTGTCGAGTGGCCCGAATACGGCACGGCATGGTTGCCTGCGGCTACCTGCTCGGTTCAGATTGAGCTCGCAGACAATGGCGCGCGGCAGTTCGTGATTTCCCCGGCTGCCGGTCGCATCTAGGATTACCACGTGGCAACGCTGACCATTGATACGGCAACCTCGATCGCCTCAGTCGGTCTCGTGGTGTCTGACGGCACGGTCGTATCGGCCTCGCCGATTCGAGAGCAGAACGCCGCGCAGCATGTGCTCGCCGCTGTCGATCAGGTCTTGGGCGACGCTGGGCTGACGATGGCCGATATCCGCTTGGTGGCAGTGGGGCGTGGCCCTGGTTCGTTTACCGGGTTGCGTATTGGCCTCGCAACCGCCCTCGGGCTCAGCGAGGCCCTCGGTATCGCGAGGATCGGTGTCGATACGCTGGCTGCGTTGCTCGCAGGATCACCGTCGCCCGTTGTCGCGGTGATCGACGCGCGTCGAGGCGAGGTGTTTGCGCAAAGCGAGAGTATTGCTGCAGCGTCCTTCGCTCCGGAGGAGCTCGCCGCGTTGGTGAAGGCTGGGGCAGCGCTTGTCGGCGATGGTGCGCTGCGGTATCGGGAGCTGTTCGTAGACGCTGGCTGCCTCGTGCCGGCTGCAGATGATGCTCAGCATTGGCCGAACGCAGCCGTGATGAGCCGCTTGGCGCACGCGGATCCGCAGCCGGCCACCGCGTTCTATCTGCGCGCCCCCGATGCCGTTCCGGCGGTGATCGCATGACCGCGACGGAAGAGTCCGTACTCGGACTCGGCGAAGATCAGCCAATCCGGCTCCGTCGTCTCGGGCTCGGCGATCTGACCGGGGTGGAGGAGTTAGAACGACGCGCCTACAAGACGCCGTGGTCGAGGACGATGTTCTCGGGTGAGATCAGCCGTCCTGGATCACGTTGCTATGGCGCCTTTATCGAACGGTCTCTCGCGGGGTATCTGATCGTCGCGCGCTACACCGATGCGTGGCACGTGATGAACGTCGCGGTCGATGAGCCGCATCGCCGTCTCGGCGTCGCACGGCTGATGCTGGAGACGATGCTCCGTGAGACCGACGGTGATGGCACCCGGGGGCATACGTTGGAAGTACGCGTCTCGAATCACGGTGCGATCCGTCTCTATGAGAATCTCGGGTTCCGCCCCGCCGGTATGCGACGGGGCTATTACACGGACGATCGCGAAGACGCTCTCGTGATGTGGCGCGGCGACGGTCCGGACACAGATACCGAACCGCTCGTTCGATGATCCTCGCGATCGAAACGTCGTGCGACGAAACCTGCGCGGCCGTGTGCACGCCCGACGGCGAGGTACTGTCGTCGGTCGTCGCCTCGCAAGTAACGGACCATGCCGCCTTCGGTGGTGTGGTTCCCGAGATCGCATCGCGGCGGCATCTCGAGTTGCTGTCGCCTACGGTCATCACCGCTTTACGTGAGGCCGGGATCGACGAAGACCAGTTGACGAACGTAGCCGTTACCGCCGGGCCGGGTCTGATCGGTGCGTTGCTCGTCGGCGTCAGCTTTGCGAAGGGCTACGCCTACGCACGCGGCCTGCCGCTGATCGCCGTGGATCATCTGCATGGTCATGTCGCGTCGCTGCAGCTCGCTGAGAATCCGCCCTCAGGTGCGCATCTCGTGCTGCTCGCTTCGGGTGGGCACACGCTGCTGATCGATGTCGCTGATGACGGTTCGTTGACGACCATCGCGCGCAGCATGGACGACGCAGCAGGGGAGGCGTTCGACAAGGGCGCGCGCCTGCTCGGACTGGGCTATCCCGGGGGCCCTGCCCTGGGTGGCCTCGCGGGAACTGCCGATCCTCGCACGCGAGCGTTTACGACGCCTCTGCATGGACGTGACGATCTTGCCTTCTCGTTCTCGGGGCTGAAGACCGCGCTCGCACTCAGCGTGCAGAGCCTGGCCGCGGATGATCAGTTCGGGCGTTCCGAACTCGCGGCGTCCTACCAGGAGGCGATTGTCACCCATCTGGTCGAACGCGCAGAGCTTGGTCTTGCCAGTACGGGCCGCACAACGCTTGGTGTGGTTGGAGGAGTTGCTGCGAACGCCCGTCTGCGCGATCGGCTCGGCGAACTTCGGGCCGATGTCGTGCTGGCACCCCTTTCGGCCTGCGGTGACAACGCCGCGATGATTGCGATGGCGAGTCGCACACTCTCTCCGCTGACACCGAACGAGATGACGTCGCTCGACGCTCACGCCCGGAGTCCACTCGGATGACGCGCGTTGAGGTTGTCGTCGCGACCGGGTGTCATCTCTGTCCGCCGGCTCTCGAGGCTGCGAGGGCAGCCTGTGTCGGTCGCGCGGTTGATTTCGTCGTCGTCGACATTGATGGTGACGTCGAGCTCGAGCGACGCTATCGCGAGTTGATCCCCGTGGTGTTGGTTGATGGAGTCGAAGTGGGGCACTTCTCGGTCGAACAATCAGCGATCGAGAAGGCACTCGACTCCACACGATCGTGACACGGTGAATCCGATAACGATGCGCTTGGGTACGATCCCTTGTGACATGCAACGCGGCACGAAGGGTTCGTCATGACTGAGCGTCTGGGTGGGGGAGTAGCAGCGCGACTCGCGCACTATCTCCAGGTCTTAACGCAGGCGAAGAAGGCCGGTCGTGGTGCGATTACGTCGCACGAGATTAGCGAGTACACGCACGTCAACGCCACACAGATCCGGCGCGACCTATCGGGCTTTGGCACCTTTGGCAAGCGTGGCGTTGGTTACAACGTCGATGCCTTGATCAGTGAGATCAGCACCATCTTGCGGACGGCTGGGCAGCACAACATCGTGCTGATCGGCGCTGGGCGCCTCGGACTCGCGATTGCTGAAGCAGACGTATTTGCCGATCATGGCTTTTCGATCGTTGCCATCGTTGATGCAGATCCAGCGAAGATCGGCACGACCTGCGGTGGCGTGGTGGTCCAGTCGCCGGACGAGCTACCCCGCATCGTCGACGAGATGACGGTCATCGTCGGCGTCGTCGCCGTTCCAGCCGACGCGGCTCAGGGTGTTGCCGACGACCTGGTTCGCAGTGGCGTTCGGATCGTGTTCAACTACTCCGGCGCGTTGATCGACGTGCCACCGGACGTGACGGTGCACACGACGAGCCCCGCCGTCGAACTGCTGTACGCGCTCTATTTCCACCTGGCCTAAGGCCGGCGCGAGGCTTACGGGAGGGTCGGGTCGGGCAACTGCCCGGTGCCACCGACGTCAACGACGTACGACTCGCCGTTTGGCGAAGCCGTGTGTTCGAGGCGAGCTACCGCGACGTCAACGTCGCCATCGTTGACCAGCACGATGAGATGTCGGGCGTCGGCGCGGTCGACGGTCGTGGTGTGCGGAAGGCCACCAATCAGAGCGTTGACGACAGCAACCGGATCGGAGTCAGCCGTGTGTACGACGACCTGTCGTTGGGTGACGGTTGTGGCCGCCGTGTGCAGGCCCCCGATCTCAAACAGACCAACGACGCCGATTGCCGCAGCGAGTAACACGATGATCGGCAACGAACGCAGCACAGAACGCCGTCGGTGATGGGCGTGACCACCGAAAGCACCCTTGATCAGGTCATGGGGAATCGCCACCAGTGGAAGCCGGTCAAGTTCGTCCATATCCATGGCCAACGTAACGATGCGATCGCGGCACTCGGCACAGCCCTCGACGTGCGCGCGGACGCCGTCGGACGTGTCCGGGCCGAGTTCGCCCACGACGTATTCGAATAGCGTCAGCTCGGGCGGGTGCGCCGCGGTTTCGTCGTTTGCGTCCATGAGGGGAGCACAATAGCGCCGCAACGCTGCTCGCGACACGGACCGGCTGCTACCGTAGGCGCCTATGGGCGCGTCGGTAGAGGACTCGTATGCAGCGCTAGATGCGGCGCGGCAGCATTTCGCTGACGCGACCGATTTTACGATCGGCATTGAAGAGGAATTCCAGATTCTCGATCGCGACACGCTGGCGATGACGAATCGTTTCGAAGAGTTCCGCGACGCCTGCGAAGCTGGGCCGCTGCGCGGAAACGTTGCGGGCGAGCTGATCGCATCCGAGATTGAGGTCAAGACGGGGCGCGGAGAAACCTTCGACGACGCCGCACGCATGATCATTGACCGCCGAGTGCACTTGGCGAACGAGGCAGACAAGCTTGGTGTCTTGATCGGTGCGACGGGGACACATCCAACGTCGCCGTGGACGGATCAGCGCATTATCGATACCCCGCACTACCGCATCGTTGAGGGCACACTGCGCTATATCGCGTGGCGTAACAACACGTTCGGGATGCACGTGCACGTTGGTATTCGCGGTGCTGACCGCGCGATGGCCGTCGCAAACGCAATGCGAACGTACGTGCCAGAGCTCCTGGCTCTCTCGTGTAGTTCCCCGTGGCTCGAGGGGCGGATTACTCATCTCCGTTCGACGCGCACCCAGATCTTCACGCGCATGTTCCCGCGCTGCGGCATCCCCGACATCTTTAGTGATTGGGAAGACTACGACCGTTACGTTCGGTTCCTGCTCGAGACCGAATCGATCCGGGAGCACACGGAGATCTGGTGGACGATCCGACCGCATCAGTCCTTTGGCACCATCGAGATTCGAGCCTGTGACGCCCTGCCCGATATTGGCGAATCGATCGCGCTCGCCGCGTTCCAGACCGCGCTGGCAGCACGCGCAGCCCGGCTCTATGACGAAGGCACGTTGCCGGCGCCGGATCGTCCGAGCGATCTCGAAGAGAACCTTTGGCGTGCGTTGCGCTGGGGGATGTCGCGCGAGCTGATTGATCTTGAGGCGCGCAAGGCGATTCCCGCGGCTGAACGCATTCGTGCTCTCGTGGCAGCGTGCGAGCCCGAGATCGAGGCTCTTGGTCTACGTTCGTGGTTGGAGCCGCTCGAGGGACTGATCGCCGACGGTGACCACGCAACCCGTTGGAAGGATCGTGTTGAGGCCGGCGAAGACATGGAGGCGATCCATGCTGAGCAGGTAGAAATCACAATGGCGTCTGCTCGACGCCTCGCAGAGAAAGTTGGCTGAGATGGCCGAAGAACTCCCACCCAACATCGCTTCCGAGGGAATGCCCGGAGAGATGCCAGAAGTAGACCTGTCGCAGATCCGCGTCGAATCGCTGCTCCTCAACGTCGCGTCCGAGTTGATGTCGATCGGTGCGGGCCAGCTCGGCATGATCCCCGGGATGATCAATGGCGGGGACGGCGTGCAGGCGCGGCTCGCAATTGGTGGTGCGGATGCGTTGATCACCGCGTTCCTTGATGGGCTACCAGAAGGCACGGAGCTACCTGAGCCCGTGCAAGAACTACGTCGCGCGTTGGCTGAGTTGCAACTTGCGTTTGCTGACGCGGTCGCTCACTCCGAAGCGATGGAGGCAGCCGAGGGCGAGAGCGACGGCGCCACTCCTGCGCCACCCACGGCAAAGCCAAAGGCAGCCGCGCCACCGCCACCACCGGCCGCCCCGGCTGAGGCGTCGCGCCCGAAGATTTGGACACCTGGTGGTGACGTTTGACGCCACGGGCCAGCATTGGCGTGTTTGGCGGTAGTGGGTTCGAGGAGTTTCTCGACGGAGGCGTTGAGGTGCAGGTCGACACGCCGTACGGTGCGACGTCGGACGTCATCACAATCGTTGAGATCGGGGGACATTCCGTTGCCTTCCTGCCACGGCATGGACGAGGGCACCGGTTTCCGCCACATCAGATTCCCTATCGGGCAAACATCTGGGCCATGAAGCACCTCGGTGTCGAACGGATTTTCGCTCCTTGTGCAGCCGGCTCGCTCGATCCGTCGGTGGTGCCGGGTTCGATGGTGCTCGTTGACCAATTCGTCGACCGTACATCGGGCCGCCCGCAGACGTTCTACGACGGTCCCGGCGCAACGCATGTCGCCGGTGCGGATCCATACTGCGGTTCGCTGCGAGCCGAACTGCTCCGGGTTGGTCTCGAGCAAGGGTTGGATATCCATGCCGCAGGCACGATGGTGATCATCGAGGGCCCGCGTTTTTCGACGCGCGCCGAGTCGCAGTGGTACCGCGATGCCGGCTGGCAGGTCATCAACATGACGGGGTATCCAGAGGTGATTTTGGCGCGCGAACAAGCACTCTGTTACGCCACGATCGCGTTGATTACCGACTACGACACGGGTGTCGGGAATGATCCCGCCGCGGCCTCGGTCACTGCCGATCAGGTGATTGTGGAGTTCGCCGCCAATCTGCATCGTCTTCGCGATCTGCTCATCGCGACGATTTTGTCGTTGCCGGTTCGCCCCGCCAACGATCTCTGCGCGCACGCTCTGCAAGGAGCGACGCTGTAGGGTT
>Ga0194048_10000509_pt1 | contig 18974 bp, 18 predicted proteins | sample JunL225m_MetaG_FD_161685 | JGI IMG/M metagenome (GOLD analysis project Ga0194048, IMG submission 161685) | Anoxic zone freshwater microbial communities from boreal shield lake in IISD Experimental Lakes Area, Ontario, Canada - Jun2016-L222-5m | ecosystem: Environmental > Aquatic > Freshwater >...
ACCGCATCTAAATCTCGATCTGCTGCGGCACCACGAGCGCCACCTTTTAATGCACGATCTCGCCAAACATTTGCCAATGAATCTCCGTCATAACTTTTGGCGCTGCTCCAAATCGCCCAGATTAAATCTGCGATATCTACATTCTTAGTTTTCGTGCTATTTATGCTTACTACCTTTCGCGCTTGTGCAATTACATCTGCAACGCGCTTCAAAGAAAGAATCTGCTCCCAAGGAAGTGGCGCATCTGAATTATCTAGAATTTCTAAAATCATTCGTGTTGAAGATTTTGCATCATCCCCCGATTCGCGTAGCTTTCCAAGATCAATCCGCATCTGGCGAATTGAAAGCGCATCAGCGCCGCCGAATTCGGAGAGAAGAATCTCCTCAATTAAATCCCAATTGCTAGAGATTAATTTGATCTCTCCGAGAGCAATCTGGGCAATTGTAAGAATCGGTTTAATTGCTGGATTTTCACTAAGTGCTAAAGCATCAGATCCAATTTGAACCGGAATATTATTTAGCGCAAAGGCACGAGTGATGGCTGATACACCAGCACCCGGTGAGCGAAGAATTACCGCCATCTCCGACCAAGGAATTCCATCACGTAGATGAGCTGAACGAAAAGCATGTGCAATGTAATTGGCACAATCTGATTGACTGGCTAACTTTGCAGCGTCAATCTTGGATTTTCCGGCAACGTCAGAAGGCCCAGAAATAGCTTGGTTAACTGGCGCCAATATGGGATTTCTAAAGCGAGCCGAAATTGCACTTGTTAATTCAGCTATTGCACCCGAAGTCCGATGAACGCTTGAAAAGACGAATTCTTCATAGCCATTTGCGGTGGCAAAGGAGCGAACACCTTCTGGGTCGGCGCCACGAAATTGTCCGATTGCGGATTGCGGATCAGCGAAGAGAATAACGCGATCACTAGCGAGTAATTTCAAAAGTTCGCGCTGGGAGTTATCACTCTCCTGGAATTCATCGATGATGATCAATTTGAATTTATTCTGAAATACCTTACGAATTTCAGCGCGAGTAGTTAGATCTGAAATCGCCTGTGAAATTATCGAACTAGAGTCAATGCGTTTTGCGGCGCCAGATATAAAGCCATATTGGATTGCTAAAACTTCATCGTAGATCTTCCAGAACTTTGCTGCCGGCTCCCACCAAGGTTCGATTAGTAGTTTGCCCTTTTCGGCCAATTTCTTAAATGTAAAATTGCGCTCACTTGCCCTAAGTATTAAGTCGCGAAGTTCACGAGCAAATCCCTTAGTTGAAAGAGCAGGCTCTAGCGCTTCCGGCCAATTTACTTGCGGCGAATACTGCGGATTTGCTAGGAGTTCGCGGATAAATGAATCTTGTTCGGCACCGGAAATTAGAACATAACTTGGATCATCTGGGTTTACTTGAGTATTGATAATTGAGAATGCGAGTGAGTGGAACGTTCTAACTAATGGTTCGAAGGCGCTTGTCTCTGATTGGATAACAATCTGATCTCGCAACTCTGAAGCCCGCTCGCGACCATAAGTTAAGACTAAGATTGAATTCGGATCGAAACCTGAGTTGATCTGCGACACAACAGTTTCAATAAGCGTCGCACTTTTCCCAGTACCAGGACCACCAAGAACGAGTAAACGTGGCGAAGTTGAATCAATTACTAATTTCTGTTCCGGGGTAGGCGAAAAATTGGAAGGGGAAACGATTGGGCGAATAAGTTCTATTCGCCTGCTGCCCTTCGCGGTTTTTTCGGCCATGGGTCTATCTAACCCAAGGCCACCGACAAAAGCGCCTAATTTGTAGGCTATTCAGCGTTCTGGTTGACCTTCTTGGCACGACCGACGTTACGTGCTCGCTCATTTTGATCAAGAATTGTCTTGCGAACTCGAACATGCTTTGGAGTTACCTCAACGCACTCATCTTCGCGACAGAACTCGAGGGCTTGCTCAAGATTGAGAAGCTTTGGCGGAATAATTCGGTTGGCATCATCAGCACCGGATGAACGCATATTTGTAAGCTTTTTTTCGCGAACAATATTTACATCCATATCTTCAGTACGTGAATTCTCACCGACAATCATTCCTTCATAAACTTCGGTTCCAACTTCAAGGAAGATTACGCCACGCTCTTGAACGCCATCGACTGCATAGGCGGTAACAATTCCGCGACGATCAGCAACAAGTGATCCGCTAAGGCGGGTACGAATTTCGCCGTTCCAGTTCTCATAACCATCAAATACGTGGTGGAGTAATCCGGTTCCACGAGTTTCAGTTAAGAATTCAGTACGGAACCCAATAAGTCCACGTGAGGGAACTTTGTAATCCATGCGGATCCAGCCAGTTCCATGGTTAACCATTTGCTCCATGCGGCCTTTGCGAAGTGCCATCAGTTGAGTAACAACACCTAAGTAATCTTCTGGAATATCGATTGAGAGTCTTTCCATTGGTTCTTGAAGTTTTCCATCAACGGTCTTCAAAACTACTTGTGGCTTACCAACTGTTAGTTCAAAGCCTTCACGGCGCATAATTTCAACAAGAACTGCGAGTTGAAGTTCGCCACGACCCTGAACTTCCCAAGTATCTGGACGGTCAGTATTAACAATGCGAAGTGAGACGTTACCGATTAGCTCGGCATCAAGGCGATTCTTAACCTGTCTTGCAGTAAGAAGTTTTCCTTCTAACCCTGCGATAGGTGAAGTATTAATACCAATTGTCATAGAGATAGAAGGCTCATCAACAATGATTAGCGGTAGCGCATGTGGCTTTTCGAGATCCGCAAGAGTTTCGCCAAGTGTGATTGTTGCGATACCGGCGATTGCCACGATATCTCCCGGGCCTGCCTCTAGTGCAGGTACACGTTCTAAACCATCTGTAATTAGGAGTTCGGAAATCTTTACCCGCTCGCTAGTTCCATCGGTCTTCATCCACATTACGTTCTCGCCCTTTTTAATTACACCTTCGCGAATTCGGCAAAGTGCAAGACGACCAAGGTATGGCGAGGAGTCCAAGTTTGTTACGTGTGCTTGTAATGGTGCACCTTCGTGATAGACCGGAGCTGGAATCGTATTGAAGATAACTTCAAATAACGCATCCAAGTTTTCGCGATCTGGCATCACGCCATTTTCTGGGCGATTCATTGAAGCGCGACCAGCTTTTGCTGATGCATAAACAACAGGGAATTCAATTTGATCATCATTCGCATCGAGATCCATAAACAATCCATAAGCCTCATCGACAACTTCTGGAATACGTGAATCGGGACGGTCTACTTTATTGATTACCAAAATAACGGGAAGGTTCTTCTCAAGTGCTTTACGCAATACGAAGCGGGTCTGTGGAAGTGGTCCTTCAGATGCGTCGACCAACAAGATAACGCCGTCAACCATTTCAAGTCCACGTTCAACTTCGCCACCGAAGTCTGCGTGGCCTGGAGTATCAATGATGTTAACAATTTGGTTACCACGGTGAATCGAAGTGTTCTTTGCAAGAATGGTGATTCCCTTTTCGCGTTCTAGATCCATCGAATCCATTACGCGGTCGCGGTTCTCTCCCTCTTTTTGGTGCTCAGAAAAGGCACCGGACTGAGTCAACATCGCATCAACCAGCGTGGTCTTGCCATGGTCAACGTGAGCGATGATCGCTACATTTCGGAGTTCGTCGCGCTTCTTGAGTTCGCCAGTTATATATGGGCTTTTCTCGTATCTTAATTTTGTCATTTACTGATAAACCTAAATTCTATTGATGGACTCAAGATCTCGGCGAATTCTATATATCAGAGAAGATTGATACAAATTACCCGTCTAATTCATTGCAGAAATAGGGGCTATTTTTCATAGATTAGATAGAGCCCAGAAGTTACATCTAAATCCAATGAATCGAGCTTTCGCAACGTAGTCCGAGTGAGCGCATCTGCAACTTCTCGCTTTAGAATTGTTACATCTCCGCTTTCAAAGTAATTTAGCAATATATCTTGATACTGCGCAGAATTCCTGCGGCGCTCGGTAGAGGTAAGTTTTTCATTATTCGCCCCAGCGTTGACGCCATAGATTTCACCATCAACATCAAATTTCACCTGGCAATTATTTTCAATCGAGCGAGTCAAGGTATTTGAAAGTATTAGTACAGATGGTGAATCACTAGTTACACATCTTGCGCTTGAAACCATTTTTGATATTGCCTTGGCTGGAAATTTTTGTTGCGGTAGTAGCTCGGAAACAGCAACTAGATTGAAGATGAGCGAGGCAATAAAAATTGGTACCAAGAGATGTGCGGTGTATTTAAAATCAATTAGCCGTTGAAAGAAGAGTGAAACTAAGAGAATAATTGGGATTGCTACATAAGATGAATAACCATGGAAGAAAACTGGTGAATATAGCAATACGGACAATTGTGCGGCAATAAGAATTAGATACAAATGTGAGAGCTTGAACTTATTGAAAATTAGGGTAATTGCAAGTGCAATTAATGCGAATACAAATACTAAGAAAACTGGGTTCTCAACAATTGGGGCCAACTTCTTTGTGATGTTGAAAATTTGCGCCAGTCGAGGAAGCCTTGATTCTGGCTTACCTGCTCTAGATATTTGTGCCTTCCAAACTAGGTCCCACATTTTCCCCTTTGATAAAATTAAGAAAGGAGTGCAAATGATTGCAAAGATTGAAAAGGCGCTGATTCCAAAGATAAATCCTGAAGCTATTTTTCGCCTTGCAAATAACCAGAGAGCGATAACTATTACGGGAACTGCCATCCAAAGTTTTACGCTTGTTGCTAAGCCAAGTGATATGCCGGCAGCAATCACATCAAACCGACGAAGATCGGTTTTCGTTATATAGAAGAGAGCAAGTGCGAAGAAAAATACACAAAATACTTCGAGCAAAGTCGTACGCTCTTCTCTAACTACAGGTAGCCAGAGGGCATAAGTTGCACCAGCAAAGATGCCAGCCCAATTACCAGCACGAAATCCAATTCTGGTAACTAATATCGTTGATGCCACTCCCATTAAAATAAAGAATAATCGAGCGAGAACAAAGGCATTTGAGTCAGAAATAAACTTACCTAAATAGCCAAATGGCGAGAGAATTAAAAGAATTCCGGGTGGGTGCACAAAGAGAAAATCACGATATGGAATTAGGCCATGAGCCAAGCCAGTAGCTGCTCCCATATAAACACCATCGTCATAACCAAAGACTGATTTAAAACCCCCGCCTCGATCGACTGCGAAGAGTCGGGAAGCTAGCGCCGTGATAGCAATAGCTATGACGGCATAACGTCTATTAAATTTTAAAGTGGCCAAAAGTTATCAAAAATACTAGAAAATTGAATTACCCCAAGGACGGTTACACGAAGTAGCGCTTCAAGAATTATGTGGGTTGACATTTTGCTCTGCCCAAATTCACGCTCTACAAAATTAATTGGTACTTCTTCAATAACGGCACCGGACTTAATCGCTTTCTGGGTCATCTCAATTTGAAATCCAAAGCCAGCGCTCTTAATGTCATCAATCTGCATCTTAGAAATTAACTCAGCTTTATAAATTCGAAATCCGGAAGTTGAGTCGCTGATTCGGTACCTAAGTAAAGTCTTAGTATAAATATTTGCAGAACGCGAGAGAAGCTCACGCTTCTTATCCCAATTTGTTGTCGTTCCACCCGAAACCCAGCGAGAACCAATTACTAAACCAAGTTCTGGATTGGCTTCAACTACCTCAATCATTCGGGCAAGATCGGAAACTTGATGTGAGCCATCGCCATCCATCTGCATTAAATATTCATAACCTCGGATCAGCCCCCAGTTATATCCAGCGATATATGCGGTGCCTAGCCCCATTTTTTTGGAACGTTTCAAGATATGAATTCCCGAGTTCGATAATTGATATTGAGCTATTTTTTCAATGGTTCCATCACTACTTCCATCATCAACGAAGAGAACATCTAAACCAAGATATGAAATCTGAGTTAAAAGGGAATCAATGTTCTGGACTTCGTTGTAGGTAGGGATAATTACTAGTTTTTTTCCGTTAGGCATTGGTACACAATCTCTGATTAAAATATGAAAATACTGGGAACTTAGGTCGAGCTAGGTGTGAATTAGAAAGCTTTGCAGATTGAATTAGTTATTAAACCTAAATTCCACTACATCGCCATCGGACATTACATAATCCTTACCTTCCATACGAACCTTGCCGCGGGCTTTGGCTTCCGCCATTGAACCAGCGCCAACTAAATCGCTAAATGCAACGATTTCGGCCTTAATGAAACCTTTTTGAAAATCGGTGTGAATCACACCGGCTGCGACTGGCGCAGTATCTCCCTTATGAATAGTCCAAGCGCGTGTTTCTTTTGGACCCGCAGTTAAATAAGTTTGCAAACCTAAAGTATTAAATCCGACTCGAGCAAGTGTTGCAAGACCTGGTTCTTCTAAACCGATTGCTGATAAAAGTTCCATTGCATCTGCATCATCAAGCTCGGCAAGTTCGGCTTCGGTCTTTGCATCTAAGAAGATTGCGTCAGATGGTGCCACCATTGCAGCTAATTTCTTACGAAGATCGGCATCAGAGAGTTCAGCAGCATCAACATTGAAAACATATAAGAATGGCTTCGCGGTCATTAAGTGGAGGTCGGCAATCAGAGTTAAATCTACCTTTGAGCCATAAAGTAATTTGCCGGCATTTAAGATTTCTTGCGCCTGCTTTACCGCTTCGAGAATCGGCGCAACTTCTTTCTTAATGCGCACCTCTTTCTCTAAACGTGGCAACGCCTTTTCAATAGTCTGTAAATCTGCAAGTCCAAGTTCGGTATTAATAACTTCAATGTCAGATGCGGGATCAACAAATGCCGCGGCTCGTTCGCCCTCACGCATTACATTCTCATCATTGAAAACTCGAATGACCTGGCAGATGGCATCGGTCTCGCGAATGTTTGCGAGGAATTTATTTCCTAGGCCAGCGCCTTCAGATGCACCTTTAACAATTCCGGCGATATCTACGAATGAAACAACGGCTGGTAAGATTTTTTCAGAGCCAAAGATCTCTGCAAGTTTTGGAAGGCGGTCATCTGGGACGCCGACCATTCCAACATTTGGTTCAATGGTCGCGAAGGGATAATTCGCGGCCAGAACGTTGTTCTTGGTCAGAGCGTTAAAAAGGGTCGATTTGCCCACATTTGGCAGTCCGACGATTCCGATAGAGAGGCTCACAAGAAGTAGAGCCTACGGGGGTTTGTCAGTGCTTCCTGCCACGATACGGGCATGGATGTAATTCTGGGCGTAATAATCGGGTTGGTAGTGGGAATTCTCATTGGATTTCTCGTAAAAAGTGGGAGATCGAATTCGGATTCTTCAGATAATCCACTTATTAAAGATCTTAAAGAAGAGTTGGACCGCGAGAAGAAATCAACTGCTGCAACAACCAAGTTGACTGATGAATTAGAAACCATGAAGCGGACTGTTGAAAAGTTAACTGAAGCTGCCGGCGCCGCAGATCTGCGTCGAGTTCGTGCCGAAGCAGAAATTACCGAGCAAGTTAAATCCATGGCTTCACATAATGAAAATTTAGTTAAGCAGACTCGAGCGATTGCTGGTGCACTTGCAAGTTCGCAGACTCGTGGAAAATTTGGCGAAGCGCATCTAGAAAAATTACTAGAGAGCGCTGGGCTAATCGAAAATGAACATTTCACTAGACAATCTGCCTCAGAGAAACTTGGTGAATCTGGCGCAATTCCAGATGTAACAATCAATATGCCTGGCGGAAGTGTTATCTATATCGATTCTAAATTTCCATTCCAGAGATTTTATGAAGCATTTGAAACAGAAGATGATGTTCTACGTAAAGAACTTTTAGTTGAGCACTCAAAGGATTTATTAGCCCATATTCAGGCGCTCTCGAAGCGTAACTATGCTGATCGCGGCCCTTCGCCAGATTTTGTAATTCTTTACGCCCCAATCGATGCAATCTTTATTGAGGCAGTTAAAGCAATTCCCGACTTCCTAGAAACTTCATTCCGACTTGGTGTAACAATTGCTACCCCAACATCAATGATGGCGCTTCTTCGCACAGTTGGTTATCTATTTAGTCGCAACCGGGTTGCCGCGAATGCCGAAGAAATTCAGAGCTTGGCTGTTAAATTCTTGCGCGATATCTCATCACTTCACGACAAAATTGTTACCGTGGGCGATCGGTTAAAGAGCACCCTTAAGGCTTATAACGAGATGATCCCAACCGCCGAGACCACAGTCCTTAGCGCAGCGAAGAAGATGAAATCACTCGATGTCTCAGGAAAACCGCTGAAGGCTTTTCCAGAGGTTTCCGAGAATTTACGAATTCTCGAGAGTAAATTAGCCTTGGATGCACCAGAAGATTTCATCGAGGTTGAAGAGATATCAGATGAGGATGATGAGAGATGAGTAATACTTTGAACGCAGTAAGGACTAAGGCGGTTAAAGGTCCAGGGCTAAAAGTTCCTGGTGTAATTATTCTGCAATTTCTATTGATATTTGCCTTCGAAGCACTTGAATATAACTTCACAAAGGTTGGCTTCTTTACTGGTCTTGCAATATTGACCACATTTCTCGGTGGTCTTTATCTTGGGCGACCTGGAACATCCTTTACAAATGCGGTGAATCCCCCAATTGCGCTTCTGATTTCAACTTTACTTTTAATGGCTACCTTTGGCGGAACTGGGCTCTCAATTTCAAAGATCGGGCTTGAGCTAATTACAACGCTCTCGGCTGTTGCTCCTTGGTTAATTTCTGGAGCTGTTATCTCTTGGGCCGCGCACTTTGCACTAATGCGCAAATATTCCAGAAAATAATTAAAGCTTATCCGCAGCCTTTAATTCTTTGCGAAGCTCTTGTGGGATTGCGAATAATAGATGCTCTTCAGTCGCAGTAATAGTTTCAACATCGTCATAACCACGAATAGCTAAATCTTTGAGCAAATCTTGAACCAAGATTTCAGGTACTGAAGCGCCACTTGAAACTCCAATAGTCCCTACTGAATCAAACCATTCATCCTTAACTTCGGCGGCATAATCAATTAGATACGCAGCTTTAGCGCCATATTCCAGGGCTACTTCTACCAACCGAACTGAGTTTGATGAATTCCTCGAACCAACTACTAAAACCAGATCCGCTTCAGGTGCAATATCTTTAATTGCAACCTGACGATTCTGAGTTGCATAACAGATGTCATCGCTAGGTGGATCAATAAGGTTTGGAAATCTCTTCTTTAGCGCAGCAACCGTTATAAGTGTTTCATCGACGCTCAAAGTGGTCTGCGATAACCAAGCAACTTTATTTTCATCAGGAACTTTAATCTCATCTATTCCCTCAATGCCGTCGACTAAAATTACATTATCTGGAGCTTCACCTGCAGTTCCCTCAACCTCTTCATGGCCTTCGTGACCAATTAACAAAATTGTTAAATCATCGGCAGCAAATCGCTTGACCTCATGGTGAACTTTTGTAACGAGCGGGCAGGTTGCATCAATCGTTTTCAAGTTTCGAGATGCTGCGCTCTGATGTACTGCTGGAGATACGCCATGCGCTGAGAAAATTACCGTCTGACCTTCTGGAACTTCCTCATTTTCGGAGACGAAAATTGCGCCCCGGGCTTCCAAGGTAGAGACAACATGCTTGTTATGAACAATCTCTTTACGAACATAAACCGGGGCGCCATAAAGATCTAAGGCTTTTTCAACTGTAATAACTGCGCGATCGACACCTGCGCAATATCCACGAGGCGCGGCTAGCAAGACCCGCTTTCGAATTGAAACGCTCATGGGGCAATCCTAATTGGTAAGCCGATTACTATCGACCAGTGCCAGATCCTTCCGAGACGCCATTTAGCGTTCGCGCCATATCAGAACGCATTGGCGTAATAATCGACTCCCTCGATGAAGTCTGGATAGAGGGCGAACTATCTGAAATAAATGTCAGGCCAGGATCACCAACAATTTTTATGCGGCTGCGAGATACCAGTGCGGATATGAGCATCTCTGTTCGTTGCTTTAAAAACGTCTTTGATTCCATCGCTCCATTAGAGCAGAACGCAAGAGTAGTAATTCGTTCTAAACCAACTTGGTGGACCAAGAATGGTTCGCTCTCATTTAATATTTCAGAGATTCGCCAAGTAGGTGTTGGCGAATTAATGGCGCGCCTTGAAGCGCTTAAGAATTTACTTGCCGAAGAAGGGCTCTTTGATTTAGATCGAAAGCGCCCACTTCCATTTCTGCCAAATGTAGTTGGTCTGATCTGTGGGCGAAACAGTGATGCTGGTAAAGATGTTGTTGAGAATGCAAAACGTCGCTGGCCTGGTGTGCAATTTGAAATACGTGAGGTAGCCGTAGCAAATGCAGCTGCCGTAGCAGAGGTAAGTGCAGCGCTTGCAGAATTAGATGCAAATCCGAAGGTTAATGTAATCATCATTACTAGAGGTGGTGGCTCATTTGAAGACTTACTTCCCTTCTCGGATGAATCTCTTCTTCGACTTGTCAGCCAGTGCCAAACTCCGATTGTCAGTGCAATCGGCCACGAGAAAGATTCGCCACTTCTAGATTTAGTTGCTGATTGGCGAGCTTCAACTCCGACAGATGCTGGAAAACGCGTTGTCCCGGATATGCAGGAGGAGCTTTCTAGAATCTCTAATCTGCAAGATCGTGCCGATAGATTTATCCAAAACCGAATCGATTTCGAAGTAGCAAAAATTAAGGGCTTTTTAGATCGCCAAATTATGCGCGAACCTCTAACGATTATCTCTTCCCGCCTTGAAATAATTAAGGGCCTAAGTGCCAGGTCGTTTCGCAGCATGAGTGGGGCACTCGCAATTGCTAAAGAGGAAATTAGTGGTCTTCGGACTCAGGTCCGAACCCTTTCACCGCAGGCCACGCTAGATCGCGGGTATTCAGTTGTGCAGAAAAGTGATGGCTCCGTTCTTCGTAAAGCCAGTGATGTAAGTGCGGGCGAAAAGCTGCGGTTACGTTTGGCGAAAGGCGAAGTTGCCGCAATATCGGAGTAGATTACGAATATGGCCGCAGCTAAAGACCCGAAAAAATTAAGCTATGAAGAAGCTCGAGATGAGCTTGCTGAAGTTGTCTCAACTTTGGAATCTGGCCAATCAACTTTAGAAGAATCGTTGGCGCTCTGGGAGCGCGGTGAAGAGCTTGCCAAGATTTGTCAGCAATGGCTAGATGGCGCAAAAGCAAAACTTGCGGCGGCAAAGCAAGAGTCAGAGAAGTAAATGCCAGAATTTAATTACAGCGACCTGCTGCCTATCGGCGCAGATAAAACTGAGTATCGACTTGTAACAACTGAGGGCATCTCGACATTTAAAGCTGAGGGAATGGAATTTTTAAAGGTCTCCCCTGAAGCCATCGAAAAATTAACATCAGAGGCAATCCACGATATAAATCATTATCTACGCGAGGAACATCTAACTCAATTAGCTTCAATACTGAAGGACCCTGAAGCATCACCTAATGATCGCTTCGTTGCCCTAGATCTCTTGAAGAATGCAAATATTTCAGCCGGCGGTGTTCTGCCAATGTGCCAAGACACCGGAACGGCGCTAATTATGGGAAAGAAGGGGCAGCGAGTATTAACCTCTTCAAACGATGCCGAAGCAATTTCTAAAGGTGTATATGACGCCTATACCTCGCTAAATCTTCGCTATTCACAGTTAGCCCCAATTACCACTTGGGAAGAGAAGAACACCGGCAATAACTTGCCAGCTCAAGTTGAAATTTATGCAGACTCTGAACACTCTGATGAATATAACTTTTTATTCATCGCAAAAGGTGGCGGCAGCGCAAACAAATCATTTCTCTATCAAGAGACGAAAGCAGTATTAAATCCAACCTCATTTATGAACTGGCTGGATGAAAAATTACGTTCAATCGGTACCGCTGCCTGCCCGCCCTACCACTTAGCAATTGTTATCGGTGGTACGAGTGCTGAGCACACAGTTAAAACAGCAAAGTTGGCCAGTACGCATTACTTGGATGAATTACCACGAAGTGGCGATGCAAAGACCGGTCATGGCTTCCGCGATGTTGAGTTGGAAGCGAAGGTATTGGAGTTGACTCAGACCTTAGGTATCGGAGCGCAATTTGGTGGAAAATATTTCTGTCACGACGTACGAGTCGTAAGACTCCCAAGACACGGAGCATCACTTCCAATTGCAATTGCTGTTTCATGTTCGGCCGATCGCCAAGCCAAGGCGAAGATCACTAAAGAGGGCGTATTTCTTGAGGTTTTAGCCCGCGATCCTGCCCACTTCCTGCCAGAAACCACTGATGAGCATCTAGATGATAATTTAGTAAAAATTGATTTGAACCAACCAATGTCGCAGGTTTTAACAGAGCTATCGAAATATCCAATTAAAACTCGGCTCTCTTTAAATGGAACTCTGATTGTGGCTCGCGATCTGGCACATGCCAAGATAAAAGAGCTATTGGATTCGGGGAAAGAGCTTCCTCAATATTTCAAAGATCACGCTGTTTATTATGCAGGCCCAGCCAAAACTCCTGTTGGTTATGCATCAGGTTCATTTGGTCCGACAACAGCCGGCCGAATGGATTCTTATGTAGAGCAATTCCAAAAAGCTGGCGGCTCGATGATTATGTTGGCAAAAGGAAATCGTTCAAAGGCAGTTACTGATGCCTGTAAAAATAATGGTGGCTTCTATCTTGGTTCAATCGGTGGCCCAGCTGCAAGGCTCGCCCAAGATTGCATAACAAAGGTTGAAGTTTTGGATTATGCCGATCTAGGTATGGAAGCGGTATGGAAGATCGAAGTTAAGGATTTTCCAGCATTTATTGTTGTTGATAATAAAGGAAATGATTTCTTTGCTGAGACCTCTCAGCCGATAAGTATTGGCCGCCGAATTTAGTAATAGTTCGAGCGATGCTTCTTCCAGAGCGCATTACATGGCGTCTTGTATCGGGCCTTGATGTATGAAAGTCCCCACTTAATCTGAGTGACCGGATTGGTCCGCCAATCCGTTGAAATAATCTCCATCTTTACCGCCGGTAGGGCCTGTGGAATTCCATGGGCGCCGCTTCGATAATTATGGGCCTGATAATTCCAATGGCTCTCACCATTCCAAAGCTTGGTCAGACAGGTTACCTGGGTCTTGTTATCCCACTTCGGGTATTTCTCTTCGATGATCTGCTTTGCAATCGCCTTTGCGCCTTTTGGCTTCTTCGCAGCTTCAACTTGGCGGGCCGCCATAGAAACTAGAGCGATGGCATTGGCATCAACTGAGGCGACGCCATTTAGATCCAAGGTAATTCCATTATCCAAAGCTTCCAAAGGTTTCGTGCCATCAACTGGCGTCTCTGGGGCAACGGTCAGTGCCGGTAAGTTATTTGGAACCGAGACAAATTGGTCGAATGCACCTTGGGCATATGTCGTATCCACGCTGCCGATAAAGACAATAAAGAAGGCGGTGCTAAGAACTAGTTTTGTGGATCTAAAAATCTTGTTCATGTCACCCTCCTTCCTAACCTTTTCGCTCTTTGGAGCCGATCTCTTCTCTTCACCTGGACCTCTTCCGAGCAAGCAGTACCTGCCCGAAATGGGCCAGTGACTTGGGGGAAGGACAAAACTTTCGCATCCGAGGGGGCCATGGGCAAATTTAAAAGCGTGTGAGTCGGAAAAAAGATATTAATCACAGTAAAAGGCATATCTAAAAGTGCAGGTCAGATACAGTGATGTCCGATATATCTGTTTTATCCGAAACCCAAAAATTGCGGCTTTTTACAGCTTTTACTGGCTGAAGTTGACCGGCTCTTCCAGCATTTCGGTGACCAAAGCGGCAATTGGCGAGCGCTCTGACCGGGTAAGAGTTATATGTGCGAAGAGCGGATGACCTTTTAGAGACTCGACAACGGCGACGACACCGTCATGACGGCCAACTCGCAGGTTATCTCGCTGGGCAACGTCGTGAGTGAGGATCACTCTGGAGTTCTGGCCGATTCTAGAGAGGACAGTTAGCAAAACCCCGCGTTCAAGTGACTGGGCTTCATCAACTATTACAAACGAATCATGAAGTGAGCGGCCGCGGATGTGGGTCAGGGGTAGAACTTCGATAAGTCCGCGATCGATGATCTCGTCGATAACCTGCTGGCTTACCAGAGCCCCCAAAGTATCGAAGACGGCCTGGGCCCAAGGTGACATTTTTTCATTCTCACTGCCCGGAAGGTAACCAAGCTCCTGGCCACCGACGGCATAGAGCGGGCGGAAAATTACAACTTTCTTATGGTGGCGCTTTTCGAGAACGGCTTCTAAGCCAGCGCTAAGTGCGAGCGCACTCTTACCGGTTCCAGCCCGGCCACCCAAGGAGATGATTCCAACTTCACTATCCATAAGTAAATCCAGAGCGACTCTCTGTTCAGCGCTCCGGCCGTGAAGTCCAAAAGCCGAGCGGTCTCCTCTAACTAATAGGAGTTGTTTATCTGGAGTTACGCGCGCCAAGGCGCTTCCCTTGTCGGAGTGCAGAACGATTCCGGTATGGCAAGGATGTTCTTTAGCTAATTCATGGGCGACTTTGGTGTTCTCATAAAGTGCATCAATGACGTTTCCACCGACAGTCGCCTCAACCATTCCGGTCCACCCACTTGTTAGGGCAAGTTCAGCGCGATACTCCTCTGATTTCACACCAACAGATGAGGCCTTAACACGTAACGGCAGATCCTTAGTTACGAGAACTACATCTCGGGATTCGGCCATCATATTTCTTGCAATGGAGAGAATCCGTGAATCATTTGAACCATCACGCAGGAATCCAGATGGAAGAGATGAAGAATCAGAGTGATTTAACTCGACTCGAAGAGTGCCACCTAAATCATTGAGGGCTATATCTTCATCTAGGCGACCATGTTCTATTCTCAGATCATCCAGTGTGCGAAGGGCCGCTCGGGCAAAGTAGCCAAGTTCAGGATGATCGCGCTTGCTCTCTAACTCACCGATAACAGTGATTGGAATTATTACTTCGTGTTCAGCAAATCTTGTAAGGGCTACGGGGTCTGCGAGCAGAACGCTGGTATCTAGAACATATGTCATTCGCTTAACGCTCTTGGTGCTACTGGTCCGGGCAGATTTTGCCGAATTAGCCAATTGGCGCTCGCATTCTGTTTAGTTTTTCTAGTTAGTTTTCTGATGGGGGGTCAGTTCCTGATAGGTAAAAGGTAAAACCACTATGAGGGCCAAGCCCTGCGACACGCTTATTTCAAAAGTAAATTTCTGGTGTAATTCTTCTTGGGATTTCTCAATCCTTTTTAAAGTTAGTTACTTGCCAAAGCGGCGATTGCGCTGTGAATACGCCCGAATCGCACGAAGGAAATCGACCCTTCGAAAAGCTGGCCAATAGGCTTCACAGAAATAGAACTCGGAATTTGCGCTCTGCCAGAGAAGAAAACCGCCTAGCCGCTGCTCGCCAGAGGTGCGGATAACTAAATCTGGGTCTGGAAGTCCCGCGGTATATAAGTGGCGACTGATCTCTTCAACGCTAACGGAATTAGCGATTTCCGTCGGACTCTTTCCTGTATTGACGCCAGATGTAATTAGGGATTTAACCGCATCTGCGATTTCACTGCGTCCGCCATATCCAATTGCCACGTTAATCACTACGCCTTTGATGCCCTTAGTTTTTTCAGCAACGTCCATTAATTGATCAACCAAGCTCTTTGGCAATAACTCCATCGAACCAACTGGTCGAATCTCCCAACGGCGGCGGCTTGCTAAATCATTTACGGTATCGGCAATAATTTGAAGTAGTGGCTCTAGCTCTTCGGGTGGACGATTCAAATTCTGGTTTGATAGCATCCAAATAGTTAATACTTCAACCTTAGATTCCTCACACCAATCTAGAAGATCGATAATTTTCTGCGCCCCAGCCTTATGTCCTCTTGAGGTAGAGGTATCTCCATCAGCAGATGGATTCGCTTTAGACCACCTGCGATTGCCATCAAGAATTACCCCGATATGGTGAGGGGTCTGCGTGAAATCCAAGTTTGCAAATATCCGACGCTCATAGAGCGGATATAAGAGCGATTTAATGGCGGGGTTAAAATAACTCTTTAATAAATTATTCACGAGGAATTTACAAACTTAAATTAGGGAATTAAATTCTTTGAGCGCCCGACGCTCTGCAATAAATGAAGCCACTGGCAGAGTTCCAGCAAGAATAAAGAGAACCATTTCGACTAACGGCTTACGAGCTTTAAGGCAGTAATGGAAGGCGGCCAAAACATATATTGGATAGGTAAATCCGTGGACTAAGGCGATCCAAGTAAATAGGTGATGGCTCGATTGAAAAATTAAGTAATGTGTTGGCACATTTACAAACCAGAGCAGAAGTGACATCACGCCGCAGAAAATTGCCATGATACGAAAGCGGGAAAATGCGCCACTTAAAGCGGCTTGGCGTGGGTTTAATTGGTTCATGTCTGAACATTACCGCCACTTTGGCGCTCTTTCATTGAATTATAGAAAGGCGCAAGGAGAACTATTAGTGCCATCAGCCACCAGACAAAGACATATGAGATGTGCTGCCAATAATTTCCAGGAACTTTAGATTTAAGTTGAGGAGCTGGAATCCTTGTCGCCATAATTTCTTGTCCAAATGAGGTCGACTCTGAAGTGGCAATTATGTAACCATCGAAGAGATCTAGCCCGCTAGCTCCGACAATTAATGAGGAATCAATTCGAGAGAGTTCATCTTTATTTGCTCTAGTTGCATCCGAAGTCTGCCTTGGATAAAGCCGACCATTGACTCGGGTAGTTGCCAGAAGTTCTTGGCTCTCTAACTCTTCAATGCCACGTACAATTAAAATTCCACGATTGCCTGAAAGTTTAAGTAACCGCACTTCAAGGTTTGCGTTCTTCTGCTCTTTTATAGTTAAGAGTTTCTGATTTGGCGCAATATAAAGTTGCACATATTTTCCAGAAACTTTTACTAGTCGATTGATTGCCTCCGGACTCAGATTCGTGCCAGCTGTTGCAATTTCTTCCAGATTGATCCGAGGTTTATCCGGCACTACTTTATTTGCAGCTTCAACATCATGCGCTCGATTTAACTGCCAATCACCAAGTCCAACAAAAGTTAGGGAAATTAAAAGCGCCACAATAAATTGGGCGACAAACTCTTTACTTATCTTCATTTTTAGGATTGTCAGGTGTGTCAGAACCCTCAAATCGATCGCTAAGCTTCTTAAATCTGCGATAGAAACTCCAAAGAAGCAGGGTAACTGCCGTTACCAAAACAATCATTGTCAGCGAGCCAGCTAAGCCGACTTCGATTGAAGTTCTACCGTTCATGTGCAGATTCTATTGAGATTACATAGACTTGCACCTATGGCCGAGCCGTTTGAAAACGACCCATATTTAAGAAATCGATATGGAATCAAAGAACGCCGCTTTCCTAAGTGGTTGGTCGCTGCGCTTGCCTTTGGGATTGTTGGCGGTGGCTGGTTGATCTGGACCGCAAACCATTTCTCAAATCCAGAGATTCGATCAACTCTTATTTCATTTAAAGAAGTCGATGCGAAAAGTATTGAGATTCGCTATTCGATTGAGATTAAAAGCCTGAGCAAGCAGGTGTCCTGTCGGCTTACTGCTCGCGATTATGGCTTGAATATTGTTGGCCAAATTGATGACCTCATCCCGAAGGGCGTTAAAAGTGCAACAAGAATCGTTCGAATACCTACGCGTCTTGCAGCGGTGAATGCCAAAATCGAATCCTGTACCTCTATTTAAGTATTTAAGTTGTAAACTCCTCGCCTTATGGCTATCGAACCTACTCAGACCTGGCTTACCCAAGAAGCTGCTGACCGCTTAGCTGCGGAGCTAGCAGAGCTTGAGGGCCCACGTCGCGCTGACATCATTAAGAAGATTGAAGCTGCGCGCGCTGAAGGCGATCTAAAAGAGAATGGTGGCTATCACGCGGCCAAGGATGAGCAAGGAAAGACTGAAGCCAGAATTCGCCAACTAAAGCACATGTTAGAAAATGCCCACATCGGAAATCCACCGGTTGGTGAGTCAGGTGTTGTTGGTCTTGGCATGTTAGTGACAGTTGATATCGCTGGCGATGAGATGAAATTTCTTCTCGGTTCCCGAGAAATTGCTAGTGGCGATGTCGATGTTTATAGCGAAAAATCACCACTCGGCGCCGCAGTTCTTGGCGCAAAGGTTGGCGAAACTGTTACTTACACCGCACCAAATGGTCGCGAGATAAGCGTGGCAGTTCTAGAAGCCCAGAACTTCTTTTAATTATTTACTTACTGACCCTCACATATTTGCGCACGCTAATTGGCGCAAAGATTGCTACAAGTAAGACCATATAAATAAGGGACATCAAAATCGGATTTTGGCTAGGCCACGAATTAGCTGTTGCTCCAAAGATATTTTTAGTGCCAAACAATTCACGGCAGGCCGCAACCATCGTTGATACTGGATTCCATTCCGCAAAATACTGCAGAACCTTCGGCATTCCGGTGGTTGGTGCAAAGGCGTTAGATAAGAAGGTCAGCGGAAAGACAGTCATGAAAACTAAATTCTGCGCCACGCGTTCTTCGCGGACGGAGAGTCCGATTAAGACACCAATCCAAGACATCGAATAACCAAAGGCCAGGAGGAATAGAAAGCCGAGGATAACTTTTACCGGGCCGCTACTTGGGCGCCAGCCGACAAGAAAGCCGACAAGTCCCATAACAATTAGCGTTACGACGTTCTGCAAAGTATCGCCAACAGTGCGTCCGATAACAACTGCTGAACGTGCAATAGGTAGAGATCTAAAACGATCAATCAAGCCTTTCTGCATATCCGCAGCAAGCCCAACTGCTGTTGCGGCAAGGGTAAATGCGACCGTTTGCACAAAGATTCCAGGCATCAAGAGTTGAACGTATCCCCCATCAACGCCGGAATTTATTGCACCGCCAAATACGTAGCGAAAGAGCAGAACGAACATTGCCGGCTGGATAGTTG
>Ga0194048_10000511_pt1 | contig 18933 bp, 17 predicted proteins | sample JunL225m_MetaG_FD_161685 | JGI IMG/M metagenome (GOLD analysis project Ga0194048, IMG submission 161685) | Anoxic zone freshwater microbial communities from boreal shield lake in IISD Experimental Lakes Area, Ontario, Canada - Jun2016-L222-5m | ecosystem: Environmental > Aquatic > Freshwater >...
GGCCGATGAGGTGAAGAGACCAATGAGCGACATCCGGCGAAGTAAAGCGGTGATGCCAATGCGTTTCACAATGCGGGCGTTGTTCAAAGAGTTGACGGCCAGCAAGCATGCCACAACACCAAAAATCAGTGGGAACCAATTTCCGTATCCATAAATATCTTCAACAATGACTTCGGAACCTGCAAGGTATGTGGTCATGACGGCGAAGAGAAATGTCATTGCAAGAGTGAAGCTGACTGTTTGGCGATGAGTGAGAACTTCCTTGCCGGCCTTGCTGACCGCACTCCACGTAAATGGCCGGCGATTATCGATGGACAGAGTTTCAGGAAGTCGACGTGCCCACAACATGAGCAGCACACCAACAACGCTGGGGAACCAGAACACAATGCGCCAGGGTGCAATTTTGAGTAAGCCTGCACCGAGGCTCGGGGCAAGAATGGGGACGAGCAAAAACACGGCAGTAATGGTGGACATCAGCTGAGCCATCACTGTTCCTGCAAAGCGGTCGCGAATCATTGCGGTACTCAATGAACGTGCTGCAGCAGCACCGAGGCCCCAAATGAAACGAGCGGCAATGACCCAACCCCACGATGGCGCAACGCTGGCAAGAATGCCGCCAAGGGAATACAAAGCGAGCCCGGCGAACAACAAACCGCGGCGACCGTATTTGTCAGACGCAGGGCCATATAGCCACGGACCAACTGCGAGTCCCAAAAAGAACGCCGTCACAATCCAGCTCACCTGTGATGAGTCGGGGCTCATGCCATATTCAAGGCGCATCTTGGGAAAAGCCGGCAACATGAGGTCAATGGCAAGTGCGCTACTTGCCATGAGTGCAGTGGTGAGAAAAATAAATTCGCGACCACTCGCTACGCCTTTTTCTTTGACATCTTCTCCGGAAGAGAAGGTTCGTGATGAAGAAAACGGCACTGTCTTACGTTAGGTCATTTACTACTGTTCGTACGTGCTGGGGCGTATTGCGACCATTTCCCACTACCTGAAATGAGATTCCACAATTTTTCTTGATGAGCAGCAATCCAGAGCTCGCTGAGATGGAATTGATTGCGAAAGACATATTGATGATCGAGGAAGGGAATACATATGGGCAAGTAGGGGCACGCAAAAGTGTCGTAGTCAATACTGAACACGTTCTCACGAGTTTTTGCTTCCGACCGGTAGATCAATTCAGTAGGGAAGGGGCTGGTGTTGGCCTCGTAAGTACACGAGGAAATAGCAGATGCTCCCGACAAGCATTGCGCAGGATCGAATGAAGCAAAGGGGAGTGGTTCAAGTATGGCCACTCTCGCTGCAAGTTTCAATAGAGCATCGAGTGCCGCTGAAGTGCTGCGCGCAACAACTGCAGAAAGATCATCTTGCGTAGGAGCTTCAGGTACATAAAAGGCATCGGGTCGCGAGCCCGGGTCGCGAGAGACGCTGGTGACAATAATGATGTCGGGTTTCAATGCAGGCAGAAGTGTGCTGTACCACTCGGCACGAGATTTTTTGCACCGAGTAACAAGTGTTTCATCGTGTGCTGCCCACAGGAGCCCAGGCTGCCATGGACAACCCGAGCGGGTAAGTGCCGAGAACGTGAAGTGTTTCTCGCGAGCAAGTTTGACAAATGTAGGAATGAGCATCTCTGCATTGCTGTCACCCATCAACACAACGTGTTGTGATGGGGAACCTTGTGAAGAGTCGGTGTACAAAGTGCATTTGCCGGGGTCACTAGCAGAACAAGAGTGAATGAGTTCTGCGGCAGGCATTGCACTTTTCATATCGAAGGTTTGTGGTGGTGCCGCACTCAGAATTGCCTGAACTTCGAGTGGTAACCCTGAGGTATTGATAGTTGAAACGCCTTGGCGCACTTTGGGAGTGCCATCAAGCAGTGGTCTGACCAGCAATGTTGCTGTTAGCACGCTGAGAGTAAGACCAACGGCAACAACGGCACGCGGAAAGTGATGCAGTTTTTTACTGAGGCGAATGGGAGTTTCGACAAGCTCATAACTCAGTGCCGATAAAGCAGTAGCACCAACGATGGAAAACACAGCCAGTTGCAGTGGAGACAGTGAAAGCGCTGGCTTCGAGAGAACGATGAGTGGCCAATGCCATAAGTAGGTGCCGTAGGAAATGCGGCCGAGGTAGGTGAATTGTTGAGAAGAAAAAAGTCGTTGCAGCGGCGAGGGAAAGTGTGGTTCAAGTGACCAGATGAGCCCCACTGCCGCAACTGTTGCCAAAATTCCACGAGTGCTTGCTGAAAGCGCAGAGAAAAACCACCCGTCGCCAATGGCGAGAGCAATAAATGCAATGAGAGCAAGTGGAGTAACGGCACTTTGGAAAGGAAGTTTTGCTGCAGCGCTCGCCGATTCTTTCTGACGAAGAAGGAACACGGCGAGTAGCGCACCGGCCGCGAGTTGATATACGCGAGTATCGGTGGCGTAGTACGCCCGCATGGGGTTGCTTTGTTGCGTAATGATTTGTAGTACGAGCGACGCAGTAAACAACGCGCTAATTCCCAAAATGATGTTGCGGAACTTTTTGAGTGGTTCCCCCCACTTGGTGAGCAGTACCAGCAGCAACGGAAATGCGAAGTAAAACTGTTCTTCAATGGCAAGTGACCAGAAATGTAAAAACGGACTTTTGTTGACATCATCGGCAAAGTAATTTGTTGATGCACCAAGAAAATTCCAGTTCGCAACGTAAAGGAGCGAACTGCGGGCATCGTTCACAAAACTCATTGCCACAAGCCGCGGTTCGGTAATTGATGCAACAAGGCAAATAACAACAATGGCAATGAGCGCAGCGGGAAGAAGGCGCCGCACACGCCGGGCATAAAAACGGCGCAGCTGGATGGCCCCAGTAGTGCGATGTTCGGCGAGCATCACGTTGGTGACAAGAAAACCTGACAATACAAAGAAGAGGTCGACACCGATGAAGCCCCCTCGCATCCACGTGAGTTCACTATGGAAGAGGACCACCAGATACACGGCAACTGTGCGCAGACCGTCGAGAGCAGGACGATGCGTGAATACCTCAGTTGAGGGCAGGGGAGAAGGAGCGGAATGAGACAACGTCGGCATTCTATGAGTTTGAAAGGTCTCGTGCTAGAGACTCAGCCGAACAATGATGGCCGCATCGTTTGATTCTTGACGCCGAAACACACCCTTCAGAAACGACGAGACGTTGACAAAGCGGGCAACGATGCCGTATTTCTTCTTCACCGCTTTTTCTACAGTGGCAAGGTCTTGTGGGTTTTCTTGTGGTGTGACTACTCGTGCAGTGCCGTGCACTTTGGTACTTCCCTCAAGCACGCGACCCCGAAAGTCGCATGGTTGAAGTGACACATGCGCATTGGCGCGAACACGCTTGACCTTCCATGCGTTGCCTTCAGAGGTGAAGGCCACCTCACTCGGCGAAAGTTGAACAATCCACACGGGAAGAGACACTTCTTCGCCATTGCGTTTCACACTGGTAAATGAGACGTATTTTTCATTGCCAATATGCCCAGTTGTGCTCATGGGGGAAGTGTATTGCTCCCTGGTTGCCGCACCACCACTTGTCGTGTTTCTGTATTGAGCGAGAGCTTCCAGCCCCCTTCATGAACACATCGATGATGTGTGGCGCAGAGCGGAATGAGATTGTTGAGGTCGGTGGGGCCGCCACTGTTCCAAAACGTGAGGTGGTGTGGCTGACATTGCCCCACGGGAACCTGGCATTGTGGAATTGCGCATGTGGGGTGCATTGCTTCGAGCGCTTGGCGTTGTTGTCGCGAAGCGAGACGAGAGGCGCGACCCAGGTCGAGAACTGCACCAGCAGAACTGAGAACGACGGGAATGATTTTTGCTTCACATGCCATGCGACGAATGGTGCTGATGGGAATGTTCACATCGGTTCCGGTGTGCATGACGGTGTCTTGATGAACGCCTTCAATGAGCGTGCGATAGTCGATGACTACGCTGATTTCTGCGCGCTGATGAGGCGAAACATGATTGATGCCATCGGTTGCCTGATGAACAAGAGCTATGAGCCCCAACGCGTTGAGGTGCCGTGCTCGTGCTTCGCCGTCGGGGCAGGTGCTGGGGGTGCGTTCATGGAAAAGACGGTCGACCACCTGTTGCAATTTGCCAACAAAGGAGAGCCCGGATTCGGGATCGAATTCGCCATGCATGCACACCATTCCGGAATCGCGGTCGACCCAATGGCGCAACCAGGTTTTACGACGTTGTTGTTCTAAGCGCTCGAGTTCATTGTGTGAAGAAAGGCGTATGACTGCTTGTTTCATTGCACGTGAGAAATTGTCGGGCGTGGAATGTGCGGCCACGTTGGCGAGCCATTCGCTCTGCTGTGAAATATGTGCGCGTTCTTCGGAACTCCATGAATTCATATTGCGCGCGACGATGTCGATATGTGCGCTAGAGACAGCACCCACCTGAAGTGCCGACTCTAATTGGGGAAACTCATTGAGTACTTCCACGCGCTGTAACTCGCGACGAGCATCGCTGCGGGTCATACCGCTGGCAGAGGTGAGTACCTGTTCAGGAAGAACGCCTTGAGATACTGCCGAAATTTCTTGGAGTCGCCGTGTGAGTTGCACGTGAAAAGAGTCGACCCAGGCTTGCACCTCGGAAAGTTTTTTGAGTGCACGCCGCAGCCCTTCAGTGTTGAGCATTGCAACTTCAAGAAGTAAGAGTTCACGCAGAGATTGTCGAACTGAAGTGGTGTGGTCTTGTGATGGAACCAGTTGAAGAGCGCCCATTGTGTACCTTCATGTGAAGTGTGTAACTGGGCGCAATGCCGATACGTGAACGATAGGTGCGGGGTGTGACAGGCAACTAGAGTTGCGAGGTGAGCACACGCGACTTCTGGAATGAAAAATTTGCTAATACCGAATATGCCTATGGCACTGAACCCAATGAATTCCTTGCTGCATCGGTAGCAAAGCTCAAACCAGGCGCAGCACTGAGCCTCGCCGAGGGAGAAGGGCGAAATGCTGTGTGGCTTGCACAGCAGGGTTTTACGGTTTCCTCTATTGAGCAATCAGAGAAGGGTGTTGCGAAAACTCTGCGGCTTGCTTTGCAGCGAGGGGTCATCGTGATGGCCGAGCGTGGTGAGCTGGAAACCTTTCACATCCAGCCCAACTCGTGGGATCTCATTGTGTCGATCTATGCCCATACCCCACAAGAATTGCGCCGAAAACTGCATCGCCAAGTTGTTGCCGGTTTGAAACCAGGAGGAGTGTTCATTCTCGAGGCCTACACGCCAGCGCAAATTACTAATAACACTGGCGGCCCCAAAGATGCCTCCCTCATGCCCACTGCGGAACTGCTGCGTTCAGAGCTCAATGGTTTGGTATTCGACCATATTGCGGAAGTGGAACGCGACGTGGTGGAAGGCTCACTGCACACGGGCACTGCACAGGTTGTGCAAGTAGTTGCTCATCGCGCACCTTAGACTTTCATCATGTCAGAAATTTTGGAAAGCCCCATTGAATTCGTTGCCAACCACATCAAAACGTATGTTGCAACGAACGGTGAAGATGGACATATGTGGCAAGGCGTACCGTGCTTGCTTCTCACGACAACGGGAAGAAAATCTGGCGCTCAACGACGTTGCGCACTCATTTATGGAATGGATGGCAACGACTACATCGTTGTTGCATCACGTGGTGGCGATGCAAATCATCCGTTGTGGTACAAAAACATGCTCGATGAGCCAACGGTGACTCTGCAAGTAAAGGGCGATGTGTTTCAGGCAACTGCCAGCACTATTGCCGAAGGCGCAGATCGTGACAGGTTGTGGAATGCAATGGCAGCTATTTGGCCCGACTACAACACGTACGCAGAAAAAACAGAGCGACGCATTCCATTGGTGCGACTCACGCGTATTTAATTACTCCGTGGGTGGCGTGAAGATGACATCAAAAGTCAACTTCATCACTTTCACCCACGACTCTGCTTCTAGCTCATTGTGATCGAGGTCAACCAAGATGCGTGAGAGCGCATGACCCTGAACAAAAATACCAAGTGCGTGAGCAGTGATGTCGGTACGGACCCAACCCATTTTTTGCCCGTATTCAAAAACTTCTGTAATGGCGTTGGTGTACTGGTTTTGCTTTTCTTGTAACGCGTACCACAAGTCTGGACGACCATATGCGCTTGAGATTGCGTTGAGACGCATCGCACGTATTTTGCGGTCGTTTTTCTGCATGCTCAAAATAGTGAGGCCGAGCAAATTTTCGACGAATTGGTCAAATGACGAGCAATTCAAAAGCCCGTGTCGTAACTCATCGGAATCATGCTCGAGGTACGAGCTGTATTGGGCGATGCGCGCTGCATAAATGAGACCTTCGCGGTCGCCGAAGTGATAGTACAAAGAACCTTTTGAGACACCTGTTTCTAAAAGAATGTCGTCGATGGTGAGTTGAGATTCACCGCTGTCTTCAAGGCGGCGAATGACAGCTTTCAGCACAATGTCAACAGTGGACTCAGAACGCTGTTGCGGTGCAGGTGGTTTCTGTGTAGTAGCCATTATTCACGTTCAATGTAGGGAGCAAGTAGTTGCTGCACGCGCATGTGTTCGGGAATATTTTCAATTCCAATCATGCGGTCGACTTGTTCATGGAAGTTCCAAATACGACGCTCTTGGTAGTTCACCACAATGCCTTTCATTGCAGGTGACTCAAGCGACTCTTGCATGGGGGCCATGTTGCGTTTGTCTTCGTCCATGATGTGGTCGAATTCATCCATACGTTGCTGCCAATGTGGTGGCAACTCGTCGCCTTCCCAATCTTTTGGTGCGTAGTGCACCCAGTCGAGGCGCGTGGTTTTTTTATCGATAGGCCAGAACATGAGAAACGGATAGCCATAAGCAGCAACGGGTGCAATGAGGTTGGGAAATAAACTAAATGCAGTGCTTGTAGAGCGAATGAGATTGTTCACCGATGGAATATCGATGAATCGTGGATCGGAAAACTTTTGAAAGTCAGACCAATCTTTCATGCCGCGCATCTCCACTGCTTTTTTGGAAAAAGGAGTAACCATGCGGCTACAACCGTTGGGGAAAAGACCCATAGTTGCTCCACGGTTGTCGAGTGCCGACCAACCACCACGATCATGAATAAATTTAAAGTGATACACCTCAAAAAATGCTTCGGCAGTTACTTTCCAGTTGCACGGAATGGTCATGCTGCGTGGGCCAACGGCGCGCAACTCTTCACCGGCAAGTTCTTCCATTTGTGCGAACGGCACACCAAACCACTCTTGGAGTGATGCTGCGTTGGGGTCTTGGTTGACAAAGACCCAGCCTTGCCAAACATCGCAGGAAATAGTGGTGAGAAATTTGTCTTCGCGACAGAAGTCGATGAAGTCACGTTCGTCGGGAATGCTGACGAGGCTTCCGTTGTCGATGCTGTACACCCAACCGTGGTATTGGCAACGCAGTTGATTTGCGCAGCCCATTTTGTCGCGCACAACAGGTGCGCCGCGATGTTGACAGGTGTTGTAGAAGGCACGCACTTTCATGTCGTTGCCACGCACAATGACTATGGGAACTTTGAGGTCGCCAAATGTGAAGTAGTCGCCAGGGTTGGGAATATCTTCCGCACGACCCGCCATGACCCACACCTTTGACCACAAATGTTTGCGTTCAAGTTCGTAGAACTCATCTGTGATGTAGCGATCAACCGAAATATCGTGGAACTTGGGGAAGCCGGCCGGTTCACCCGGGCGAGCAAATTGAGCTTCCATTTCACGAGTGAGCCGTTCAATTAGTGCAGTATCCATGGCTTTACGTTAGAACTTCTCTGGCCCAGAGTATGTATCGGTACTTTGCGGCAAATTGTGAGGGATTTACAGTTCTTTTTCAATGGCAAGAAGGTCTTCAGCGGCTTGGCGCACCTGCCAATCGCGGTCGAGGAGAGCTTTTTCTAGCGCTGTTGTTACTTCGGGACCATCGAAGGGGGCGAGAGCCAAAATGGCGCGACGCCGTACCGCTGGTTTATCGGTGCAGCCTTGCAAGATGATGGGCACGGCCCGCGGGTCGCCGATGGCTCCTAGTGCTGCAATGCATGATTCACGAACAATGGCATGGTCGTGATCTGCGCCGCCTTCGAGCAACAAAGCGAATTCTTCAGGGGTCACATCAACTCGTTCGCCTAATGACCACGCAGCGGTTTCAGCAACGGCAAAGTCAACATCGTGCAAAAGTATGGAGAGGTTGATGCGTGGTTCAACTGCACCGAGTTGAGCCAGGCGGTGACGTACTAATCGAGATGAGTCAACTTCAGCACGACGGATGTGCTCGTCGGTCAGCACATTATTTTTTAAGAGCCCGTGTAGCGCAAGTGAGCGAATATGGTCGTTGGCGTGTGTGAAGGCAGCGCGCAGCAGTTCAGAGTTGCCTTCATGGCTGGCGAGTAAAACTTCGTGTGCTTGCATAGCGAGTGGCGCTCGATGAATGCTTTTACTTCAGCAAACCTGTAATGGAACCAACCGCCGAGCTCACCACGAACGACAATGCAAATGCCAAGGTGGCTCCAACCGTGAGGGCAATCGCGAGCAAAAGCCCTGACGATTGTGCTTTGCGTGCTGGGGTGGGTTCTTCGTACAGGGGTTGCTCGCGGCGGTCGACGCGCACAAGAAGCGGTCGAGGAGCGCTTTTCGAGCCATTGTTGAGGAACCTGTCGATGAGATTTTGAGCTGTGCCGCCCCGACCCAGAAGAAAGATGGCGATGCAGGCGAGGAAGGTCACTACAACTGCTCGTATGGTGACATCACTATTCGAGAGTGCAACAATCGAGAGCGATATGACTGAGTTAACCCCGGAGAAACTATTGAGCACGATGCCCACAATGGTACCTCCACCGCCGCAACCTGCCACACCACACAGGCGTTTGTGGTGGGCCTTACCTATTATCACATTGGCGTGGCTGGTCCCATTGGCCATTGTGGTGTCGGGGTCAACGCCTATTCAGCGGTGGGAAACTGCTCCTGGTGAAACCAATGCTGTGGGGCCACGGCTCTCATTCGAAGGCGCAAAACGATATACCTCAGAAAATCCTTTTCTTTTTGTCACCGCATTCGGAACACAACTCACCGCGTTAGAGAGTTTTGTAGGTTGGGTCGACGCCGACATCAATGTGCAAACAAAAAAGCAACGCTTTGGGAGCGTCAACCCTACAGCACAACGTCGTTTGGGTTACCAAGCGATGATTGGCGCAAAGCAAATTGCTGAATATGTTGCCTTGAAGCGATTGGGATACGAGGTGTCGTTCCAATATGGGTCGGTTATATTGGAACAAGTCATTTGCAATGAAGCGCCTACTGCCGATTCCGCATGCAAAGTCTTAGAACCAGGCAATGTCATCGACGCCGTGAATGGGAAGCCGACGCCGACCCTCGATGTGTTGCTGGAGGTAATGAAAGGCGCTCAACTCAATTCGGTGGCCACGCTCACCGTTCACGATTTAAATAGCGATGCGAACAAATCACGCCGTGAGGTAAAGGTACGACTCATTCCCAGCCCGGGCGACCCGACCCGAGCCATCATTGGCTTTGTGCCAGCTGATACTCGTACGGTGAAAGTGCCGTTTGAAGTAGATATCGACACCGACACCATTGGCGGGCCGTCGGCTGGCCTTGCATTTGCGCTCTCACTTCTCGATGAGCTCACACCTGGCGCGTTGGCAGGGAAAGTGAAAGTGGCAACCACCGGAACCATCGATGAAGATGGCAATGTTGGGGCAATCGGTGCACTGCATCAAAAGACAGTTGCGGTGAAAGCATCGGGGGCAAAGGTGTTCCTTGTGCCTGCTGCGCAGTCTGAGGCAGAAATTGCCGATGCAAAAGTGACGGCGGGGAAGTCGCTTGCAGTCATTCCCGTGAAGACCCTCGACGAGGCGCTCAAGGTGCTGCAAAAATACGGTGGTGGGCTGAAACAATAAGAAGTACGCCTGCTGTGGCATGGGGAATGCCACAAGAACAGGGGTGATACAGCGTATTGTCTTTGAAATGGCGATCTCTTTTTCACGTCCCGACCCTTCCTCGCCTGCGGCGGTGAGTGCTGCTTCTTTCAACGTCAGCCGCCGTGGATTCGATCAGACCGAAGTTCGTGACTTTTTGCGCATGGTGTCGGCCGAGATGGCTCGCCTGCAAGAGCGTGAACGCTTCCTTGAGAGCGAACTCAAAGCAATGCAAACGCGGGGGATGTCTGCCCCAGGAATGCTCGACGAAGAAGTAGTGACCACGCTGTTGGGTGAAGAAGCCGCTCGGGTACTGGGTACAGCGCGTGAAGCAAGCAGCCAAATTCGTTTGCGTGCCGAAGAAGCCGCAACTCGGTTGGTGAAAGAGGCGAGCTCCGATGCAACACGCTTGCGCGAAGAAGCCGAATTAGAAGCTGTTCGCCGACGTGAAGATGCTGCTGCCGATGCAGAAGCTGAAATTGAACTCGCGAAACAACAGGGTCGCGACATGGTGAATGAAGCGCGCGAATATCGTGAAAAGGTTCTTACTGAACTTGCACGTCGTCGTGAACTTGCTCGTGAACAAATTGAACAACTCATTCATAACCGTGACCGGTTGTTGAATGCATTTGAGCGTGCGCGTTTAGCTACTGACGACGTGATGACCGGGCTAGTTTCGGTCGACCACGACCTGCCACGCGAATACATCAATTTGGCTCCAACAACAGGGCCAGTACCTACCATTGTGCTGGAACGGGTGGTGGAAGCTTTCAAAGAAGTAGAAGCGGAAGAATCTGTATCTATTGAGCTTTTTGACCATACGAAATTAGAAGAAATTGAACCTGAGGCAACACAAGAAGTTGTTGAAGAAGTCGTCGATGTCGTCGCCGTTGTGGAAGAAGTGACACCTGTTGAAGAAGTGCTCGTTGAAATTGAAGTCATTGAAGCAATCGTTGAAGAGATTCCAGTTGTTGAAATTGCAGAACCCACAGTAGTTGTGGAAGATGAAAAATCAAACGTGGTGAATCTTTTTTCAAAGGAACGCCCACGGCCAGAAACTTCAGTTGAAGTTAACCCAGAACATCCAAGTGTTGATAAAACTGTTGCACCAAAAAGTGAAGGCAATGCGCAGGTTGTAGAAAATCTTTTTGCACGCCTCCGTGAAGCAACAGTCGATAAAGCAGCAAGCAACGCAGTATCTGGTGGAAAAGTAGTTGAACCACGCAAGTCAACCAAAAAAGCAGATGTGGTCAAAGAAACTGCAACTACAGTTGCCCCGGTACAACCGATGCACGATGCCAGTGCTTTCGCCAAACGCGATGAAGTGCTAGCGCCAGTTGTTGTTGCAATGTCGCGCAAGTTAAAGCGCGTGCTGGCCGATGAAGAAAATGAAGTACTTGAGTACTTGCGCGGCAAGAAAAATGCACTCACTGTCGACGCCATGGTTGGTGAACTAGAAGTTCATGCAAAGCGCTATGGCGATGCAATTTCTGAAGACATTATGGCTGCGGCCAAAGGTGCAGCAAAGAGTGCAAAAGCCACCGATGTCATTCCCACAGTCGATGTGTTAATCGGTGTTCAACTGGTGAAGCCATTGCGTGATCGCTTAGCAAAAGCAATTGAACAAAACGGCACCGATCGCATTGCAATGGCAAAAGCATTACGCGGGGTCTACAGGCAGTGGAAGAGTCAACACATTGATGAACAAGTTGACGACATCGCTTGTTTGTCTTACAGCCGTGGATTTTTTGCAGGGGTAAAACCAGGTACTCAAGTGTGCTGGATGGTCGATCCGAATGGCCCAGAGTGCCCCGACGCGGAAGATAATTCGCTTGCAGGTTGTATTGCACTGGGCAAGGAATTCCCCACAGGAAATCTTCATCCGCTAGCTCATGCTGGCTGCCGTTGCCTACTCGCTCCAGTGCAGCAGTAGTCTCCATGAGGTGAGCAACACCTCTGATAACTCATCTACATCGCCCTTTGGCATTCCTCGATTACCGCGAATCAAAATCGGCAAACCAAACCGCGGTCGCATTGTTATAGCGGTGGCAATTGCCATTGTTGTCGTACTCATTTTGTCGGCAAAAAGTTTGTCATCGTTCTATGTAAATGTGCTCTGGCACCAAGCCATTGGTCGTACCGACGTGCTGTGGGGAGTACTTGGAGCTAAGGGTGTCCTCATTGGGGTCTTTAGCTTGGTCTTTGCCGTCTTGTTGTGGGTCAACATGGCTGTTGCCGATCGTCTTGCGCCCGACAATGTTCCCGATTCCGATGAGCAGCGAACACTCATTCCACTTCGCGCAGCACTGAAGAAACGGCGCAAGCTTGTGCGCACACTTTTGGCACTAATACTTGGCGTTCTCATTGGTTTGCCCGCCGCCGCACATTGGGAGCAGTGGCTGCTGTTCCGCAATAACCAAAGCTTTGGAGTAGTTGACCCACTTTTTAAAAAAGATATTGGTTTTTATGTCTTTCAACTTCCTTTCTTAGAATTTATTGTTGCTTGGGCTTTTGGCGCGCTTGTTCTCATTTCAATTGTCATTGCATTTCTCCATTACATCAATGGCTCTATTCGCTTGCAAGGAACCGAACAGCGTGTTACTCCTCAAGCAAAAGTTCATGTGTCGGTTCTGCTTGCATGCCTTGCGCTAGTACGTGCTGCTAATTACTGGCTTTCACGTTTCGACCTCACACGTTCAACACGTGGAGTAGTGAACGGTGCAACGTATACCGATGTTAAAGCACAACTTCCTGCTCTGAACTTAATGGTTCTTGTTTCCGTTGCTGTTGCGGCATTGTTTCTCTGGAATGTTCGCCAGCGCGGCTGGCGTTTGCCTGTTCTTGCTATTGGCCTGTGGGCTGTTGTCGCGTTGGTAGCCGGCACTGTCTATCCTGCAATTATTCAGCGTTTCGTTGTGCAGCCAAACGTCAGCACTCGTGAACTTCCGTACATCGAGCGAAACCTCGATGCAACCAAAGCGGCTCTCGGGTTAACCAAAATTGATACAAAGAATTTAGACATCGCGCCAATTGCCGCCAAAGAAGTAGCTGCCGACCCAGCGCCACTGCGTGATGTTCGTCAACTTGACCCGGGCGAAATGCGTGATCGATTTGCTCTCGACCAAGGTCTGACATCGTTTTACGCAATTCGTGACCTCGATGTTGACCGCTACAAGGTAGGCGACCGAGTGCAGCAAGTGATGCTGGCAACACGTGAACTGAACTCGGCAGGTATTCCCAATAAAACGTGGGTATCACGCCACCTCTTGTATACGCATGGTTGTGGCATCGTTGCCGCGCCAGCAAGTGCGGTAACTACCGACGGACGACCTTCGTATATCGACATCGGCGTGAAGCAACCGCAGTTGTACTTTGGCGACACCGCGCTCGACTATGCGATAACAAATACATCTAAAGAAGAACAACCGTGCCCAACACTGAAGGCAGCGCCGTATTCGGGAACAACGGGAATTTCATTAAGTTCCACTCTGCGCCGTGTGGCGATGGCCGTGAACTTCGGTGAGTACAACCTCTTTGGATCGAACCTCATCAACGACAAGTCACAAATTTTGCTTGTGCGAGATGTGCGTGCTCGTGTGCAGAAACTTGCACCGTTTCTTACCTTCGATGCCGATCCGTATCCGGTTGTTCAAAATGGCAAAGTGAGCTGGGTGATCGATGCATTTACCTCAACAAGCCGTTACCCATATGCGCAGCCGGCAAATACCGATCAACTCACCCCTGGTGGTGGCTTGAACCATAACTTCAACTATGTGCGCAACAGCGTGAAAGCAGTTGTTGATGCATATACGGGAAATGTCACGTTTTATATTGTTGACCCGAATGACCCCATCGCACGTGCTTGGAGTAAGGCATTCCCCAAACTATTCACCGACGTGAAAAAGGCGCCAGCCACACTCACCTCGCACTTCCGCTACCCAGAAGATCTCTTCCGCGTACAAACAAATACATATGCGAAATATCACTTTGATGACCCAACACTTTTCTTCAACCGTGACGGTGCATGGAGTGTCGCGCAGGCACCTCCGCTAGAGCCAGAACAGGCTGCAGCAATTGTTGGAGGTACATCAGCAGTAACCGGAACAGGTGACGCCGTCACTGTGCAAGATGCAAATGTTGCGCGGTTCGAGCCGTACTACACCCTCTTTCATGCACCCAACAGCACAACAGAGGCTGGTGTGTTTTCCATGTTGCGACCCTTTGTTCCATTCTCTTCAGATGACTCGCGAAAAGAATTGCGTTCAATGATGGTGGTTTCTAGTGACCCCGCAACATACGGCCAAATGACTCTGTATGAATTCACAGACCCGCTGCCACCTGGCCCCGCAACAGTTGCGGCCCAATTCGACAGCGAGCCAGCTATTTCGCAAATCATTACTCCACTCGACCAACGTGGATCTCGAGTGGTGTTTGGCGACTTGCAAATCATTCCTGTTGCCAAGAGCCTTGTGTACGTACGTCCGTTGTATGTTCGCCCCGACGATGTGGCAGCAAAGCAGGTTTTTGTACGCAAAATTCTTGCTTCGTACGATTCACGTTCAGTGATTTCCGACTCGGTGAGTGGGGCAATAGCAAAGCTTTTCCCCGGCTTTTCGCTCGACTTGGGCGATCGTGTGGGTGGTGCAAATACATCCACCACACCTGACACGACAAACACGACTCTGCCAGGAACCACACCAACAACCGTCCCGGGCTCTTCAGCAACAACTCCAACAACGGTTGTTGCTGGTGTGCCGCAAAGCCCCTCTGAATTGTTGGCAGCAGCAGATGCACTGTTCAGTGAAGCCGATGCCGCATTGGCCTTGACGCCACCAGATTTTGCGACATACCAAGCCAAGCAGGCTGCTGCGCGTGAACTGGTGCGTAAAGCACTTACCGCAGTGAAATAAATTAATGGGCAAAGAAATATAAAACGGGCAACAACGCACTAGCGATTGCTGCCATAGCAACCAAGGTTTGTGAAATGCGTCCACTGACGTGTTCCCCGAGCACATGTTTGCGCCTGCTTAGTAACCAGATCATTGCAATGAGTGGCGGAGCGGCGAGCCCATTGAGCACTGCCGACCAATACAGGGCGCGGACAGGGTTCAACCCCACAAAGTTCATTGCCAAGCCACACATCATGGAACCTAAAATGACGAAATAAAATGCACGTGCCTGTGACATTTTTAAGCTCAGACCTTCACGCCATCCAAATGTTTCTGCAAGTGCATAGGAAGTGGAACCCGCAAGCACTGGTACGGCAAGAAGGCCGGTGCCCATAATGCCCAATGTGAAGAGGAGTTTTGCCAAACTTCCCGCAAGAGGTTCGAGAGCTTGTGCGGCTTCGTCTGCTGTACCAATGGAGGTAATGCCACCTTTATGAAGAGTTGCTGCTGAAGTCACCATGATGGCAAACATCACAAAGACGCCAGACGACATCCCGGCCATCACGTCGCCGCGCATTGCTCGTAAATGGTTTGCAGTTTCCGTCACCGTTTCAGCGCCATGCTCGGCAAGCTCTTCCACTTCCTCACTGGTTTGCCAGAAAAAGAGATAGGGCGAAATGGTGGTACCAAATAGTGCAATAAGTGCAGCAATTTCTGTCTTGTTGAAATGAAGTTGGGGAACAAAGGTGTGCTGGGCAACATCACCCCACGACACTTGAATAATAAATAACACTGCAATATAGGAAAGCAAGCTGACACATAACCAACGCAAAACTCTCGAATATTGGTGATAGGGAATGGCAATTTCTAATGCCGCCATTCCTGCGGCAAAAACAACGACTAATACATACTCCGGAATAGGAACAATGAGGTTCGTGGCTGCAGCCATTGAGCCAAGATCGGCGCCGATATTGAAAGTATTGGCAGCAACGACAAGCGTGAGTGCAACGTAGAGCACCTTGCGGGAAAACTCTTGTTTAATGAGTGCTGCGAGACCTTTTCCAGAGAAAAGACCAAGGCGTGCGGTGGCTTCTTGAACCGCGGCTGCAAATGGCAAAGCAACGATGGTGGTCCACAACAGTTGGAACCCGAATGCAGCACCAACCTGTGAATATGTACCGATGCCCGATGGGTCATCGTCGGCTGCTCCAGTAATGAGACCGGGGCCTAAACGACGGAAGTAGCCACGCCCACCAAAATGATGCCGGTGGGGGTGATGTTTACTCAAAGTAGTTAGCGAGGTCTGCGAAGTTGGTCGGCAATTTCCGCAAGGTCTTGACGGAAAGTGATTTCATAACGAGCTTGTTCTGTAGCCAGCCTGATTTGTGTGGCTTGCAGTTGAGCGATGGTTTCTGCCGATGCCCCATCGCTTTGTTGCTCGAGCTTTTCCAAGTCGTTGCTCAGCTCGTGGAGTTGATTGGTGAGTTCACGACCCAGTTGAACCACGCGGCCATCGATGGCGGCGAGTGATTGAGCGGCGGCATTTTGGGAGAGCGATACTTCATGAATTTGTTGTTGAGCATTTTCTAGCTCGGTTCGCATGGTGAGCATTTCTGTGCGCAAAGCGTCGATGTCGTTACCAACAATTTTGCGAAACTTCTTAAAGTTTGGAGCCTTTGCCATACGTCTCTAGCGTACACAGTGCTAAGACTGAGATGTGGTGAAGTCAACCGAAGTAGACCGTTGTAGCTGGTGTGTGAGCAGTGAGATCTATATGAACTACCACGACGCCGAGTGGGGCAGGCCAGTTGTCGACGATTTGCAGTTATTTGAAAAAGTCTGCCTAGAGGGTTTTCAAAGTGGTCTGTCATGGATCACCATTTTGCGCAAGCGCGAGAAATTCCGCGAGCTATTTTGCAATTTCAACCCGGTTGAAGTTGTTCAATTTTCTGCACGTGAAGTTGATGCATTGGTGCTCGACCCGGGCATCATTCGGCATCGCGGGAAAATAGAGGCCACTATCCACAATGCACAGCGTTATTTAGCGATGAAAGCCGCTGGGGAAACTCTTTGTGAGGTGGTGTGGCAATACGCAGAACCACCTATTGACCCAGAAACACCCCATACGGGCGAGATCCTTGCGCACACCCCACAGTCGGTTGCCTTATCGAAAGAACTGAAAAAAAGGGGCTGGAAATTTGTTGGGCCCACCACGATGTATGCCTTTATGCAGTCAATGGGGTTGGTGAATGACCATGCCACCACGTGTTATGTGCGCGCAGAGTGCGAACGTCAACGAGCGACGGTACACTTTCCCCCTACGACGCGGGGTGGAGCAGTCCGGTAGCTCGTCGGGCTCATAACCCGAAGGTCGCAGGTTCAAATCCTGCCCCCGCCACCAAGTATGAAAAGAGTCGGTCCATTGGGCCGGCTCTTTTCGTTTATTGTGTTGTTGAAGCCACAAAACACGAGGGGGAAAAGTGTCAGATTTTGATTATGAAGACCTAGCCGGAATGCAATTGAATGATGCTGAACTGCTGGCGTTGGTTGGCCCTGGTGGCGAATGCATTTTTAACTGGACCACAAAAGATGGGCACCCCGTTGGTGTCGTTGTTGCCTACATCTACAAAGACGGCACTTTTTGGACCACATGTGCTGAACGCCGCAAACGAGTACCCGCCTTACGCAAGCGCCCACAGTCGGGAATTGTCATTAACCGCGATGGCAAAACGGCAAGTTACAAAGGTGATTCCATCGTGCATCAAAATGGCGACAAAGGCTTCAATGAATTAAAGACCTGGTTCTACGGAGCGCTTTCCGGTGCAGCAGCAAACCCACAAGATGAGTATCGCCAAGCGTTTGCAAAATTTCTCGATTCGCCACACCGCGTCATTATTGAAACACCAGGAAAACTAATTGTTGGCTTCGACGTAGAGAAGTTCCGAGCTCAAACAAATAAAGCAATTGCCGCTGGCCTCGCATAGCAAATGCCCCGTGAAATGAACTTTCGTCAACGCAACTCGCAGACTCTGCAGCGCCTTCAAAATTTAGAAGATGTACAGGAAATTAGTTTTCTGAAGGCTGCATACTGCGCGGGTTGCGATGATGATCACAATGGCGACACGGTTGCAGCTCTTTTTATCCCTACGGGAACTTGGGCTACTTCAATGTCGGGTGAACATCGTGGTCATGACGCAATTCGAGCGTTCTTCCGTAGTGTGCGCGATAGCAAAAGAATGAAATATTCCACTCATATGGTGACTAATGAAGTCATTACCGTTTGCGGAGATGAAGCACAGGCAACGTGGAGTTTTACCATGATGTACACATCGCCCGATGAAAAGAGATATCGCATTTTGGGTTTTTATCGCGACACGTTTGTGCGTACTGCGGGTGGCTGGCGTTTTGCATCTCTGTATTCCGATGTGCAGGACTATGCGCTTTTGGAAACGCAGACTTTTAGACTCACTTCGTGAATTTGCTGAAAGATCTTCCTCAACCCTCCGTACATCGCATTGCTGTGCAGGTAACCAAAGCGGGCTTACGTGCCGTGCGCCAAGGAAGCCCTTGGCTTTACGATCAGGCAGTCATTTCGCATAAGCCACATGGTGAATGCGGAGATTTGGCGGTTGTTTTTGATGATGAGCGACGGTTCGCAGGAATTGGGCTCTGGGACCCGAATTCTCCGATCAGAATAAAAATGTTGCACAGTGGCAAACCCACAACAATTGATGCAGGCTGGTGGAAAGATCGTTTACAAGCATGTCGTGAATTCCGCAACGAGCTTTTAGAAGATGGCAGTTCAACGGGCTTCCGTTGGGTGCACGGCGAAAACGATGGACTTCCCGGACTCATTATCGACCAATACAGCAATACCGTGGTGGTGAAGTTATATAGCGCAGCATGGTTTGCGCACCTGGCAAGTGTGGTGGAAGGAATTGTTGCTGTATCTACGCCCGAACGTATTGTTTTGCGATTCTCTCGCACTGTGCGTGCAGGAAATACGTTTGGTTTAGAAGATGGGGCAACTATTTATGGCGGTGCTCCCGATGCTCCCATTATGTTTTTGGAAAATGGATTGCACTTTGA
>Ga0194048_10000512_pt1 | contig 18913 bp, 30 predicted proteins | sample JunL225m_MetaG_FD_161685 | JGI IMG/M metagenome (GOLD analysis project Ga0194048, IMG submission 161685) | Anoxic zone freshwater microbial communities from boreal shield lake in IISD Experimental Lakes Area, Ontario, Canada - Jun2016-L222-5m | ecosystem: Environmental > Aquatic > Freshwater >...
GGTGAAGCTAAACTGGTGTTTAGTGCTAACTTGCAAGAGACACTAGGTATTAGTTGGTATGAAGGTGCTCTAGTAAATGCTATACCCATGGTGCCTGATCGTTTGTCATACAGCGAAATGGCACTACCAGAATTTAAGTACCCTAGTGAGTGGACTGAAAATTGGGATCAATACGTAGCTAATAGAGATAAGATTGTTAATCAAATAATTGAGTATATGGAAAATTATGATGATTTTCTAGTAAGCCTTGACAAACAAGTAACCAAGTTAAAGAAAGAGTTTTTTAACGGAAGTGATCTATATAAGGCCATTAGCAATGGATAAAAAATTAGATGATACATTTCATATTGATTTGAGTGATCCTGAATTTGGTCATAACTTAGTTATTACTGGTAACGCAGGAGAAGATGTTATTACATTTGATTCAAATAGTACCCTGTGCAATGCCGACATGCTAACTTGGCAAGCTAACAGCAGCATGGTCGGAACTATAAGTGTTGCTAATCCTAGTAGTTATACAATATCACCTAACAATACTGTTAATATTGTTAACACTAATTTTACTTTTGATCCAATTAATTCTATAAACATAGGTGGATTAGACGGTGTTGAGTGGGTTGATACATTACCCGACCTTGACAAGGTAGAGAAAATGTGTAAAGAATATCCTGGACTAGATAAGGCGTTTGAAAACTTTAAAACAGTTTACAAAATGGTTGAACAAGATTGGTTAGGAAAACAAAAAAATGCTAAAAAGAGTCGTTAACTTTTTTAAAGATCGAAAACGTGTAATCTACGATCGCCAGAACAAGATTCCCTATCTAGTACGCTATTATGTTTTTCTAAAAGACAGAAAGCATTTTCCCTTTAATATTACACTGCATAAGATCCTAGTAAGCGATCTAGATGATTTGCATGATCATCCTTGGGGCTATGCAACATTGATTCTCAAGGGCGGATATTGGGAACACACTCCGGCAGGACGTTTTTGGAGAGGTCCTGGACATTTCCGCATTAGAAAAGCAAAAGATTTACATCGTCTTGAATTACCAAAATTAGAAGACAGAACCGAACAGCCTTGTTGGAGTTTGTTCTTTATGGGCAAGCAGAAACAAGAATGGGGATTTATTAGAAACGGAGAATGGGTACACAATGAGCGATACCTTACAGAAAAGTATTCCTCCTAATAGATTAGGAGGTTATCAAGCAGGCTATGGACCTACGCCGCCAGCTGGTGCAGGTAGCACACTTAAAACTGGAATAATCGGTGCCGGTGTTGGAGGTAGTGTAATATTCACCGGTGGTGGTGGTTCCTGCTTCGGAGTAGGCGTCGCCGGTGGTGGTGGTGGTGGTGGTGCTAGCTACGGATACAGTAACAGTGGTGCTGGATCGATCAGCAATAGTAGCTACGACGCAGCAATATCTATCGATAGTGCTGTAGTATCAATTACTAAACCTCTCGTTGTTAATGGACGAGATGTTATGCAAGAACTTGACGAGCTGCGAGATTCTGTGCTACTATTAACTCGTCATGTGGATATGGAAGCAAAGTATCCTAAGTTAAAAGAACTAAAAGATGCATATCAAGCACAACTTGAAAAATATAAAACATTTGACGCACTAAAGGAATCAAAATGAAATGGTTTAAGAAACTTGTTATAAAATGGGTACGTGAAGATTGGAATAATGCAAAAACTGAAAATGGTATTGGGATTGGAATAGTTTCTAGTAGGGATGTCGATGCAGTATCAGATGCAGATCCTATTCTAAACTTTAGGGTCTTTAATGCAATAGGTGGGCGTGTTGTAGAATTTCGTACCTATGACAAGCATAAAGATCGTAATCATACACAAACCTATATTATCACTGATGATCAAGACTTTGGTGAACGTATTGCAAAGATTGCAACATTGGAGAGCTTAAAAGCATGATTAAGAAACATTATTACAGTTGGCAAGATGTAGAAACCATGTGTACCAGCATTGTTCTTCAAATGTACAAAGATGCATGGCGTCCTGATTATATTGTAGGTATTACTCGCGGTGGTAGCATACCTGCTACTATTATCAGTAATATGCTAGATATAAGATGCGAGTCACTAAAAGTAAGTTTACGAGATGCTAATGCTGAACCTGAAAGCAATCTTTGGATGGCTGAGGATGCATTTGGTTATGTACAAGAAGAAGATAGAGAGTTAATTAAATCTAGGTGGGATCCGGCTCGTCGTTCAAAGATTCTTATTGTAGATGATATCAACGATAGTGGTGCTACGTTTAATTGGATTAAAGAAGATTGGCCAGCTGGATGCTTGCCTAGTTCAGATGGTTGGGCAAATGTATGGGGTAATACTGTTCGCTTTGCTACACTAACTAATAACCTAGCAAGTTCATTTGATGATGTTAGTTATACTGCTCATGAAATAGACAAACTAGAAAAAGATGTTTGGTTAGTTTATCCTTGGGAAAAGTTAGGAACTTATGACGCTACCTGATGAACGATATCGTGCTGTAGAATATACAAGAAAATTCTTGCAGGAAATAATCACTACTCCTCGAGTTTCAAAAGCAATCAAAGATACAGCTAGGTCGTGTTTGCGTCATTATCCAAGTGAGTATGATATGAAAAAAACATCACAAACAAGTCCTGACATATTCCAAGAGCGTATGGAAGACGTAACACGACTTTTGAGAAAATACGAAGAAGGTAAAAATGGCACCCAGCGATCATGAAATTATTGTTGACTGGGCAATAGATCGCAATTGGAGTGAAATCTGTGCTAATATAGTAGAAGTGTTTGGATTGCCAGGCAGTAGATTTGTTTATACTCCAGATGTTGACTATATGACATTTTGTTTTAAATCTATAAAAGATGCTAACTTGTGTAAAATACTATTATCGGAATACTTATGAATATTGATACTTTAGAGCAAGCTCAAAAAGAAGGTCGAGCACCTTGGACTAATGTAGAAATGGATACTAGAGACTTTGTTGTCTATAGTGATGCATATCCTGTAACACCAGGTCATACATTAATTGTTCCTAAACGTTCAGATCAAGAAACACTTATGAAGTGTTTTAAATATGCAGTTGTAATGGGTAATCAAAATGTAGCAAGTGAAGGAACATCTATTACCGGCTACAACATTGGATTAAACATTGGCACTAGTGCAGGACAAACCTGCATGTATCCTCATGTTCATCTTATCTTTAGAAGAGAAGGCGACTGTGAAGATCCTATTGGTGGTGTAAGAAATGTAATTCCGGGGATGGGAAATTACAAAAAGAACTTGACAGAACCTAAATAAACGTGTATACTTAAAGTATATTATATGGCAATCCTCTGCCTTAACATCGGAGAATAAAATTGAGTGAACCAGTAAATTATAACAACATAGACGACAAGAGCTATGAAGAATGCAATCTAGCAGACGTACTTCGCTTTAAGATGAAGCGTGAAGGCAAACGTTTTTGGGCTGGTGATAATATCAGCGACTACGTTAACGAAGATATGAAAGATATTCTTATCTATGAAGCAACTGAAGCATTTGAAAAAGTGCTTGACGTATTGCTAATTGATAGAGAAAACGATCCTAATTCAAAAGGCACAGCTAAACGATTAGCTAAAATGTATTTTAACGAAGTGATGGCAGGAAGATATGAACCAGCACCAGATGCAACAGCATTTCCAAACGACTCTGCAGACCGCTACGAAGGTATGCTGGTGGTGCGTAGCGAGCTACGTTCTATGTGTAGCCATCATCACCAGCCCGTTAGTGGCGTTGCTTATATCGGTATTATTGCAGCCAATAAGCTCATTGGACTTAGTAAGTATACAAGGATTGCTCAGTGGTGCGCTCGCCGTGGCACACTACAAGAAGAACTATGTAATGACATCGCTAGGGAAATTCAAAAGGCGACAGAATCAGAAAACGTAGCAGTATACATTCAAGCAACACATGGATGTTGTGAGAATCGCGGCATTATGGCACATTCTAGTCTTACACAAACTACTGTGCTCAAAGGTGCGTTTAATACTGATGGTAATACAAAGAAAGAATTCTTTGACAATATTAAATTGCAACAGGAGTTTGCCCCAAGATGAAATTAAGATATAGTGAAGCATTTTATTCAATACAAGGCGAAGGACGTTATGTAGGAGTACCCAGTGTGTTCCTACGCACGTTTGGTTGTAACTTTCGTTGTATGAATTTTGGCATGCCTCGTGGTACTGTCAATGAAAAGTATAATCCAGAAGTAAAGCAGCTAATTGACAGTGAAGAACTAAAGACAATTACTGTATTTGAAAACTTACCAATTATCGGTACTGGTTGTGATACTTATGCAAGCATCTATCCTGAGTTTAAACGGTTTATGCAAGATAAGACAGTTGATGAAGTAGTAGAACATTTGTTATCACTTACGCCCGAAGGCAAGTGGATTATGAATAATGGTCAAGATATACATTTGATCATTACAGGAGGAGAGCCTCTTTTAGGATGGCAAAAGTTTTATCAGGAATTATTTGAACACCCTAAAATGAAAGATCTAAGAAATGTTACTTTTGAAACAAATACTACACAGCCTTTGCGAGAAGATTTTAGAGATTATCTCGAGAACCAAACACGTATCAGAATCACATGGAGCTGTTCACCTAAGCTCAGTGTTTCGGGTGAGTCTTGGACTGATGCTATCAAACCTAGTATTGCTAGTGCTTATGCCTCTATACCTAACAGCGACATGTATTTTAAGTTTGTTGTTTCCGATAGTGTGGATGTTGACGAAGTTGGTAAAGCTGTTTCAGAATATCGCGCAGCTGGTATTGAATGTCCTGTCTATGTCATGCCAGTGGGCGGCAAGGATGGTCTCTACAAACAAAATACCAAACGAGTCGCAACACTTGCAATGGAACGAGGATGGAGATACACACCCCGCTTACATGTCGACATATTTGGAAATGCATGGGGCACCTAAGAGTATTAGGCAACCGCCAAGCGAAGAAGATTTTAAAAGGATGAGAGAATATTTATGAAAGAATGGCTTAAGAAGATTACCGGCTATAATAAAGTTGAAGAACTAAAGCAACAAGCCGCTGATTTAGAAAAACAAATAGTAGATTCTACAGAAGCTGCTAAAGCAGCAACAGAGGCAGAAGAACTAGCTAAACTTAGTCCTAAAGCTCGTGCTACTAGAAAAGGCGAACCATGGGTAGCTGTATTAGATACTAAAGTAAATCCAGATAATATTAGAAATGGTTTTTTTGAATTAGACTGGAATGAACATTTTCTATTACAGCTTAAACAAAATGGTTATGGATCCGACGGTGATCCAGAAGAAGAAATCGTAGACCGTTGGTTCCGTGACATTGTAGCACAGATGCTAGAAGAAGAAGGTTTAGATCCTGCTAGCAGAGGAGCAGGGTTTATTAATGTAGTTCCAATTGCTAAAGGTAAAAGTGAAGTATCATGAATAATAGGTTGACAGAACATCTTATTCAAGTTACTATATATACATGAACACATACATCTTAGTAGACACCGCAAATACATTTTTTCGAGCTCGACACGTTGTACGTGGAGATGTTGATACCAAAGTAGGTATGGCATTGCACATTACGTTGAACAGCGTTAAAAAGGCTTGGACTGACTTTAAGGGCAGTCATGTAGTATTCTGTTTAGAAGGTCGCAGCTGGCGCAAGGACTATTACGAGCCGTATAAGCGCAACCGTTCAGATGCTCGTGCAGCTCTAAGTCCTAGAGAAGCTGAAGAAGATAAAGTATTTTGGGAAATCTTTGACGAGTTTAAAGATTTCATCCATACTAAAACTAATTGCACAGTGATGCAACATCCACAATTAGAAGCAGATGATTTAATTGCAGGCTGGGTACAAAATCACCCGCACGATAATCATGTAATTATCTCAACTGATGGTGACTTTGCACAACTTATTGCACCCAATGTAAGACAGTACAATGGAATTAGTAATACTACTATCACACACGAAGGCTACTTTGATGAAAAGGGTAGACACGTTATAGATAAGAAAACTAAAGAAGCAAGGCCTGCTCCTGATCCAGAATGGCTACTATTTGAAAAGTGCATGCGTGGCGACACTAGCGACAACGTCTTTAGTGCGTATCCAGGCGTTCGTGTAAAAGGCACTAAGAATAAAGTAGGCCTTACTGAAGCATTTAGCGATAAAAAGGCAAAAGGATATTCTTGGAACAACCTCATGCTACAGCGTTGGGTAGATCATGAAGGTGTAGAACATCGTGTACTTGACGATTATAATCGTAATGTTACTCTATGTGACTTAACAGCACAACCCACTGATATTAAAGAAATAATTAGCAACACTGTAAAGCAAGCATCCTTTCCTAAACAAATAACGCAAGTAGGGATGCGCCTTATGAAATTTTGTGCTAAATGGGACATGCAACGTATTGCAGACCAAGCAGCACTTTACTCTGAACCACTTAACTCGAGGTACCCCGGATGACCGTAAATGCAAAAACACTTTTGAAAGATAAATTTTGGATAGTTGAACAAGAAGGTCAGAGGTTAGGAACACTCACTCTAAGTGACGATCGTTATTTGTTTGCAAGTAAATCGGAAACATACTTTTTTGATAACTTGCGGCAGATGAAGAAAAAGTTTGGAGCTGAAATTGTTTGGACTGACTCTGAAGTTAAAAAAGAAAAGGTAGTAGAAGAACTATCAGCGTATGGCTATCCTACAAGTGTTGCGCCATTTAACTCTATGTTTGATGTAAAGAAAAAGCTACCTTTATTTACAAAGTCTCATAAATCCAAGAGCTTGTATTGTGCAGGGTATTACATCATTAAATTTGACAAAGGTTGGGTTAAGAGTTTTTGTCCAAAGCTAATTACAATTGATCGATACGAAAGTCGCGGTCCATTTAAAACAGAAATAGAAATGCGACAGGAGTTATCTAATGCCAACCGTTGAGCCTTTAAATACAATACCATTACAACAGTTTATCCAGCAAGTTAAAGCTGCTGAAAATAGCCGCTCAAAAGAAATTAAACTTACTATTGAGCAGGCTAAAAACTTAGCATTTACTATTGGGATTGTTATGAGTCGTTTAGAAGGTGATTTAGAGAAACTAGTGATTCAGAGCAATAATACCTCAGATGACGTAATACAGGTCGTTTTAGACGGTAAAACTGGCTGGTAAAAAGTGCGTAGATAACTTGCTAATGAGATAAATATATGCGTATATATCAAGAGGATTACGCATATGAGTCGACCCAAACCAAAAATAATTTTAGAACATACTAACAATAAGACCTATAAAACTGAACAAGTTTTAGAAGCTGATGCTATTTGGGCAGTGTTCTATCAAGGTCGTCCATTCAATCTAAAGAGTTTAAATTCTCTTACCAATTATCCTGGACCCAAATATAAAAAAGTATCCTTTTCAAATTCTGGACATGCATTTAATTTGGCAAAAAAATTAAATGTTATGTTCAAATGCAAAGACTTTGCTGTATACAAATTATCATCAGGCGATGTTGTTCTAGAAAATGGAAACATCGACAACAGCATAGATGAAGAATGAACTGGAAAGAAACATACACTAAGATCTTTTTAAAAGAGCTTGGTAAGGGGATTGAAGAATCCAATGTTAAACAGCATCTTCCTCTATGGTGGAAAAACACAAGAGAAAAAGAAACAGGAGGACTGCGCCTCACTGATCTAGGCTACGATACTCTTAATGAAATTGAATTGGCTATCTATAATATTCCATTTCCAAAAGACATGCCTCTTACTACACAAGTTATAATATTTTTGGACCAATTCATTGACTGTCCATATTATTTGCATAACAACAGCATTGTCGTGACGAACGAACGAAAGGCTGTCGAGCTTACCTTATTTTCTGGAGACATTAGAAAATATGGAATCATAAAAGCTATGAAAAAATCCAAAAAAGATTAAAGATTCGGTTGACATACACGCTAGTGATGCTATTATATATATGTAGGCACTGATTATTAACACTAGAAGGAATACACACATGGCGTCCGACAATATCCGTACAGTTAGTCCAAACAAGGCTAAAGTTAGCATTAAACATGCTATTTCTAAAAAGCGTCCAATCTTCCTGTGGGGTCCTCCAGGTATTGGTAAATCAGATATCGTTCACCAAATTGCTGACAGCATCGATGCTCATGTTATCGATGTACGTTTGAGCCTTTGGGAACCTACTGACATTAAAGGCATTCCATATTTTGACAGCAATGCTGGCAAGATGGTTTGGGCTCCTCCAATGGAGCTTCCAGACGAAGCAATGGCTGCAAAATATAAAGCTATTATTTTGTTCTTGGACGAAATGAACTCTGCGGCGCCGGCTGTACAAGCGGCTGCTTATCAATTGGTACTTAACCGTAAAGTTGGCACTTATCGTTTGCCCGATAACGTGTTCATAGTTGCGGCTGGTAACCGTGAAGCTGACAAGGGCGTTACGTATCGTATGCCTGCTCCGCTTGCTAACCGCTTTGTTCACTTGGAACTTGCAGTATCATTTGATGATTGGTTCCAGTGGGCTGTTGACAACAAAATCCATCAAGACGTAGTAGGTTACCTGCAATTTGCCAAGCAAGACTTGTACGATTTTGATCCCAAATCTCCTAGCCGTTCGTTTGCAACTCCACGTTCGTGGTCCTTTGTAAGCGAGTTGTTGGAAGATGAGCTTGACAACAATACTACTACAGATTTGGTTAGCGGATCCGTAGGCGAAGGTCTTGCAGTTAAGTTTATGGCTCACCGCAAAGTAGCCGCTAACATGCCTAATCCAAGTGATATTTTGGATGGTAAGGTAAAAGAGCTCAAAACGAAAGAAATCAGTGCCATGTATTCCTTGACCGTTTCTCTCTGCTACGAGCTAAAAGAAGCAAGTGACAAGAACGACAAGAAGTTTGACGAAAAGGTTCATAACTTCCTGCGTTTTGCAATGGACAATTTTGAAACTGAATTAGTTGTAATGGGCATTAAAGTTGCTCTTACCCAATACGGTCTTCCAATTGATCCAGATGCTGTACCTTGTTTTGATGAGTTCCATGATCGGTATGGTAAGTATATCAAGGCCGCTCAAGGCGCTTAAAATGAGCAAGGAAGAGTGGGCCGTTTGGCCCACTCTTTCTATTCTTCGGTTGACATATCCGTTAAATATGTTATTATATACTATAGGCACTAAAAACAAGGAGTATACAAATGAGCGTAGCAGGTAAGAAAAATTGGGCACCAGATCCCAACATTACTCCAGTTCAATTAGAAAAGATGCGTGTTGAAGTTGTTGACCGCATTATCACTGCCCGCATTGGGTTGTTGCTACGGCATCCGTTTTTTGGCAACATGGCTACACGATTGCGTATTCAGGCAGCTGATGAATGGCTTCCTACTGCCGCTGTAGACGGACGTAACCTTTATTTTAACACTCAATTCTTTTATGCCATGGGCAATAAAGAAGTTGAGTTTGTTATTGCTCACGAAATCCTACATTGTGTTTTTGGACACTTATTGCGTCGCGAAGATCGTAACGCTATTCTATACAACATTGCCGCAGATTATATTGCAAATAACTTGCTTGTTCGTGAAAAGATTGGCGAGAAACCTAAGCTAGTTGACTGCTATCAAGATTTCAAATATGAAGGTTGGACTTCTGAAGAAGTCTATGAAGAACTGTTTAAAAAGACAAAAGAAGAACTAGACAAGCTAGGTGAATTGCTAGACGATCATATTGATTGGGAATCTGAAGGTGAAGACACTGACGGTAACGGTCCTAAGCGTCCTCGCTACAGCAAAGATGAACTGTCTAAGATCCGTGACGAGATCAAAGAGAGCATGATGAGTGCTGCACAGAGTGCTGGTGCTGGTAATACTCCTGGTGAGATTCGTCGTATGATTCAAGAGCTTACTGAACCTAAGATGAATTGGAGGCAGTTGCTTCGTCAACAGATCCAAAGTACTATACGCAACGATTATACGTTTAGTCGCCCTAGCCGTAAGGGCTGGCATACTGGTGCTATTCTTCCTGGTATGAACTTTGACGAAACCATTGATATCTGTGTGTCCATTGACATGTCAGGTTCAATTGGTAATGAGCAAGCTACGGACTTTATTAGCGAAATCAAAGGCATCATGGACGAGTACAAAGACTATAACATTAAACTTTGGTGTTTTGATACCAAGGTGTATAATGAACAAGACTTCAGTGCTGATAGCGGTACCGACTTGTTGGATTACGAAGTAATGGGTGGCGGCGGAACAGACTTTATGGTCAATTGGTCATACATGAAAGACAATAACATTGTTCCTAAGAAGTTCATTATGTTTACAGATGGATATGCTTGGGATTCATGGGGTGATCCAGATTACTGCGACACGATCTTTGTTATTCATGGCAATCATGACAAGAATCTTCAAGGACCGTTTGGTATGACTGCACACTATGAAGAGGCAAATGCTTAAACAACTAACAGCAAATCCGTTAGAAGTATTTAGGATTAGGAGGGCGAATGTTCCTCCTATCCATTTTGAATATGCGGATTTAGTTCTTCCTTATAACATGAAAGAAGCTTTAGAAAAATGGATTGAAACCCATTTAAAGAGCAGGTATTACATTGGTAGGGGAGTAGCCATTGATCATGATAACAAAATCAACTACTCATTAAGGGTTGGTTTTGAAGAACCAAAAGAACTATCCTTTTTCATGTTGGCGTGTCCACATTTGAAATACAAATAAATAAACTGCGCATATATACTAATATAGGAGAAACAATATGAGCGATAAGACTGAAACAGAACAGAAGAACGACGCAACACCGCAAGCTGCTGCGGCGCCAAAGAACGAAGCACCTGATCTTACTGTTCAGGATTTACAAGCACTTAAGAGTATTATTGATGTAGCAAGTTCTAGGGGCGCATTTAAGCCCAACGAAATGACTGCTGTAGGAAGCGTTTATACAAAGTTGGAAACATTCCTCAAGGCTGTTGCTTCACAACAAACCAATTAAAGAGGAATTTAAAATGAGTAATAATTTAAAACACATAGGTAGAATTACAACCACAAAAAGAAAAGTGATTGTTGCATATAGAGTTGTGCCTAATGAACCAAACAACTGTATCGTAATCACCACTGAGAATTTAATGGCCGATGAGCATGATGCTCTGATGAAGCTGGTCGAATCTTCAGCAGGGCAAGAAGCAAATGAACTTGCTGATGCTATGTCTAGAGCTAGACTTCCAGATGGACGTATTATGCTATCAGCTTTCCACCAAACTGGGAAGATGGTCAAGGTCAGCACCGATCTAGTAGAGATGATCCCAAATAACTTTACATCAGTTCTACTTAAAGATCTAAATGAACTTGTTGCACAGCAAAAAGGTGTTAGTGTAGCTGATTTAGCTGTTGGAGGATCTCCAACAAAAGCTGTTACACAACCTGTAGTTGAAACTGCTACCGTTGACACTAGCGAACCACTAAGCGACGACGCACTTGCTGCCAAGTATCGTAGTGATGCTGATCGGTTGTACAAGGAAGCAAAGCGTTTAAGAGAAGAAGCAGAGAAGCTTTCACCTACAGCTAAAAAGAAAACAGCAGAAGCCAGTGTCTAATAGTAATAAATTACCACAAGAAATTGTTAATCATTGGCCTGAAATATTTGAAGACGTAGAAATAAAAGCTATTCCAATTGAATACTTGCACGGTATACATGTGCGGTTTAAGGATGGAAGAACTTGGGCTATTGATATGAAATCTCGTAAACGGGGAACTACCCTTGAGTCTATTGAAGAATCTTTAGACGAGTTTTTTAAAGAAAACGACGATCTTATCGAATCTGTCGAGTTTAACCTTAATACCGCTAAGGTTAAGAAAGACGTAGAGCTACATACAAAGCGGTTCTTAAAACGACGTAGATAATTCTTTAAAAGGCATAAATACTTATAATAAAGTATACCGGGAGTTAAACGAATGGCACTACGTCTAAGACGCGGCACTGATGCGCAAAGATTACTAATTACCCCAGCAGAGGGTGAGCTCATCTACACGATAGATGCAAAACGCCTATGGGTTGGCGATGGAATTACTGTAGGCGGTATTATGGTAAATTCCGGAGCTGCATACGGACTAGATGATCTACTTGATGTTGATTTAAGTTTACCTCCGATGACAGGTGATGTGTTAAAATGGGACGGAAATAAGTTTATAGCAGCCGCAGAAGGCGCATTTACTCCAGGTGGTAACTATTTTGTTGATATTATAGACGATAATGATAATATAATCTTAGATGCTACAGCCGGCTGGTTTGCTGGGAGTATAAGAGCTATTGATTCTGAGACTATATTAGTAGATGCATTCAATGAGAGATTTTGGGGTGACTTATACGGCGATGTAGTAGGTAATGTAGTAGGTAATGTAGTAGGTAATACTGCTGGCAGACATACTGGACCAGTAATAGGTGATCTTAGAGGTAGCGTATTTAGTGATGATTCAACACTTATAATTGATGCTACGGCTGGAAAAGCTCCTCGATTACTTTGTAATGTCAACAATAATTCAGTCACTACTAATTCAATTACTTCTAATGCAGCAGCAACAAGAGAAATAGTGATTAATCAACGCTTACTCGATGATCCAGCTCGTAATCCTGCTGTTACTGTATTTTCTAAATCTGATGGTATGTTTGATGGCCCGTTTATTCAAATGGTTGGATATCGTAACTTACCCGGTACTGGACAACAACCTTTACAAGTTGGTGATACTGCGGGACAGATTAGATTTTCAAGTGCAAGTTTTGGTAACAACACAAATAGAGCCATACCACTTGTAATAAACAGTGTAATAACCGAAGTAGGCGATAATTTAACATCATTTACTAACGGTAAATTACAAATAATATTATTAGAAGGACCGGATCCAGCTGCTGCATCAATTACAGAAATTACCAAAGGTGGCATACTTTCTACACCAGTATTAAAGACAGGTGTTTATGCAGATGCAACAGCAAGAGATGCGTATTTTACTGACCGTGGTCTAACACCAGAAGATGGAATGATTATATTCTTAACATCTACAGGAAAGTTTCAAGGATATGCTGCGTCTAGTTGGGCAGACTTAAACTAACACATTTCACAATTTATTTAAAACTCCTCTGTATACGTTAAATAGTATACGAGGAGTTTTTTAATGGATAGATATATCACCAACGTTTCATCCCTAACAGCAGAAGATCTAAAAAACTATGATTGGGATATTATAGAACTTAACCTAGATATAAATCATGCTGAAATGCGCGAATGGTATAATACCATAGCGACAAAATATGCAGATATGCAATTTAACGTTTCTAAAACAGAGCTAATGAAGCCTGAAATTAGAGATCGTATGATGGAATTTAAAGAACAGCATTTATGGGGTACGCCTAAACAGTGGACACTGCAATGGAGTGTGCCAAGAAACGATGCTATTCCATTTAGGTATATTGCTGACCCTGCACAATATCCAGAAATTTTACAAGACGATTTTGATGAAAAATTTAATACTCCTTTAGAACAATACTATTTTGGCGGCTTTAAACAACTTGTAGATCGCATGGGAGAAGGTGCATGGGCCGTGGCTAGATTAGTACAGCTAGACAAAGACACTGGTCTTAAAAAGCACGTTGATATACAACCTCCGCAATTCCTCCCACGTATGCATTACCAAATAGAATATACATCCAATGCTCATTGGTGGTTTGGCGAAAATATGGAAAGAGAGTATACTCTTGAAAATGGTAAACTCTATATCATGAATACTGCTGTACTACACACTGCGAAGAATGAAGACGATACTCCGTGGGTAATGATACACTCAAATCCAACAGATGAAGCAATCGACTTTCTTTTTAATTTAATAAAAAATGCCTAAGCTAGAAACTATTGTAGACTACGATTTAGTTACTTGGCCCTATGTTCATCCGTCAATGCCCAAAGGATGCATAACAGAATTTTATGGAACAGATAGTGAACAGCTTTATACTAAAAATTTAAAAAATTTAGATAGCATGTGGTTGTATAATAGTACATCTGTTGCTTACAATTTTAATTCTCATGGCTTACGAATGAAAAAAAATATAGAACATGTAGAAAAAGACTTTATCTATTTTTCAGGAACTAGTTTTACAATGGGCATTGGTATTAATGAAAAAGATAGATTCAGTGAGCTAGTAAGCAATACCTTGTCTTTAGATATGATAAACTATGCAGGGCCTACGTATAGTACAAAATTGCAAGTTCTTTCGTTTTTTAATTTTATAAAGAAGTATAAGAAACCAAAAATTTTAGTTATTGAATATCCACCTAGTGTTGGATATACGTTTTTTGAAAACACAACGGCAATAACATACTACTCTAAACACTCACCAACTACTCATTACAGTGACATTTATAATAGTTTACTCAATACAGATTTTTTAAAAAATGAAGCTACCATTTACAGAAATATGTTGCAAGTTCTTTGTAAAGAGTGTAATATAAAACTTGTAGAAGTTTCTTTCAATAAAGATGATGCATATATGTCCAACAATATAATAATCGTTGATCAAGATATCATTAACAATGAAGAAATAAATCTTAGATTTGGTAGAGATGTTTTTAAACAAAACGGATACTATTCTGGACATCCAGGCGTTGGTATACATACGTTTGTAGCAGATGCTATTTTAAGGAAACTAAAATGAGCGGGATTATTCTTAACACATCTGGTAGTACAGACGAACCCAAACAAATTGGACATCGTTGGGCCTACATTAAAGAATGTGCCCAACGATCTGTAAAAGAGATTGGACTTACTGAGAATGATATTGTGTTAGATGTGTTTCCTGGAAACACAATTGCACACTACACTATAACCGCGTTTCCTGCGCTTATAAGCGGCGCACAGCTGGTTACAGCAAACTTTAGTGCCTTTACCTACCTAGAACTATTTGAAAGCGTACAGCCTACTGTAATATCATTGATTCCACGACATTTGGAACTACTCTCTAAATCTAAAAAATGGAACTCAATTGATATGAGCTGTGTCCGTTATATGGTAACTGGCAGCAATAAGATTGAACAATCTTTTATTGATGCGTTTAGAGAACGAGGTGTCCAATTAGTAGCAAATTGGTATGGAATGACAGAGTATCCGCCTCCAGTTATGATTGGATACAATTCTACTAGTTTTGATTTTAAAACTCTAAACAACAGAGATCACGTGATGTTCCATCCTGTTAGTGCTACTGCATCGTTAGCTGAGTGTATTATAAACGGACGATCAACTGGGGATATATTTGATATGAAGACAAGAGAATTTCATAGTAGGAGAGTTCATGCTAACAGCAAGACATGGAAAACTTCTATTTAAAGAATTAGAAGATAATGATCTAGAATTATTAACAGATTTTTGCAATTCTTGTAAAGAACTAGGATATGCTAATAATGCTTCGTTTGAAGCAATGAAGTTATCGCAGATATCTTTACCACATGGTCAATTTTTTATTGGGATTGACGAAGATACTAATACTATCTTTAATGTTGCTGGCATACATAAAATACCAGAAATAAACGAACATGCATATAGAGCATTGTTTCGAGGAGCAGTACTTCCTGGATACGTTACCGGTAAAGGATTATTAAAAGGTAGTTGGCAGTTTATAGTAACCCTTAATCAACAAATTGACTTTATTCAGTCTATTGATCCAGCTGCTGAATTTTATCTTACCAGCAACAAGAAGCAAGATAATGGAAAAAGTTCAAAAATAGATCAGTTTTTTAATCCTCGTGCTGAACGTGCAGGAATAATGAATCTAGTAGACGATAACTTTTATTACATGTATACTGAACAACGTTTATGGAAAATAGATGTTAATGCATATAAGCACTGGCGGTCAGTTTAAAAATTTATCCATACTCCACCAGCTGTATGGATGAAATATTTTAGTATACTTTTCTGGTGTTGAATCTTTTTCTAGAGCCATAGACTTAACATAGTCTTTAGTATTAAGTTTCTTTTCTAACTCTTTATAATATTTCCAATACTCTGTATCGTCATGGTCAGATAATGTGTAATGGCATAAAATAAAATAATAAATTTCGTGCATTACTTTTAGCTGTGCTTTGTTAAAGACTTTAGGGTTTCTATCAGCTTTGATTGTTTTGTAGAGTCCTTCTACAAAATATTGAATTAACCATATTGATGTTGCTTCTAATGGTTCTAAAAATCCTGAGCTTAATCCAATTGCAGCACAGTTTTTATATATAGGATTTTCAGTATATTCAGGATTAAATTTTAAAATACGAAGTTTTTCTCTATTTGTATTTGGATATAGATCAATATATTCTTTAACAGCAGCATCATCAGTTATATACTTGCTGCTATAAACATAACCTGCTCCCCTACGATTTTGCAGTGCTATTTCCCAACACCAGCCCGAACTCATTTTACGAGTTATTGTAAAACGATTTATCTTATCTAACGATTCTTGAGGACATGCTATTGCTCTATCATTGATTACGTGTTCAAAATTCTTATAGGTTATGCCTACTTCTTTAGCAAGAACTTTTGCAAATCCTGTACAATCTATGTAAAAATCAGCGATAATAGAACCGTTATCCTTTGTAAGAATGTGTGTGATTCCAGTACTATCAGTTGGTACCGATATAACATCATCAATAATGTGTGTGCAATTATTCTCTAGTGCTATAGGCTTACAGATTTCATTTCCAAACTTAATAGCATCAATATGATAAGCATATTCAAAAATTGAATCTGGTAATGTTTCATTTTTTATATATTCGTGTTTAGCATCATGCTTGTTTCTATCATACTCAAACCAATGCCACCAATCAGTGTTAGAACCTTTTTTCCAGCCCTTGTGACAAATTCCTAACTTATGAACTGATTGAACTTTGTGCATCCAGTCAGTATCGTTTAATCCTAACTCTCTGCAAAATGTTGTCATAGCAGGTAGTGTACTTTCACCTACTCCTATTAACGGAATATTTTTACTTTCTACTAGCGTAACATCAAACCCTTTTTTTGAAAGATAGGCTGCTGACATCCAACCAGCAGTGCCGCCGCCAACGACACAGATATGTTTTATCATAAGTAAATTTCCGTATTTAAAATTTGAGTTGCTAGTGCATATGGTACTTTAAACAAGAGGTGTATTCTATCAGAATTTCCAGCGTTTATTGTAGAATGCATTCTCTTTGTATTAACTATATATGCTTTTCCTACTTCTAAATTCATTTTTGTGGTGCCATGTTGAAACCAAGCGTGTTCGTTTGTAACTATTGGTATGTGTATGCGTACATGCGAGTCTTTGTCTATATGCGGCGGGATAGAAGTCCCCGGAGGGTGAGCTGTTATTCCTAATTCTTCACACTTTGGAAATTGTTTTATTATTTTTTCTGCTATATCAAACACTAGTTTTGTTGGATTTAAAAAACGTTTGTGTTTAAGATCTTTATTTGAGTTTCCAGGAGGATTACACGGTAAATCTACGTTGTCTAGATTAGACAATATTCCATATCCGTAAATTCCTATAGTAGTTGCAGCTAAAGGATCCGGAGGTACATCTTTATCAGTAATTGTCCATTTAAGATAATCGTAATCTGCCTTAACAGCATTCCAATAATTAGTTACTTCATTAAAATTAAATTTTACATTTGGTAACTCTAAGATATCAAAATCTAGGCACTGAGAATTTAAGATCCATTCATTGTTTAATATTGTGTCAATATCAGATTTTTTTATCTTAAAAATAAAGTGTATTCTATCAGTATCACCTAGGTTATCTGTAGCATGCATTAACGCAGTATTAACCAAATATGCACTACCTTCTTCTAATAGAAATTTTTCATCTTCAAATTCAAAATAACTTTGATTGTTAGCATATATTGGAATATGTATTTTTACAAACTCATCATTGTCAATATGAAAATTTATTTTAGTACCCGGAGGGTGGGCAGCTATTACTGTTTGTCTAACATTAGGAAATGCTTCAATAACACGTTGTCCAAAACCAAATATTAAATCTGTATGAACACTAAAGCTATCTTTGGGATCTACAGCATCTGATGTGTCTATATGATAAGGAGCGCACGGCTTTGACGGATCTTTAAGATTGCTTTGAATTGCCCAACTGTAAAGTTTTGATACCTTATGGTCTTTATGATCGCGTAACATTGAAGCATCCCATTTGAGATGCTGATACTCTTGTTTGATCTTCTCATAATATTCAACAAGTTCTTTGTGAGAGAATTTTATGTTGTCTAATTTTTTAATTTTAAAATTCATTAGACTTCCTTTAAGAATTTATAGACACGCGGATTCATTCCTGGCAAATCAAGTATTACATTGTTTTTTATTTCACTAATATAAGATTCAACTGCTGCTGAACGAGAAAGGCCTTTAGCACAATAAACGTACACGGTAGAATTGTCAGGTATAGTTTCAATGAATAATTTTAATTCTATTGCTTGTTTGACTGTAATTGCTTTTGCTTCTATAGTCTTTGTAGTATTATTAAACCACTGTATTTCTTTAGGTCCGTCTTGCTCAACATCGTCAAAATATGAATTAATAACATTCATATGAGAATTTTTAAAAAACGGTTCAGCATGTTTCCAACCTGTTGCATTTAAACAAATAAAAAACTCACCAATAACGTTCTCTACAGTTTCATCATTAATTTTTCTTAGAGACATTTCTTTAATAAAATTGTCTTTAGAATGTCTATGTATTATAATCATTTAATAATTTCCCTACTTCACTAGTCCATACTTTTCCGTAAAGATGAATTCTGTTAGTTGTTCCTGTATTTTCTACACTATGAGGTAGTGAAGTATTAACAAGATATGC
>Ga0194048_10000514_pt1 | contig 18874 bp, 34 predicted proteins | sample JunL225m_MetaG_FD_161685 | JGI IMG/M metagenome (GOLD analysis project Ga0194048, IMG submission 161685) | Anoxic zone freshwater microbial communities from boreal shield lake in IISD Experimental Lakes Area, Ontario, Canada - Jun2016-L222-5m | ecosystem: Environmental > Aquatic > Freshwater >...
ATATTAATATCAACAAAAAATAAAGGTGTATTTTTATTTGGTTTATACCATGTGGTGGTATATCTTGCACTCAATATCAGAAACAAACAAACATTTAACCACAATCAAACGTTAACACAAAACACAAACAAAATCATTAACCAAACAAAAATTTAGATTATGAAAACTTTACAGAATAACATCACAAGAGCGCAACAAACAGCAATGATTAACGCATATTTATTAAATTCGATTGACGGCGAAAATTACGGGGTTACATTGTCAACAGATAAGGACAAAGTAAATTTTGTAGTGTCAACTTTTACCAGCGAATTTTTGCACCATAACAACCGTAACGGCAACCGCCAGCAGTTGTTTGCCGACTATCTTAGCGGTTTACCATCATGTATTAATATTGAGTTCCGCAATTACGCAATTTTAGAATTAGCGGAGGCGTGGGGTTCTGATGTATCAACCGAAAAGAAAAGGGATTTTATCTGCTCAAATTGGTTTAATTACATCTCTTGCAAATTCTTTCAACTTCACGCAAAAATGAATAAGTAAATTAATACTAACCAACCACAGGGCGCAGCATCTCAACTGCATTAACATTAACCACATTTTTAACATCAAAATTCCAAACAATGAAATCAATAAACACAGTACTCGGAAATGTAACAGTAGATAACGTATCAATGAACCGGACAAGCGGTTACGGTCAATACACAATAGCTGTAGAAGTTGAATTTGAAGGCAATAAAAAGACAATCAATGTTCATTCTACAGATAGTCAACTGTTCGATACCCTTACAGACCTTGACAACAACAGCGAATGTGCTGCATATCTGCTGGAAAATAAGAATTACACTATTGAAAGCGCAATCGAAGATTATATTAACTCTCTATAATAGCCCCATGCTGAACCTGCATTATTCAAAACTTCAAAAATCAGATATGAAACAGACAGTAAACTTAATCAACAATTTGCAGGGAAATATCGAAGCGTATTTGTATGACGAAAAATGTCTAACAATGGCAATCAATGAAGAAAAGCCAATTGAGTATATTAGTAGCTTTGAGCAGAAATTGCATACTAATGTACGTATAGCATCTAAAGTATTCCGGATTACTGCAATTAGCTACATAGACCTGATAAATATCTATTCAGAAAAGGGAAAACTCGGATTATTGAACCGTTGGGCGATAACGTTAAGCGCAAATTTTCACATCATTTAGCAACCAATAAACGAACGAAATGAAAAGCTGGAAATTCACATTTAGGAAATATCGGAAACCAACCGACAAAATACCGTATTCGATGTTTGTAAAGTACAGGCAATTTGAAAGCCTACAAGAGGCGCAGGAATACGCAGAAACGCACACCGACTATGAACGTATAATAACAGAAGTTACCGAGGCTGAATATTTAGCCAAATACGAATTACATTGCTAACAACTAAATCAACAAACAATGAAACAACTACTAATTAAATTAAACGCTTGCCAACCTGCAAAAGATTGGGCGCAAGATAAAAGCTGGAAAGAAGTATTTGATACCTGCCATCGTGGGGACTGGCTGCTATGGTTGTTTTATAAAACAAAAACAGATAGTGAACAGGATTTCGCATTGTTGACTATTGCCAAAGGTCATTGCGCTAATACTGTTAGGCATCTAATGAAAGACGAAAGAAGCGTAGCCGCAGTTGATGCTGCAATAAAATACATGGGGGATAGGCTTATTCTTAAAAATGCTAATGCTAATGCTTATGCTGCTGCTAATGCTGCTGCTTATGCTGCTTATGCTGCTTATGCTGCTGCTTATGCTGCTTATGCTGCTGCTAATGCTGCTTATGCTGCTGCTAATGCTGCTTATGCTGCTGCTAATGCTGCTTATGCTGCTGCTAGAAAACAAAACCAACTGCTAACTGCTAATATAGTGAGGCAGTTTATACCGATTGAAAAATGGAATATAGACATTAACTTATAAAACCAAACCGATGCACAGCGAACAGAACTTAAAAAACGTTTACCCCGCCTTATACAACGGCAAAATTTACGATGTAATTCAATTCGGTAACATAACTGCGATGTACGACTTTTTGAACTCATTTCATGGCATTAATTGGCAATACTTCACCGAAACAAAGGGATATTTTGCCGATTGGTATTACTGCAAGCAAAACACCGATGAAGGGCGGGAAAACGATAACACATTTTTGCATGAAATTAAGCAATCAACAATCACTAATTTTTAAAACCGAAAAAGGAAGATTAATTAACACTAAAATAAACAATATGCCAAAGTACAAAAAAATACGAGTATCGGAATACGCAAAGTTGCGGGGTCTGAAAAATCAAAGATTCCCGTCTGCATACTGCAAAGCAGGTAGGGCGAATGACTTAGAGGGCGTTAAGTCAGCTTGCAAGGTTAAACCTGATTACGGCAGCGAATATTGGGAGGTGACAGTAGATATGGCGTATTACGATAGTCTTATCAAAAATAGGGCGTTAACGCTACTCCTTGCCTAAATGCGGGCATTTAACAGAAAAGAGGTACAAAGTATAGGGTTAGGGGTTATCAGCAAAAGGAGAATGGGTATCGTAACTGATACTCATTTTTCATTTTAACCACTCAATAAGGTAAAAACCAATTGCAAGAATAGATTTTGAACAATGGAGGTAAGTAAAATTAAGTCGTACCTCCCCTCCCAAAGAGATACGACCTATTCCACTTACCTAATTTGCACTGAATGAGTTTCGTTACAACGTTTTGGCTGTTGGCGGTCATAAGTCTGTGAACGACCTTACCAACATTTAAAAGTGATTTGATACACTACTGCCATCCTCACACGTTTACTGTTTACGCCTTTGTTGATTGCTTACGGTAGGCACAAGCTAATAAGAAAAGGAAATCCCGAATCTCAGGAGACCGGCAAAGGTTTGAGTTCGGGATTTGAACGTTTGAAGGGCGTTCTATATTGGTAAAATCAGTAAATAAATTGAACTATTAGAACTTTTGCCGGTCTCCAATAGCACCACAAAAGTAAAGTATTAATTTTAATCTGCAAAATATTTCAAAGAAAAACCCCGAAAATTAATCGGGGTCAATCCTCACATTAACAACAAATCGAAAGAAAGAAACACAAAACCGAGGTAAAGGTAGGGGTTATTTTGGATTATTAACCCTCTTTTTTCTTTTTGGAGGTTTTGGAAATTCCATCCAATGAGTAACGGGATTGCCCTTTACTTCATCTCCTAAATCTAACCTAAACCACCGACTACCCGTAATATTACTGAAATACATTTCCAATATCATTTTATTTTTAAGGCATACTATAAACCTATCCGTTATAGAATCAGGCAGTCTATCTTTTACGCTTATCCATTCCATCTATTCAAATTTTACGGTCAGGGATTGACCTGTTAAAGTATAAAAAACATTCTGCATTTGGTGTAAATATTCGATGTCGGCAATCCTATATTGCGTATCAATAAAACAATCGGCACCCGATGTACTTTGGCGGCTACCATAATAGCTACTAAATGTATTTTCTTTAAAATTATGGTACATTGTCAAATAGCAATCCCCATGTACGAATTTTTGAAACTCGTTTTTCTTCCATTCGTATCGCCCTTGCTCAAATCCTAATTTCAAAAGCAGTTCAGGGGTCAGCGGGATGCCTTGTAGGTGATGAATCGGGTAATGGTAAATAGAACGCTTATCTAAAGAATGACATTCTAAATCACGGTTTGAAATTGAAACGACTTCGCATATTTTGCCGTCAATCGTTACATAGTTTTCTATCATTAAATCTTGTGCGTTTTCCATCTATTCCGATTTAAAGGTTTGGGTGAAATATTGTTTTTCGTTACTCTGTTCCATCTTGTTTTAGTTTAATCGTGAGTGAATGTTGTTTGTTTTCCATTATTTAGATTTTAGATTGTTGAGTAATGTTGTTGTTTGTGAAATGCAATATTACAAAGTATATTTGGAAATACCAAAGAGTATCTTTAATTTTACCGCCATGAAGAAAAAAACACAACAGTTCTCATTGCATGAATACATTGCATCGGAGTACAACACAGACGGTTTAGCTTATTGTTCAGCTACAAAAAGAATACGCAAAAATCAAGATTTACCTAACGTAAAAACGGTAACAAAGTTTAGCAGAGTGTACATTTTGCAAGTGTATGTAGTAAGCTAATAACCAATACTAGCAACGATTTACAAAAAATCTTTGCTTCGCATTTGGTAGTTTGAAAAATACTTTATACCTTGCACCCATTATCACAGCAAAACACTTAAAACATGACACAAGAAACACCAAAGTATTTAATGACACCGAACAAGCTAAGAGTAAAACATTTTGCTCAATTGCCATGCGAGCCTTTCATTGTAGATGTTGACAATGAGGCAGAGGCATACAAGATTTGCAACGTACTTGCCGACCAACATTTGTTCCTTGAAAAAGAGGGTATCATTCCCGATTACAGCAACATTATTCTTGTTGAAATGTACGACACAGAGGATAACGATTGGGTTGATTATTACAACGAAGCCGAACAAATGGATTGGGAGGAATTTTCTGAAACGTATTTATCTAACACTCAAAACTAGAACATGAAAGAAACTAAGAACTTCACATTTGTTACGCCTTACGGGGGTAGCGCAACGGTTAAACCGATTGAGATTAAAATTGAAGGTGTAGGATATGATTATGGCGATTGTGGAGATGGCGAAAGTCCTTTCCTATTCGACATTAACAACGTCTATGTTGATGGGCAAAACTGCACAAAGCTATTCCGTATGTTAGATGATGATGCTATTGTTGGATATATCAACGATGCAACGGAGGCGCATATGTACGAAGTTTTCAGACCTGCGGGTAACTATGTACGCAGCGAAACAAGTGCCGTACAATCGTTGCAAAATGGCAATTTCAGCAGTTCAAATCTGTTTGCGGCAATAGGGGACATTTGCAGGGGTTACAATACTCAAATTCTTAACAACAAAATTTAATTTTATGCTACTTAAAGACGCATTAGAACAGCAAGCCGAAATTAGCGTTAACAACGCAATAGAAAAAGCAACGGTTATAAATATCCTAACCGTCAACGGGATTGAATTTGAATCTCTGCTGTTGAAAGACGGGGATTATATTTCGTTGTTCAGACTTTATAATTCTTGGGGATTTTGCAATAGCTATGATTCAAGTTTTCCGATGGTATCAGCGATTGACTTTATCAAGGCGAACACCCCACAAGACCCGACAAAGAATGTAACGTATTCCACACCCACACCCGAATCAATGAACATTATATGACGTACCTCCTAATGCTCGTAATGCTAGGGATAGCGGGAACGATGTGGCACTTACTTAAAAGAAATAAACATTAACACTTAAAACAGCGAAATGAGCAAGCGACCCGAATTATTCATTATTTTTTCTCCGTGGCGTAAGCGCACAAAGTACGGAGATTTGTTAGCAAGATTTTACAACGCACTAAAACTTAGATAACCAACAAAACTTTTAAACGCAGAACATGGCACAAAACGAACAATTACAAGTACAGTTACAGACACCTCAAACGGAGGTAACATTTGGGAATAGCGCAAGTTTTGAACACTCGCAAAGGGTGGCTAAAATGCTATCATCTTCAAGTCTGATACCCGACATATTTAAAAACAATGTGCAAAACACAATGATTGCACTTGAAATGTCGCAAAGGATAGGCGCAAGTCCTTTAATGGTAATGCAGAACCTTTACATCATTCATGGTAAACCGTCATGGAGTAGTACGTTTATTATTTCTGCTATCAATGCTTGTGGGCGTTTCAGTCCTTTGCGTTACGAAGTGGGTAAAGATGAAAGGGAGGAATATTGCATCGCATGGGCGTACGATAAAAAGACCAACGACAAGCTAATGGGCGTACGGGTGGATATGGTGATGGCTAAAGCGGAGGGATGGGTGGCTAAAGCAGGTAGCAAGTGGAAAACAATGCCTGAATTAATGTTACGCTATCGGGCGGCTACATTTTTCGGTCGCACTTATTGCCCTGATATTTTAATGGGTATGCACACCGCAGAGGAAATAGACGACTTTACTTTAATGACTACTCCCGAACAAGAGGATTGGTTAAATGAAAACATTGATAATTGCGGACTTGACGAACAAAAGAAAAGGGCAATTAAATGGAAAATGAGCAACGGAATGTCGCAAGGGGAGTATTATCAGTTTAAGAGTGAGATAATTGATTCTATGCCACCTCCAGCGAATTTATCAGCTACCGAGATTAAAGAAACTATTGCATTAACGATTGCAGAACCAAAATAACATGAAACGCACACACATCATAGACGGCAAAGAAATAACTATTGATTGGGAAAGGGATTGTGAAATTGAAAATCATGGTAGCGGTTGCGTATATTGGGGTTTGAGTGGTTTGGGTAGTGATGGTAACGAATACATAGCAACGGGCGTATATCAGTACGGAGAATTAGAGGAAATACAAGACATAGAATTATCATAACGTTTAAAACTAAAAACATGGCATTTGAAATCAAGGGAGTAATTTACTCCATATCAGAAACGAAAGTAGTATCGGAAAAGTTTAAGAAGCGGGAGTTCGTGTTGGCTATAACGGAAAATGACTACACCAATCACATACCGTTTCAGTTAGCACAGAATAAGTGCGAAATAATAGACCGTTATGGCATCGGTCAACTCGTAACAGTCCACTTCAATTTGAAGGGCAGAATCAGCGAGAAAAACGGCAAAGAAACAATATTCTCTAACCTAGACGTTTGGAAAATCGAAACGGCTTAAAACTTTCCGACCTCGTTAAATCAAAAATGAAATGATACTAACCAACTTCATTGACCACAAATTCCTAACCGAAAGAAAAGAGATTATGAAACAGCCACCATCAAGCCGAATGGCTAACGACAAAATGAACGAAACGGGTACTAAACTGAAACACGCTGATATTATCTACAACGCTATTTTGGAAAGTCCTAATCGAATGGCAACGGCTACCAACGTAGCGATAGTTACCCGCCTTGATTACGTTAGCGTCAACCGCAGGCTATCAGAACTTGTAACAGCCAAAAGGATTGAAATTTTTAGCGAAAAAGGTGGTAGAACGGCAACCAACAATCCATGCAGAATCTACCAGGCGTTAGTTGCAAGTTCGCAAGCGATTGAAACCGTAACAGAGCAGCAAACTTTATTTTCGTAAACACTTGCAAAATCCAAAAGCAAGAATTATCATTGCAATCGAAAGGTACTGGTACTACCTACACAAAACATTGCCCCATTTTTGATAGCCCGTGTACCAGACGGATATTAGATTTGGGGCGCATTATTTTAACAACGTGAAGCAGATATACCACCATTACCAAAATTGGGAGTGCGTAAAAAATGGTATGTGGAAACGTGCGACTAAAGAAGATAAAGAAACCATTTTGCCATTAGCGATTGAATTTACAGGCAATCACATTGAGTACGGTAAAGCAATGGAGCAAGTAATAAACAAATGGCGTTACACTTGCGAAAATCATTTAACAGACAATGGCATAAATCAAAAGGCGTTTATTGGTCATGCGGCATGTTGTTTAAAGTTTGGTTGGTGTGAGGAAATAGTTAGAATGGCATGGGGGTATTTAACTGAACAACAAAGAATATTAGCAAACCAACAAGCAGAATATTTTATCTTAGTTTGGAAGCAAAGGCACATGAATAAACTGATTAAAAACTACGGACAATTAGAGATACCATTTAATGAAAATCAAAATTGAGAACTACATTAAAACATGGGAGAGCAGATGCTACAAAGATGGCATACCCGATGAGTTACCTAATACGTTAGAATCATTGGATAGAATACCGTCTTACAAAAAAATCTGCATGGCTATAATGAAAAATGAATTTAACCTTGAAAGTTTAGGAATAACAAGAAAACCATGTGCAATTTATCAAGACATTAAGCGGGAAGAAATAAGAAACAGAAACATAGCAAATAACAAAACTGAAACAATACAACTAAACTTATTTAGAAAATGAAAAACGTACTTGAAGCCACCTACGAAAGATTAGAATTGATTTTCAAAGATTTTGATAATGTGTTGGTTGCATTTTCTTGTGGTAAAGATAGCGGAGTGATGCTCAACCTTGCATACAAATACGCTAAAGAAAACAACTTAATACACAAATTAGCTTTTTACTATGAAGATTATGAAGCGGGATATAGGTTTACAGATGAATACGCAGATAGAATGTTTGCCGAATTAGACGTACCTAGAAAATACTGGCTTTGTTTGCCTATTTCGGCGGCTTGTAGCGTATCAATGTACGAACCTAGATGGATACCTTGGGATAGGGATAAAAAAGAAATTTGGGTACGCAAGATGCCAAAATGCGATTATGTAATTCACGAAGATAATTGCCCATACCCATTTGTAAAAGGAACTAAGGGATTTGACGCAAGAATACAGTTTGGGGAATGGTTTGGTAAAACGTACGGAAAGACAGCCGTATTAATTGGTATAAGGGCGCAGGAATCACTAACAAGGCGTGCAATATTTACCTCTCAACATCGTAAGTTTATGCACAAAGATTTGGTTTACTCCAAAACGATTAATAAAGACGTTTGTAACTTTTATCCTATTTACGATTGGATAACGGAAGATATTTGGGTATGTAATGCGAAATTCGGATTTGACTACAACAAAATATATGACCTTTATTATCAGGCTGGTTTGACAATTGACCAAATGAGGGTAGCCTCTCCATTTCACCAATCAGGACAAAACGATTTGAAATTGTATAAAACAATTGACCCTAACAATTGGGGCAAAATGGTAGGTAGGGTAAACGGTTGCAACTTTGGCGGATTGTATGGCGGCACTACTGCAATGGGATGGAAAAATATCAAAAAGCCCGACCATTTCACATGGAAACAATATGCAGAATTTCTTTTAACTACATTACCCGATGCGACTAAAAAAAAATTCCTTTACCATCTTGACCGTTTGCAAAAAACATGGTCTGAAAAAGGATACGGGCGCAACCCTAGAGTAATACAACAAATGTTAGACGAAGGAATAGTATTGGAGAATACAAAGCAAATATCTAAGCTATGCACAAAGCCTGATATTTACGAAATAGTAAAGATAAAATCAGGTTTTCCCGATGATACTAATATCCCTGATTTCAGGCATACTCCTAGTTGGAAGGCGGTCTGTATAACAATAATGAAAAACGATTGGGTATTGCAATACATGGGATGCTCCCGAACAGTTGATAAAAATATACTACGCCAAAAGGGTATGGAGCGATTTCAGAAGTTGCAGGACTTAAAAAAAATAATACAAAATAAAGTTGTTTAGTAAAATAATTATACTAACTTTGTACCTCAAACATACCTCAAATGAAAAAAAACAGGGTAAAAACATCGTTCACTCTTAATGAAGATTGCATAATCGGATTGAAGCACCTATCAGCTATTCATAACCGCAGCATGTCAAACCTGATAGAAACTATCATAGCTAAAGAACTTAAAAAAAGAAAAGATGATTTCTTTACTAACATTAATAAAAGGCAAAAATGAAAAAACCGAGCATAACAGAATTAATAAAACTACTTGATAAACCTGCTTTATTGAATTGGGCAAATAAACAAGGCTTAGAAGGTATTGATATTAGTAAAGAGAAAAAAACATGGTTAAGTAAAGGTGTATCTACCCATGCAGAAATAGCAGCGTTTGTAAAAGATGGTACACCATTTACAAATGAAGATACCCAAAAGAACTTCCAAAAATTTATTTGTGATAAACAAGTGCTTGGATATGAGCATGACATTGAAACGGAATATTTTGTTGGTAGATACGATATGAAGTTAAAATGGGATGATGAAATAGTTATGGTAGATTTCAAAAAGAGCGATAAGGGAGTAATGAAAAAAATCTACTTAGAACATAAGTTGCAATTAGTGGGGTATAGTATGGCTGAACAGTGTGATAAATTTGCGATAGTAACTACACCTGATTTTTCAGTTATTAAGTTTAAGATTGAAAACAGAACGCCTTACGAAGAAATAATAAAATCACTTTCAAACATTTATACACAAAAACAAAAAATCGAAACTCATGGAATTATTTAACCAAACACCGATTATTGAAAATAGGGAAAACGACATGGTTTACAATGACGACTATGTAAGTCCATGCTACAACGTGCAAAAGGTACATATTGACAAAATAAGAGCCAATTCCTACAATCCTAATGCAGTTGCTCCGCCCGAAATGAAATTGCTGGAAATGTCTATTTGGGAAGATGGATATACTATGCCTTGTGTATGTTATTACTTGCCTGATGAAGATGTTTATGAAATAGTTGATGGATACCACCGTTACACTACATTAAAAACTAGCAAACGTATTTTTGAACGTGAAAAAGGTTATTTGCCAGTTGTTGTAATAAACAAGGGTTTAGAAAACCGCATGGCATCTACTATTAGGCACAATAGGGCAAGAGGTAGCCATAGCATTGAATTAATGAGCAACATTGTTTCAGAACTTGTGCAAAGCGGCATGAGTGATGCGTGGATATTGAGGCATATCGGCATGGATAAAGACGAATTACTAAGGCTCAAGCAAATAACTGGATTGGCTGCATTATTTAAAGACGTTGAATTTTCCAAATCATGGGATAATAAAGCGGATATTCCCGAAGTAGCAGAAATTGAAAATTAACCCAAAATATTTATTCAACCAAACTAAAGAAAATGGAGAAGATAGTGGAAAGTGTACACTTGCCTAACTTAACAATATACGAAACGGAAATTGTTGAATTGCTTTATATTGAGCAAGAGGGCGCAAGGGGTTTAGATACTGTAATAATTTACAAAAACGAAATACCCGCCCTAATCTCCGCCCTTCAACAGTTTTTACCAAACGAAAATTTAACCGACAAAAAGTAAAATATGAAGCGTTTTATATCATTCAGTGGGGGCGTAGAATCTACAACAATGTGCATACTGTACGGCAAGGGCGCAACGGCTATTTGGTGCGATACGGGAATTGAAGAGCCTGAAATGTACGAAAGGATAGACTATGTTGAAAATATGCTGAAAGTAATACATGATGGGGATTTCACGCTATTGAGAATTAAGCCAGAGGTAAAGGTAAAAGGCGTAACAGTCAACACAATTGAAGGGGCGGCAATATTATGGAAATTCTTTCCTTCGCAAAAACATAGGTGGTGTACGGGTAAATTCAAGATTATACCAATTGACAACTTTTTAAAAACACAAGGCGAATGTGAGTTAATGATAGGTTTTAATGCAGATGAAGAACCGAGCAAAGATAGAACAGGTAACTTTATGAAGTGCGATAATGTCAAATATACTTATCCTCTTTATGAAGATGGTGAAACAAGGGATGATTGCGAACAGATTTTACATAAATACGGATTGCACCCAAATTTTCCTATCTACATGAAGCGTGGCGGCTGTCGCTGGTGCTTTTTTCGTGGGAAACCTGAATTGAAAGCCAAATATGTATTTAATCAGATTGAGTTTGAAAAGGATAAACAAATGGAATTATATATGAATGCAATTAGTGGGCGCAAAAAGTTCTACGCTATCAATATTTCGCAAGGAACATACCAACAGGCGGAGGATGAGGTAAACAGGGAAATTGCATTATGGGGTTTGGAACAGGTGAAAGAAATGTATAAAAATATTCAATCACATCAACCTTGCGGCGCATTTTGCCACCGTTAAATTAAATTTGGTGGAGAACGAATAGTGTTGTATATTTGTACTCAAGCGACTAATACAGTACAAATGAAATCAAAAAAACAATCCTTAAATTATCGGTCGGGCGTTACATTATTTGTATGCAGGTTAGTCGCTTTTCCTTGCCCGACCGTTTTTAATATTTCAATTCTTAAAAAGCGATATAATGAAGTCCTATTCTGAAAAATTATTAGACCCACGCTGGCAACGCAAACGGTTTGAAATCCTACAACGGGATAATTTCACATGCGTACTTTGTGGAGATACCCGAACTACTTTGCACGTTCACCATACAGAATACAAAGGGAATCCGTGGCAGATAAGTAATGATAAACTGAAAACCTTATGCCTACATTGCCACGATGTACTACACAAATTGCCTACCTATCAGATTACCAAAATTGACAAACAAATATCATTGCAGTATGGGTGCTGGCAAATAGTAGCCTATACCGATAACGAAATAATATTCCTGTATATGTTTTTTACAGACGTTCAAAATAGGTCGTCATTGCCCGAAGAAACTATTATCGTTCACACTTTTATTAAACCCGAATAATGGCAGTAACACAGTTTGAACTAAGTAGAGCGTTTTGGGATTTTACATTTGAAAACCCTGAAAAGGTTACGCCAACACATATTGCTATTTTCTTTTTTTCAGTTGAACATTGCAATCGGTTGGGATGGAAAGATAAATTTGGATTACCTACTTCAATGGTTTTGGAGGCAATAGGCGTAAAATCATACAACACTTTTAAGCCATGTTTTAACGATTTAGCAGAGTGGGGATTTATAAAAGTTATCGAATATTCAAAAAATCAATACTCAAGTAACATCATTGCCCTATCAATTGGTGTATCAAAAAATAACAAAGCACTTGATAAAGCACTTGCAAAGCACGGTACAAAGCACTTGCAAAGCACAGTACAAAGCACAGGTAGTATAGATAAACAAGTAACAATAAACAAAGAACAAATAACAATAGGGGAGTTTGAAAGGTTTTGGTTAGTGTATGGTAAACCAACAGACAAAAAGAAATGTTTGGATAGATTTAAAAAACTTGAATTGCCTGAAATAGAAACAATTTTCCGAACGCTACCAAATTACCTTGCATCTACACCCGAAGTCAAATTTAGGAAAAATCCTTTAACATACCTGAATGGTAAATGTTGGGAGGATATGATAAACATGACACCGAGTAAAAAACCTTATGTTCCTATTCCTAACAATGAATGGTAAAAAATAAACTATGCACAACAAAAACTACGATTTCACGATGTATTTTGACGGGGCTACCGAACCTGTCAACCCCGGCGGACACATGGGTATTGGATGCGTTATTTTCGATTGCGAAGGGAATAAGATAAAAACTTTTAGCTATCACATTGCCGCAAATGTTCAAAATTCAAACAATGTAGCAGAATATCAGGCGTTTGGAGTAGGCATAAAATGGCTTAATGAAACTTTAAAAGACAAATACAAAATTATTATTCATGGAGATAGTAAGTTGGTTATATGCCAAATGAACGGGGAATGGAAAATTGGTAATGGTTTGTATGTTGAATCTGCATTTAAAGCGCAAAAGGTATTTAAAGAACTTTGTAACAAACACTTTGTAAAGCTACTTTGGATACCGAGGGAACAAAACCAAGTTGCAGACGATTTAAGTAAAGGATTACTGATTGAAAAAGGCGTACAAATACCCGATAGGAGCAAATTCAAAAAGACATGGTAACAATATTCAAAGACATATACGAAAAGTCTAAACCGCTTCATGTTTCGGTAGCAGTTGCACTCGAACGCATTAAGACTGGCAAATACTCAAAAGAGAGGATTGAACAGTTAAGGGCAATTTCAGGCGATGCAGACGCAGAAAAGAAACTGAAAGCCAAATTACCATGTGTTTGCTTTTCAGGGGAGTTTTCAGAACGTTTTGATGATAAAATGGTCAAACATTCGGGCTTCATGGTGTTGGACTTCGATAATGTTGACGATATTGGTACTAAATCTGCCGAAATTTGGGAGAAAAAGTTTATTTACGCTATTTGGGTAAGCCCAAGAGGAAACGGGCTTAAATGCCTTGTTAAAATCGCAGAAGGCGAAAAGCATAGGGAGCATTTTCAAGCTATCAAAGAAATATTCCCCGACATTGACCAATCAGGGATAAACCCGTCAAGGGTATGTTACGAAAGTTACGACCCAAATTTGCAGATACGGGAGGATGCAGAAGTATTTACAAAAATCAAAACCGTTGAAAAAATTGAATCGGTAGAGGTTGAACAGAATGAAACGGAAATATTTAAGAAAATACTAAAATGGATAAGCAACAAAAAAGAATCATTTAGCAAAGGGAGTAGGAACAGTTTTATTTACAAACTTGCGTCTGCATGTTGTAGGTTTGGGATAAATGAAAATAACGCAGGCTACATGATACTTGCGGAATTTCCTACCGATTTGGATTTTACGGTAAAGGAGGCTCAACTTGCAATAAAATCCGCTTACAGAAGCAACAAAGGTCAATACGGGACGGCAAGGTTTGAAAAGGATATTTTGGTAGATAAAGTTACCCGTAAGGAAATTGCAGTATCGCAGGATATTTACGATTTATCGGTAGAACCTAAGGACGTTGTATTCGGTAAAGACGTTTGGGATAATGCGCTGAAAATCTACAATCAGGGGTACGAAAAAGTAAAGGGAATTAACTGCCCTGAATTTGACCAATACTTTAAAAGCAAAAAAGGTGAAATTACTTTACTATCTGGTCATGGAAACTACGGTAAAAGTTCGGTTTTCAAGTGGATGCTACTTTGCAGAATATTATTGTACGGTGAAAAATACGCACTATTCAGCCCAGAGGAAAACCCCGCAGAGGAATTTTATAATGACTTTGTAGAAATGTTACTAGGTTGCAATTGCACACCTTATGAATGGAACGGAACGGTAAACGAGCGCAAACCAAAAGAACAGGAGTATAAAAATGCTTATGACTTTGTTTCAGAACATATTTACTATATTTATCCTAAAGACCTTGCACCCGACCCTGAATACATCAAAGAACGTTTTTTAGAATTAATTATAAAGAAAAAAGTATCAGGCATTTGCATCGACCCGTTTAATCAGTTATCGCACAATTACGGTTCAACAGGTGGGCGAAGTGATAAGTACCTCGAAACATTTTTAGCAGATTTCAAAAGGTTTGCACTAACAAATGATGTGTATGCGTTTATAATTGCACACCCTAAACAAATGGTAAAAGACCAAAGCGGAAACTATCCATGCCCCGATGTTTACGATATTGCAGACGGCGCAATGTGGAATAACAAAATGGATAACATACTGATTTATCACAGACCGTTTGCGCAAAAAGACCCCGATAGTAGCAGATGCGAATTTCATAGTAAGAAAATACGCAAACAAAAAATAGTAGGGAAAAGAGGTTTTTTAGAATTTGATTACCACAGAAAAACAAGACGGTTTACGGTAGATGGGAGGGATATAATTAGCGAAATTCTTACAACACAACAACTAGATTTCGTAAAAGAAGTAAAAGAATACAAACCAGTTACACCGATTAAAAATGACTATTACAATCCGTATGCTGGATTTCAGCGACCATCAGGCAACGGATTTAATAAAGCAGACTGGGAAACGAATTAGAATCCACAATAATTTTTTCAAATAAGTTAACCTTAACAGCAAAAAATAAGAACACATGAACAATCCAAAAGCAAAGAAAGTAGGCGAACAATGGGAGAAGCGTTTTAAGGACGTTGTTTATTTGATGGAGAAGCAGCCAAACGGGGTTGATAAGGCGATTAAGCGGATTACCCCTTATGTAAACCCACGCAAGGCAAATTCGCTATCAGGAATACCCGAAACGGCAGGTAAACCCGTATCTAAGAAGATGCCGATTAACGGTGGTAACAATTGGGTGGTGGAAACTTTGAACAAGAACAAAGACGTTAAGATACGGAAACCCGACTACGAAACAAAGCGGGTAAGGATTGACAGCCGAACGGAAATAGAAGTACCGATACACGTACCAAACGAAACCGCCATTGCGAACTACCAACAAAAATACAACCGAGCAACATTTTAAAAACCACGAACAATGAAACCGATAGTAACGAACCAAGTACCACAAGCGCACTTAGACGAACTAGGTAAAATCCTAATGCGCATTTTGACAAGCCAACAGGTTATAATGAAAAACCTTGACGACTTGAAAGACTTTTACCTTTGTCCTAAAGATTTGAAAAGCTACATTGGCGAAACCAAAAAGGCAATGATAAACTTTAAGGGCGCATCAATTCGATTTATGCCACGACACGCCAACGCATTGAAACGGGATTTACAGAAAGAACGCATAGACGAACTGAATCTGATTATGGATAAATTGGATAGCATAGAAAATTTGGACTTAATTACAAAGAGGTTATTCGAGGATTTGTTAATTACTGATAAAGCAGAACTATAATGATTTCACCGTATGTATATCCGTCTTTATTTGAGGACGTGAAAAGGAAAGAAAAAATGATACAGCACTTTGTTCAAAAGGTGTGCGAGCATTTAGGAATAACTTTGCAACACATCAAGCATCGCAGTAATAAACAAGAATATTCGGAACCGAGGCAAATGGCAATCGTTATACTAGCCGAAATTAAAGCCTTGAAATCAGAAGATATTGCGCATTATTTCCGCAAGCATCGGACAATTATTTACGATAGCCGTAGTAGAGTTAGTGATTATTGCGACACTAACCCCGAATTTAAGCAGAAATTTGAGGATTTGAAACGATTTGTATTAAGTACCGCAAACTGAATTTAACAACAAAAACTGAAATATGAAATTTAAAGAAGAAATACTTTGCTACAAGAAAGGGAGATTCGTTTTTACATTGGAAAACCAATGGGTAAATATGAAATTGTTTACTCCAATAGAGATATATTTCGGTAAAGCAAGATATGCAGATAGTTGGATATTCAATTTTACCCTTTTGAATTTTTGCATTTACATATGCACAGACCCTAAAATAAAACGCAATGGCACGAACTAAGTGGACAGCCGCAGACATAGACGCTGTAAACAAGCGAAACGGGGCGGCTCAAGTCAAAGTACCTAAAACTGAAAATAAAGCCGTAAATCAAAGGGAAACGGGCAAAGCGGGCGTTTCTGACCCTATCGGACTATCCCACATTAAAAGTGTGCTAAAAAGAAAGGGTATTCCGTTTGAGGTTGAATGGCGTTTTCACAAAAAAAGACGTTTCAGATTTGACATTGCCATATTGAATTTTAAGCTAAGTGTAGAATATGAAGGGATTTTCGCAGGTAAAAGTAGGCACACATCATTGAAGGGGTACACAAAAGACTGCGAAAAATATAATATCGCAATTATAAATGGTTGGCACGTTTTCAGATACACCGCCTTGAACTACAAAGATTTTGAAAGTAACCTGATTGAATTTCTACTAAACTACAATTACAATAGCAAAGATAATTATTTGCTATGACCTGAAAAAATTATTTTATGTTTGACCATTTACCATTATTAATATTATCCTTTGTATTTTTGGTGTATATCGCTACATCCTTATATTTGAAGTATAACAAAAAACCATGACTTGGATACATTTATAATAACCGCAATAGTTAGTTATTTTTTGAATAAGGATAAGTAATTTAGCGTATATTTGCAACGAGGTTCAATACTCATTCGAGTAAATGAAATCGAAAAACGCAAAGCCACCCGTAAAAAGGTGGCTTTTTAATAATCGGGATTTCCGATAAATCTATTTCAACTGTTCGGAAAAACCGAACAACTGCATTAAACGATACTTTCAGATAGGTACAAATCAGCCTCCGCCGCCCTACGTTTGGTAAGACCCGCCAACACTTGACCCCCTGCCTTATTCCACATTAGAAATGCCGCTTTAATATCCCCTTCACCCGTTACAATTCTCTTTTTCAATGTGCTGTTTTCAAATGCACCCGCCCCGCAATTGTAAACAAAGCTACATAATGCGTCAAATTGATTTTGGCTTAATTTCAGACCTACTAAGGCGTGATAACAACGATTTTCAATGTGATGCACCAAATAGTTCTTTGCCTGTTCTAACGTAACGGGATAGTCATTCATTGTTACTTTAATTCCTGATGGGTACATAGTCGTACCGAATCCGATTGTGATTGGTTCTCCACCAGTTGCAGGGTCATTATAAGGCTTTGCTGAAAATCCTTCAAATGAACAAATTAAATCAATTCCCTTATTTGATATAGTCATTTTGCGTGTTTTTATATTCAAAAAAATAATTAGAAACGGTAGGTGTAACCCCTCTTAAACACCTTTTAGCATTCCCTCTTTGTATATTCAGTTCTCTACAAGCATTTGTCAAATTAAATCCCTCAAATACTTTTTCACCTTTAATTACATATCCTTTACCCCACCTATTCCCTCTTTTTATTTCAGCTACTTTATATACAACAAATTCTTTTCCGCCCTTAGATTTAGATGAATAATCCCGAATAGACTTGTCAAAATAATATGCTTTTAATGAATTTGAAAGTTTAACTTTATCCCCTTGAAATGGTTTGCCTTTCTTTTTAGATGGTTTGCCTTTGGTTCCGATTATCCCTAAAGATATAAGGTTTAATGTTTGTTTTCTTTTAAGTTCTCTTAATTCTGGACTTGCCCAAGTTTTTTTTAATGAAATAACCCTTTTATTTTTTGATTCTTCCGTTTGTATTTTGCCAGTTAATGATAAAGATATTTTATTTTTAGTTTCTTGTGCATTACACCCAGTTTTAAATGGACTTGTAGGCTTAATGTTGTACCCACATTCTCTAGAGTGAGAGGATAGCATATTTGCCCAAAAGTTTTCCTGACTATATAAATATTTATTTTCTACTTTTTCTAATACTTCAAAAGAAAAATTATCCTCTCCATATTTATTCCATTCAATCTGTAAATAAGGATTTGCATGTGTACCATTTTTTAAATGGCTTTTATGTTTTCTAACTCGATTGTTAAAATTTATGGACGCACCAACATAAAATTTATTAAGGATTTTATTTGTGATTGTATATATCACAGAACTGT
>Ga0194048_10000516_pt1 | contig 18775 bp, 13 predicted proteins | sample JunL225m_MetaG_FD_161685 | JGI IMG/M metagenome (GOLD analysis project Ga0194048, IMG submission 161685) | Anoxic zone freshwater microbial communities from boreal shield lake in IISD Experimental Lakes Area, Ontario, Canada - Jun2016-L222-5m | ecosystem: Environmental > Aquatic > Freshwater >...
GTCATTACCTTTAACATATTCTATTGAACCTGTTCTGTTTACTTTAAAATGTTTTTTAACATCTTCATTTGTAAATTCACCATTTTCTTCAAGGGCTTCAAATGCTTTAACCATTGCATTATAGTTACTCTGAACAGATTTTCCTTGAGTTGTTGGATGCAATATTCCAGATGAATCTTTTTCAACAAAATCAGGATTTAATATCTGAAGATGTTTCATGTTTCCAGGATTAAATGACTTTCCATTAATTATAAATCTTCTGGGGTCTAAAAGTCCTCCAATTCTAACTCCATCAACATAAATATAAACTCCTTTTCCTTTATTTTTTTCAGAAACAAGTCCATTAATAATTTTAACACCCGGTATTTTTTCACCGTTAGAGTCAATTGCATCATTAATAGCTCCTGACCCATCATAATCTTCTATTTTTATAACAGCCTCATTATATATATGACCTTGTTTTAATGAATCAAGATAGTCTAATTCATCTTTTGTAAGAAATTTTGTATATATATTTAAAAATTTAGCAACAGAATCTATAACTCTTCTTACAGGAGAGTCAGATTTTTGTTCCATTTTTTCCTTATATTTAGACATTTTAGATTCATTAATATTAATCTCTGAATCTATATTTGCTAATATTGTTTTATAATGCTCACCTACAGGTGTATTTTTAAATTGCAATGAAGCAAGAGTAGCTTGCTTTTTAATTTTATTTAAAAATTTATTTATTCTTTCATAATGATGAAAAAGTTCCTTTGGATTATTTTTTGAATCTAAATCTTTTATAAGTTTATTATATTCATTTTTAACACTTGACTTTAAATCATTTGCAGGTTTAAATTCTGAATCAGGAATTATTTCATCAATTGTTTTTGGAGCAACATCTTTAGACTTTTTATCTTCGTCTTCTTTAGTTATTTTACCATCACCTTCTTGTTCTTCTTCCTTAAATTCCTCTTCTTTTTCAATTTGATTTTTAATTTTATTTGAAAACCATGATTTAAGTGATTTATTATCTTTTATTTTTAATAAATCTAAATATCTTTTATTTAATTCAGATATATTTAAATCATCAACAAGGTATTCTTTGTTTTTATTTGATTTATCAATAGGAGTTTCTGATTCAATGTCTTTTTCAGATAAACCAGAAGCATCAAGCATTTCTTTTTTATTCTGTTTTAATTCAGAAAGCTTTTGCTCTGCAATTTTAAGTCTTGATTTTAAATTATATGTTTTTTCAAGTTTGCCGTTATCAACTGTTGATTTTATTGCTTCAACTATTTTTGACTGATGCTCAATTAAATTATTAATGTTATCAATAGACTCTACAGCCTGAATTGGTTTTTGATTTCTAGTTATTTCCATAACTGTATGAAACAAATCCTTTTTAGCCATAGCCAACATTATCTTCTGTTCTGGAGATTTAAATATGTTTAAAAACCCATCCGCAGTTATTGCATTAAGATGTTCTGAAACTTCTTTATACTTTTCATGAGCATTTATTACATTCTTAATTTCTTCAGTTGCTTGAGATTCAGTCATTAATGGATTTCCATTTTTATCCTTTTGAGTTTTAAGATTTCTTATTCCTTCAAGTAAAAATGGAACAGAATCATTTTCAAAATGTTTTTGATAAAGTTCATCTTTTAATCTGAATAACTTTTCATCTGTATTTGCAATACCAGACTTTTTAAGTTCTTTAGATGTTTCTACATATTTTGCAATATCTTTTGTTATCCTTACTCCGGCGCCTGCTGCTCCACCAATAATGCCAAGTAATCCACCTGCTTCCGCTGATGCTTGAAAATTAGGATCTTCAGCATATCTTCCTCCAGCATTAATATTACCCATATAAGGAAGCCCATAACTTATTGATTTTAATGTATCATCTGAATCAGTTAATAGGTTTTTCATAAAACCCTTATCTTCATATTCACTAAGATTTAATGCCTTGTCATTCTGTCTTTGACCTGCAGCATATTGCAATCCCTCTTCAAATTTTTCACCTAAAGCTTCAGTGTATGCCACTCCAACAGCTTTTGCTGCCCTTGTATATTTATTATAACCTCCAAGTTTATTTAATCCCTTAAAAATAGAACTTCCCTCAAATAAAGAGCTTCCTATAACCATTTCAGCAGCATCTGTTGCTAAAAGCGCCATATTTTCTTTTCTTAAATCATCAACACCTTTCATAGACTGCATCCTTATTCTTCTCGTATCTTCTTCAGAAGGTTGAGGTCCATTTGGGTCTTGTGTTGGATTATATTTGTTATACCAATTCTGTGTTAATTGCTGTCTTGCCTGTGAAACATTATCACCAATTTCTGATGCAGTTTCACCGGCCCTTGCACTATATAATAACGCTGCCTGAGATATTGTTGTTATTGCACCAACTGCTAAAGCACCCCATGGACCACCTTCAGCTCCTTCTGTTGCCCCTTCTACTGCAGCTGTCGCTATTTTATCTATTCCTTTCTTACCAAACGTTGCAATCATTTGTTGCGCCATCATTGAACCCATTGACCCAAGACCTGATGGTAATGTATATTCTATAGCTTCTGTTAGTCCTGCATTTGCTCCTTTTGCATTAACAAGGGCTTCCTTAACTTTATAAAGTTTTGATACATATTCACTATTGATTTCTCCTTGATTAACATCTATTCCATTTTTAGCTTTAGATATTTTTGATGAAGCTTCTTCATCTTCTTTGTCAAGATCTATTAATCTTTGCTCATATTCTGTTTTATTTAATGGATCTTTTTTAATTAATTCATTTAATCTGTTTCTACTGTAAAAATTTTTATCAATAACATTTTCTCCTTCATACAAGTCTTTTTGATATGCAGATAATTGTGTATTATCCCAAGCCTGTTTTAAACTATTAAGCATACTTGTACTTTCAGCTTGTGTTAAATCTTCATCTTTAACAGTATTTTCTTCACTAACATTTACTAAAGGATTAGGTTTGCCAACCCCTTCCATTGATTGTTCACCAACTTGATATGAAGGTCTTGAAGATCCTAGGTTATTAAGAAGATTATTAGCATTCAAACTACCATCTTCATGTAAATTCTGTTGATTTTGTGATTTATTTCCTTGTATTAAATCTAATATATTTGGACGCATATTATTCTTGTTCCTTTAATTTGTTTGTAAAGTTAATTATATAATCTTTTATAGGAATATTTTTAGGAATATTTCTACCTGTTAATTTTCTTATTGAATCATTAACTACTTCCTGTGCTTTATTGTAATCTGGAGTTCCTGTAGATTTTTTTGTTGAATCAAGAGTTCTTAAGTATAAATTTGTATTTCCCTCACCAAGAAAGTGTGTTAACATCATCAATGTTTCATCAGGAACATTTAAATCATATTTTGATCTATACCTGTTAACTGCTTCTTTATATTGAAATCCAAGGTGTTTCTGATACTTTTCCTGAGCTTCAGGGTTTTTTAGATATTCATCCTGACTTCTAACTCCAGTTAATTCCATTATATTTTTACCATGAATAGACCATCTGTGCTGGTATTTACCTGTAGCTACCTTATCATAACTCAATGCATTATAATCTCCACCTGATTCGGTTTGTGATATTGCATTGTTAAATCTGTCTATAGTTAAATCCCCAGAGGATTGCTTTTGTCCTGCTGGGGTTGATACTTTCCCATATCTGATCCTCCATATCTCTGCCCTTGATATTGTGGTGATGATGATTCATTATTTTTATATAACAAATCATATGCATTGGCATCAGCAAGTTTATGTTTTATCTGTAATAAAACTTTAGCTTTTTCAAACTTACTTTTATTACTTTCCATTGTACTAACCTTTAATGCATTTATATCAGCAATATCCTGATTATAACTTGGACTATTATGATCAAGACCTGATGGATAAATAACCTCCCCCTTAATATCAACTGTTGGTTTTCCGGCAATCAAATCATTTATCTCTTTATCAAGAATTGATATTGATTTGTCAGGTGATGATTGTATTGCTTTATTATATGCATCATATTTTTTATATGTTTTGTTTGTGAATATAGTATTATTTACTTCAGCAATTTTAGCTTTTACTGTTTTATCAGTGTATTCATTTTGAACACCTCCTGCGTTATTAACTATGATATTTCTTGTCATGTTATTAACATCCTGACCATTTAATGGAATTGTTGCATTAAATTCATATGAATCAGGAATTGAAACTGTTTTATTATTTTCATCCTGAATTGTATGAGCTGGTATTTTTTTTATTAATCCATCTCTTTCTAATTTTTTATAACCTCCAGAACTTAAAAAGTTAAACCAATATGTTTCATCAGGAATTGATTTCTTTATCTGATCCTCTGTCATTGTAATTGTTCCAGATGCAAGTACATCTCCATTATCATCTGTAATTAAACCTTTATTTGGTGAAGGAGTAAAATCAACTTGTCCATGTAAATTATCCAGCATTTTTGATAAAAAATCTGATGACTCTTCCGGAACAGATGAATTAACTAATTCTTTAGTTTTATTATTATCTAAATCAATTCCATCCTTAAGAGCCTGTTCCTTTATTTTTTTATATTCAGGAAACATCTTTTCATTGTTTTTATTATCATCAAATACCTTTTTTGCCAATCCAAGTTTAACACTTCCATTTGCATCTTTCTTATATATTACTCCATCTGGAGTTGCATAATACTTACTGTTTTTATCTGATTTGCTTAGCTTTTGAACCATAAATGAAGGTAAATCATTTTCGGAATCTCCTACTGGATTTTTTAATGCAGGTATTGCCTGATTTAACATTCCAAAATGCTTAACTGCTTTTCCCATTAAAATGTTCTTTTCAAAATCTTCTTTTGAACTTCCTTTTCCTGTACTGAAATAAACAGACCTTCCGGTTATTGGTATATTAACAGAAACTCCATCTTTATTTACATTTCCACCCAAAATTGCTGCAGATTCTTTTGCATCAACTTTAGTTCCACCTTCATCATTCATTCTTTGAAATATCTCTTTTGGTCTGTTGTCGGGATCTCCTGATGAAGAACCTGAACCATTTATTGATCTTGAACCACTACCCTGACCTTTTAATTGCTGTCTTGACTCTTCATCAGATTCTTCAGCATGATAGCCAATATATTGATTAACTAAATCACTTGAATATTCTTCTGGAGAGTAGCTTTCTCCATTTGTTAATTGTTGTTTTCTCTTATCTTTATAAAGTACAGATGGTCTTGTTGACCATAATGTTGGATCCTTAACCCATTCATCAGCAACTTTTTTAACATCCTTTCTTGTAACTCCTTTTATTAAACCCTTTGTTCTTATATCATACCAACCAAGCTGAGGTTGTCCTGTTTTTGGGTCAACACTTCCAGGTATTTCATCAGCATACCTGCCTGATTCTCCTGCAGTTTTTGTTAAATTATCTTTTATTCCTGAATTAAAATCAGCATGATCTTTATGGAAATCATATGGTGTCACTGTATTATAATACCCTAAACTTGGAAGTTTATTAACATCCTGTTGTTTTAATTCTTTTGTGTTTGGATCATAAAATCCCTGAACAAAATATTCATTACCTGGAGCAACAATTGTTTCATTTGCAATTTTTGATCCAAGTAATTTATCTTCTTCCAGTGCATTCCATAGAGGTGTACCTGTTATCTGTTTTTTATATGCAGACATTTTGTATGGAAGCTGACCTACAGTGTTATTTTTTAAAGCGTCTGAAGCCATATCATTTATATGTTGATCAATTTGATCCTGAAGCATTTTTGCATGATTTCTAGTTGTTGGGCCAGAAGGAACTATTGGTTCATCAGCTAATGCAGCCATTCCTTTATCATAAGTTTCCTGTTGATATTTATATCCTTCCTGTATATCTTTTAATGGAAGCGGAACATATTGACTTATAGGTGTATGCTCATAAGGTGTGTCGTATCTGTTTGCCATAATTATCCTCTCTTTTTAGTTTTATAGTATTGATTAACTGCACCTGGATATGTTCTGTTTAAGTAGTCAATAAAATCCTTATCATTACCTAATGATGTATAATCCTTCACACCTGTAGCAGCCTGATCTCCAATTTCACCAACATATTGTGTTCCAAGTTTATTGTATGCAGCTCTGTTTCTTGCATTTACATCTTCAGCATAAACTTTTTGTCCAACATTTCCTTCATCAGCTCTGTTATATATTCCAACATTCTCTCTTTCATATTCAGCTAACATTTTTGCCATGTTTGCATCCTGTTCACTTTTTAATCTATTTTGAGCTCCAAATAATAATGCTTGATTTCCACCAACATTCTCTTTTATATCTTTTTTCCCTGCATAGTAATTTCTAACTGACTGTTTAATAGCCTCGCTTGGATCCATATATTTTGGGTTATAAAGAATAGGTTTAACAACTTCTGGTTTAGTTCTTGTTGCTAATCCATAAACAGGTCCAGCTAATGAAGCTGCAGTTCCAATTAATGGTTGGTAATTAAATGGTTTTTTACCATCATTCAATGGTTTTTCCATTTTTGGATAATAATTTTGATAAACAGGTTTAAAGTTTTTCATCATATTATCACTAATTTCATTATCATTATTTCTAGGTTGCAATATTGTATTATTTATTTTTGTATTGTCATAAACTTTTCTATATTTATATTCTGGATCAACAGGCAAATTCATTGGTTCTAATGTATTATTCATATATGTAAAATTATTATTTTGCATATTTTCACCTTGAGGAACCATTCCTTCTCTTTGATAATCACCAAACTCTTCTCCACCATCTTTATATTTATTCAAATGCATTCCCCCCATTTCATGTTTCCATTTAGAAGCATTTTTAGCAAAATTAGCCATTTGTCTAACATGTGGATCTGAACTATGTAATGCTTCTTCTGTAGTTTTACCTGTTCTTTGTTTATATGCTGTAAATCTTCCTACATGTGATGGTTTAATATGAATTCCTCTCTCTTTATACATTCCTCCATATTTAGCTTCCATTTGTTCCTCTTGAGGATTGTCTTGAGACTCTTGTTCATCAGGCTGTTGTTTATTCATTAATGAATTAATATCAATACCCATTTTTCTTGCATAATCAGCAACTTTAGATTTCTTTAAAGCTTCCTGTTCAGCAAATAATCTTTGTGTATTATTAGCTTTTAAATCAGCAATAATTTTAGCTGTAGTTTTAGCTACCATTGGAGCATTAACATCAGACAGTATTTTCTCCTGTTTATTAGTGTTATTCTTTTTATTTAAATCAGCAAATGATTTTTTACTTCCAATAGGTTTTAATTTAGCTGACAATATAATAGTTCCATTTGGTATATTTACATTGCCATTTGGATTATATTGATTTTCCTGTTGTTCATGTGTTCCTGTATTATCAGGCATTTGACCAAATTGTCCATCTGGTGTTTGAAAGTTTTCTCCCACACCATTTCTGCTTTCTAATTGAGCATTAGGTTCTCCTCCATCCTGATATTGTTTAATACCACCATCTTCAAATAACCCCATTGGTTCATTAATCCATCCACCATTTTTCATTACAGGATTATATCCTTGATGTGGAAGTCTAAAATCATTATAAGCTCCACCATCAGCAAATGTATTTTTAAGTGTTCCGGGTTTATAGACATTATCTAAATTCTTAACACCTTTCATTGCTGTATTATATTTATTAATATTTGAACCATAAGGATGTAACATACTATTAGTTGTTCTAATTGCATCATTAGCAATACCACCCATTTTCATTTGTGGTTGAACTTGAGGGGAAACTTGTTGTTGATTATTATTTTGTGGTTGCTGCATTTGTTGAGCAACAGATTGAACCATTTGCATAGCCTGATCTTGTGGAACACCCATTTTAATAAGTTCTTGCACAACCTGTTTAGGATTAGCTCCTTGCTGTAATTCCTGTGCAACTTGAGACATTATTTGTTGCATTTGATTGCCCTGTTGTGATTGGGTTTGTTGTTGTCCTTGAGGCATTTGGGGCATTCCTCCACCATCTTGAAATGTCATTGGGTTTGAATTATCCTGTGGATATTGAGGAGCATTACCATACATTTGATTACCAGGAGATGGTTGTGTAAATTTAGGGTGCATTATTCTTGGTTTATTTTTTGATTTCATTTGTCCTCCGTATTTAGCATATGTTTGTGTATTGTCAGGAATATCAGTTTGCCCTTGTCCATAATTACCTGATTGCCCTTGTTTTTTATTTCCTCCACTAATTGATGATCCAGCCATTTCAACCATACTTGCAGCCTGATCTTGAAGCCTATTATCTTTTTCGGACAAAGTTGGATCATAATTTTTTGAATTTGGATCTCCAGATCCACTTGCACCTATTCCTGCTCCCCTAACCTTACTTATACCTGTTCCTAATCCAGGAACATAATAATTAACAATGTCTGTACCAACTGCAGCAGATATGTTAGATCCACCTCTAGTACCTTGATTCAATGTTTTACCCCAAGTTGATTGGTAATCTGTTCCTTTTATAATATTTGGATTTACTAAACCAGTAAAATAATCAACTACACTTAATCCAACATCTTCAGCTTTAGCTAATGCACTATTACTATATTGTTTTGTATCAACATATGGTTTTTGTTCTTGCTTACTTGCTTTAGCATAATTAGAAGCAGCGTCTAAACCTGTAGATGCTATGTTTACATAATTTAAATATGGATTGCCAGTTCCAGAGTTAAATGTTGATGGCCTATTAGGATCAGCAGAATTATATCCACCACCGTTCTGGTATTTTTTTATTTTAGGTTTACTTTTAGTTTTTTTCATTTATTTCTTTTTAGATATAATTTAGCTTTTTCTAATATGTTAGTATCATCATTAAACATTCCTAATCCAGCATTACATTTACCACATAATAATCCCCTGACTTTTCCAGTATTATGATCGTGGTCCACAAATAATGGTTTATTTAAAAATAATTCTAGTTTTCCACATATTGCACATCCTCCATTTTGTAATTTAAAAAAATCCATGTAAGCTTGGTGGGTTAAACCATATTCATTAAATAATCTTACATTTCTTTGATATTCCTTTGATCCATATTCACCTTTATGTAGATTCCTTTTCTCTTTTTTAGGAAGGAGACCTTTCTTTTTCCTTTTAACAGTGTTTGCTGTTTTTATATTATATTTATGGCAAGGTTTACAATATATACATAATCCATCTTTGGTTCTTTTATTATTGTAAAATTCAGATAAGTCCTTTTCAATATTACATCTCTTACATATTTTATTCATATATGTAATATAACATTTTTTGTTGTAATTTGCAACTTATTTGATACTTTTCTTTGTTATTTATTTTTGATCTTTATAACATATTTTGTTATTATCTTTCAGATCCTCTTATATCACATATGACATTATTTGTTGTTAATAATGCATTAGTAGTGTTATCATATTCCATATCTATAACTAGATACTTATCCCTCATTCTGTCTCCAAATGGTTTGTTATTAGGAGATGACAGATTTGCAGGATCAAATATATCCGGTGATTGTGATGAACTATTTAATACTCTATTACGTGGTATAAATGTTTTCCAGCTTCTTTCCTTACGTTTTAAATTAGTAGATAGCCCTGAAACAATTAAATCATGATAATCAGTATTTTGATAATCATCATAACATCTTAATTTATTCCATGTATTAATGTATTGGTTTACTCCATTGATACTTGCCTGTGAATCCCATCTTAAATTGTCAAACACTTTAGTTTCTGTTGGAAATTTATTTATAGGAAAGCTTAATAATGATGGATATGTAAAACCATAAAATTCACCATAATTACCTTCATCATGTATATAAATATTATTCAACTCTGTTTTATCAGTGCTGAATATTTTATATCCATCTGTAAAAAATATTTTTGGTGTATAATCAACAAATGATGTAAATGCATTTACTCTTTCATCAAATAGCACTGTAAAATTATTTTGAATAAGTTTATATCCATCATATAATCCATCTGTAAATGTAAATATAGCTTGATTGTATTTAAAATCATACACAGCTCTTACTCCATTTAATGTATTATGAACACCATAATAAACAGGTTTATCTGTTGTTAATATATTATATCTTAAATTATTAACAAAATAACTAAACAATCCTTTAATATCAGATTCAGGTTTTAATCCTTCTCCTCCAAATGAATAGAATTTTTTATTAGCAACATCTATCCAAAATAATGAATATGATGATTTAGTAACTCCCCATTGATGTTGCAGTCCTATTTCTGTTGATATATAATCATGTCTTTGTAATGGTAATCCTGTTCCTAATTGAAGGTTTGCGTTGGATGTATTGTTAACATCTGTTACAACAGCTCTTGGATTAACTTCCATTAAACCAAACGCTCTTTGTTGAAAGAAGTATAGTTTATCTTTAAGAATTTCAATAGCATTAATTGGTCCATATATACCCTCTACATCCCAAACATTAACTGATGTAAATAAACCCCAGCTATCAACTAATTCTCCATTAATTTTTATATTAGAACAGTAAAATCTATTATCCCATTCTTCATTTAATATAAATGGGTACGGTTTGGGAAAATATGTTCTAATATCATTTTCTGATGAATAAACAGCATTTGCTTCATAAGATTCTTGAAATTGTTGTTCAGCAGAACTTCCTCCCTGAAAACTTCTGTTCATATACTGACCATACCTCAAATCTGTATTTATAGGTGATTCTACAGGAAAATAATATGTTGCAGAAAATGCATGTGGAGCAACTCCTCTTCCTGCATAACCAAGATTTTTAGCATATCTACAACTATCATATAAATTAACAAACACATCTCCATTAAATGTGTAAAACTGATCTGTAAAAGGTATATTTGTTGATCTTATACTTCTAAAATTAGTACAAGATATATATTCATTTTGCGATCTTGCTGTATAAGTATTTCCTCCATATTGAGAAAGAAGTACTCTTGATACAACAGCAAAGAATTTTCCATTTGTTGTTAGTCCTGTATAATCTACATTTGAATTTAATCTTAAAAATCTAATTCTATTTCCTACAGAATATGATACAGAAGTATCCCCATCTGGATGTCCAGAAAAAGCATTTGTTCTATAGTCCCAATTATATATTATTTGACTACCATCATTTGCTGTGGAATTATATTCTATTAAATCAGTTTTATAATCTATATTAAATGTTTGATTTGTTATAGATGTATCAAAATTATAATATTTATACATATAATAAGGATCTGCTCCAGAAGCAAGATAGTATGCCGTAACACTGTTATTTTCATATAATAATGCTTTTATTGTTATTTTCATATTATCAGTCAATGGTACTAAACTCCCATCTATATGATTAGGAGTATCAAAAAATACACTGTTTAGTTTATATGTTGCTCCTCCAGCACTGTTTCCTGACTGTTGATCTGATAAGCTAGTCATATATAAATTTGTTGAAAAAAAGTCCTCAGCTACTTGATGAATAAGTCCACTACAAATTATAGTTTTATCTTCATTTGTTCTTTTAACTCTTACAATAGAATAACCACTTATTAAATCACTTATTGTTTCAAGATTTTCTATATGAAATTGCACTCCTAATGATTGAATATAAGCTGCATTGTGACCAGTTAAATCAACTGGTCCATTGAATGATAATCTAAAATCTGCACAATATGGAGCATTTGTGACAGAAGATGTCCCATCTTCATAATATCCATTATTATTATTATCAGAAAAATCAGGCATTTTAATATCTCCGATCCATTTAACAAAATATGGATTTTTAGATTTATCATAAAACTGTATGCCAAATCTATAAGTTTCATTCCTTTCAAATCCCTTTAATAATCCATTTGTATAAGGATATTTGAATCCAGCATTAACTTTAACTCCACCAAATATTGTTGGATAATCTTGTTGTTGCTGTGTATTTGAATTTGTTGTTGAGTTTACTTTTAATGTTAAATGGTTTACATTATAATCTTGAGTTGTTGCTCTCCAAGGAGCTCCATAAACACCTCCACCACCATAATAAGGAATATCATATGATCCACTAATTGAATCATACATATTATCACATTTACTTGCTATAGTTACAAATTTATATGAAACATTTAATCCTTTGCCACCTAATTGTCCATTTTGATCAAATCTATATAAGTTTGTATTATAAACATAATCAGGATTAATTGCATCTGAATCTTCAGCTATTGATTTATAATCAACAGATGTGTTTGTTAAATTACCTGATAAAGTTCCATTTTGAACTATTTTAAAATAGTGAGGACTTCCTGCTAAATATCTGTAAGCTCTACAATCAAAATCTAGTTCTGATTTTTTATTTCTAACATTAGCTACAAACAATCTATTATCTTTTGAAGCTATTGTTTTACAATGAGTAAATATTCCTGATAATGCAAGAAATTCATTTTCAGTTATTGGTGTTGTTATTAATTCACCGTTATATGTAAATGTGTATGTATCAGAAGTTATTGGAACTTCATCCAATAAACTAAATGTTGGTGTTCCATTTAATGTATCCTTAAAAGCAATGCAAATTTCTATTGTATCAAAATCTCTATCAATAGTATTAATAGTCCATGTAATATGTTTTCCTTCATCTGTGCCTTGTGGCTGTCCAATATAATCTTTAAAATGATGAAAATCTGTATTTTCTTGTTCTATTCCATCACATACAAATACAAAATTACTTAATTCTGAAAATGTTGTTACAGCTCCTGCTGTATTTTTTAATCTATAAGCACATTGATAAGCTCCAACTTTAATTGTTGGACCAGATAATGTTATCATATCTGTTAATATAGGAATATCAAAATCAACAGAAGGTGTTATATCAAGTATTGATGGATCAATAGCTAATGATTGAGGATTAGCAACATTTAATGTTCTAAGTTTATTGTAATTATCTGTAAAGTAAATCCTTTGTATTCCTGCATTTTCATATCTTCCTAATGAAGCTGTTGGAGCTATACACCAATATGTAGAGAAATTAATATAGTTATTATATTTAAGTTCTAATGTTCCTGTATTTGTTATTTTGTTATATGTATATTTCCATATTTGTCCAATAGATTTTAATGGAGCTACAGAATCTTTATCATCAGGGCCACCATTAGCTGCAACAAACAAATACATGTCATCTCTTATATTTGCACTTCCAATTATTTCAGGATCTGATGATTCATGTACATAATCATCATTGAGACTTAATCCTGATCCTGTAAATGATATTGATAAACTGTTATCTGATATTGGTATAATTAATAAATAGTTATCACCATAATAAACATCATAAGTTTTTGTTGGCGGAGGAATTAATGTGGTTTTATTTTGAACACATTTTGTAAATGAAGAGTCAAGTGTTATATATCTGTATAATTCAAGATATGTTGTTCCTGTAAATCCAGCAGAACCAGTTTCTCCATCAATAGTTAATACAGGACCACCTGACGTATCACCTATTATAGTTAATTGCTGTATTCTTGTTGTATTTGGAATTGTTATATTAAACTCATTTCCTTTAATATTATTAATGGATAAACTTGTCCCTGCAACATCATTAACTAATCTGATATTGTGTGCATCAATATAAATTTCTTCAGGAGTTACTTTGTAATCAACATCCTTATTCATTCCTTTTATAAAGGATTTAGCTTGTGACTCCATATATATTAAATATTAAAATTCTCCGGCTTGTTGAAGTTTGTAAACCCACGTTTAAAATCGTTTGAAATTGGGAACATTCTCTTTATTACGTTTTTTAAATTCTCAAGTTGTTGTGTTGATGGGGAATTTGCTGCACCTCTCGCAGAGTTGACATAAAACAGCCATTCCTTTTCTGAATATTGAAATACCTTATCTGTAGTTTTACCTCTTCTCCAATCAGCATAATCCAGCATATGCGTTACATAAGCTGCTAATGCTTTAAAATAATATGTATTATCAGGAATCATTGGAATACCTTCTTCATCAACTGGTATTCCTAAATATACAATGCATATATAAGCAGGATCCATATTTCCCTCTTCATTAATATTTGATATTAAATAATTATCATTAACATAAAATGTAAATGGTGTCATACTATTAACACCGGTAGGTAAATTAGGTATTCTGCAATTATGACATTGATAATTATTTGCATTTGTATTTGTAGCCCAATACACAGGAAATCCTTTGTAATTAATATCAACTAATTTATAAAACCCGCATGGTAATTTAGCTTTACCATTAACTAATTCTAAACAATCAGATATTTCATTATATTGAGAATAAGCTCCAATCATTGAAAGGGCTTCAGCAATCCATTCATAAACAGAAGATTCATTTATTTCTTCATTTAAGTTGAGATCCCGATATAATTTGGCTAGTATATACTTAGCACTTACAAATCCATTAATCATTTTATTTAATATTTAGTTGGTTGTCCATAATAATCTTTTCCCTCACTTAACTTTTTAGGTACAAGTCTTTTAGCTGCCCTTGAAGCTTGAAATTTATATTTTGTTTTATTTTTTACAAGAGATGTCCTTTTTAACCACATCCATTTATATATATATCTTTGTTCATGCAGCACTCTGAATCCATGTTCTTTTGTTAATTTCCAATCAACAGACATTTTATCACTTCTCTTTGAAAAACTTCTTTCATGTTTACAAACCTGTAAATATCCCAATCTCATTGGAAGCCTTACAATTTCAGATTCTTCTGTACACACCCTTATTAATTCAGTGTTACATGCATCTATTATTAATGAGAAATCTTTCCTTGATACAGGTTCTTTCTTTTCAAGTTTACATTTATTTAAATAGAATTTATATAAATAAATTGGACCTAAAGCTCCTTTGTTTTTTCCTTTTCCTCTTTTTGTCATATTCTATTTACCTGCCTGCTTACTATCAGAAATCTGTTTCGGTGTCTCTCCCTGTGAGTTGTTAGAAGTATCTGCCGGAGCACTCATAAATGGCTGAAGCTTAGTTTTATTCACAATATCAATTATTTGAGATGCTAATGTTAATGATACTGGATAATCAGAATCCTCTGTAAAACATGGTTGTCCAGAACAATCCATAAAATTACTTACTTCTTCAGGGTTTTCAAATAATCCTGAAACATTTACAAAGTCAAGAAACTTATCATTAATTATATATAAATAATCATTTTTTACATAATAATTTCTTAATCCTGATGTAAATTTATTATATTTAACATATCTTTGTTTAATTGGATTTGACTTGCTTATTTGTATTCCTCCAGGGGTTATAACACTCACCAACCAATTATCAAGATAGGTGTCTATTGTTGACGGAAGTTTTTGCACACTTTTTAATAAATAACATCCGCTTGGAGCCTCACAGCATTCTGATTCATCAGCCTGGATGAGTTTTACACACGGAATATATTGAATCCAACTATCATTAATTGCGTCCTTTTTATTAAGTGATTGACCTATTAATATTGATCTTTGTTCTTTTATCCATTGAAGGGCAAGTTCATAACTTACATTCAGGTCAGTTGGCACTGTACCTGAAGATGCAAATTCTATAACCTGATAAACAAGATGTGCCTGAGTTATTCTATTCATTTTGATTGCTTATGTATGTCTATATATAATATAGTGTTTTTTTATTATATATGCAACTTATTTTATTTATTTTTTACTATTCCAAAGTTTATATCCAACCCCAATGCATATTTGTTGTTTTAATACATTATATGAAGCTGTAATAGAGTTTCTTTTAAAATTAAACGTCACATATGGTCCAACATCAAATGATGTTCTTGATCCCATTAAATTCATTCCTCCATATAAACTGTATTTTGATATTTTTGTCACTGTATCATGTTTTGTGAAATATACAGTTTCCTTTATCATTTTTCTGTTTAAAAGCTTTGCAGATAAATCTATTGATTTTAATATTCCAATAGTTTTAGCATTGTAATATAACACAACATCTGAAGATTTTACACTATCAATGTATGTATTTATATTTTTATATAAATTTGAATCCACTATTTTAGCCGGTTCTGTATAGACAGGTTTAGGATAATAAATTGTTTTAAATTTTACCAATGTGTCATGAAATTTAACTGTATCATGTACATTTAACGTGTCAAATGTTTCAATAGGTTTTTGATCGGGACATTTGCTATTACATCCTTTAAACAATAATAATATCATTATTGCAATTGTCATACATATTATAAGGTAATTTTTAACTTTATCCATTTGTTTTTGATTTTATTGTGCTAAAATATCCACCTAATGCAGGCAATCCACTTACAATTAATTTCCACCAATCTCTTTTAATGTCAAATGTTGACCAATCAACTGATGCCCATGCTGTACATAATGTTGTTGCTATACCAAGTATAGTTGCAAATAAATCTCTGTCAAACGCTTTAATTTTCTCCCACATATTAAATAGTTTTATAAGTTATTGTTCCTGTTTTATTTCCTAATTTTTCAAATAATGATTTAATTGCTACTCCACTGCTTACTAACATTGGAACATTAATATCAATTCCAAGTCCATGAGCACAGCACCCTTTTAAATCATATGGGTAATTTGCTATATGATGTTCAATCACTCTTGATTTAATATCAACTCCATTAGGATCTTCTGTAAGTCTTATCACTGTCATTTTATTTGCAGGTGAATAATACCAATCATATTTATATACACCATCAGGAATAAGTGTATCTTTTCTTTCTAATGTATAATCAATTAACACATCTTCATCATCTTTACATTGACCAAAAATACATTGAAAATTTTGTCCATTATGTACAGATATTTTATCAGTGTAATATTTATTACCTTTTGAAAATCTTTCTATTGTTAGATTCATTTCTTATTTTATTTATTCTTTTTATATACCTTCTGTTTTTAATAGTTCTTATATTAAACAGTTTAAGTATTTTATCAATCAATTTTATTAGTAGTTTCATCAGATTTTACTGGTTCTACTAATAAAGCTTTTAATTCTATTAATGCTCCTTTAATAGCATTAATATTTGCTGTGTATTGATTATTTAAATCAATTTCCATTTTTTCTAATTCACTGATTCTTTTTTCTATTTGCTCTTTCATCTTTTTCTATTTTAACTGTTTAATGTTGCTATATAATCTATTACTTCCTTTTGTCTTTGTGCATCAACCTCTGTTCCTGTTTGAGTATTGCTACTTACACTTACTATAGTTTTTGTAAAGTCAGGTGCTACGTTATCTGTAGGGTGTAGCCCTATTGATATATTTACTCCATAAGTATCTGTTGGTACTTGATTCATGTTTTCATCTGTTGTATAAATGTCCCATTCATTACTAAAAGAAGGTTCTCTTATAATTATATATTTATCCATTTTGTTTTTTATTTAGTTTATTGCATTAAAGCCCAATCAAACATTACCGTACCTGTTAATCCTGCTAAAAAAACAACATCAAAAGTTGTTGTTGTTTTGCTGTTTATATAAAATAAAGCAGACGACAATGAATTTGTAGGTGTCACAATAACTTTATATGTTGAGTTGGGTTGTGTATTTCCTATTGTTACTGTAAAAGTTGTTGTCGCAGTTCCAACTTGAGAAAATGAACCGTATTTCCCTATATGAATTGTCTGTCTTGCGCTATTTGCAGATACATATACGCTATTTCCATCAAATTCAATATTTCCATTTGCTATTGCAGTTGTGTTTGTTCCTGATGTCAATGTTAATGGAGCCGCCGATGTTGTTCCTGCACCTAATAAAAGGTTTCTCCCTGAATCAAAAGAAACTGCCGTAGAAATTGAAAGTAAAGAGTTTGTTAATAAAATTCTTTGAACTGTGGGTGTTTTAAAAGAAAAACTAAGTGCGTTTAACGACATCGCGCCTCTTGTTGCATTGCTACTTGCATCTATTGTTAATGTGCTTCCACTGGATGAGCCTCCGTATAAAATAGGAGATGTAATTTGAGTTCCGAAAGTCGGACTTCCACTAAATACCAAATTAGTTGACGTTGTTCCCGTAGCTCCACTTGCTGTGTACCCTGTAATATTATTAAACGCTGTTATCCCCGCTGAACTTGCATTAGTCCCGCCATTTGCAACAGGTAAAACACCCGTTACTTTTGTAGTTAAATCAATAGTGCTATTTGCTATCATTGCGTTGGTAACTTTTAAATTACCTATTGCAGTTGTTATTGCTGTTGTTCCACTGCCGCTTACATCTCCGCTTAAAGTTATAGTTTGATTGCCTGTTAAATAAGTATTTGTGTCTAATGCAAAAGTTCCTGCTGCTGTCATTTTTACAAAAGGAGTACCACTTAACCACGTTGGATAATTTGATACAGCAAATGTACCTAATCCTAAAGATGTTCTGCCTGTTGCAGCAACCAATCCAGTTGCTCCTCCATCCCATTTATACCTATCTGTATATGCTGTATTAAATGTAGTCCAATCTGTTGTACTTAAAGCACCTCTATTAGTTGCACTTGCAGTAGGTAAATTAAACGTATGTGTTGTTCCTGATGAAACTATTGCAAAGTCTGTTCCTGTTGTTCCTGTAGTTAGTGTTTGAACTGCCCCTGTTAAACTATTAATAGCTGTAAGACCTGTGCCAGCCATGATACCTGACTGTTGAGTAACGGTTAATATAATTGATGGTACTGATGGAGCAGGAGATACTGCCGAATAAGCAGGTATAGTTACATCTGTATGGTTAGTTGTACTCCACATTAATTGATAATACTCTCCAGCAA
>Ga0194048_10000517_pt1 | contig 18750 bp, 15 predicted proteins | sample JunL225m_MetaG_FD_161685 | JGI IMG/M metagenome (GOLD analysis project Ga0194048, IMG submission 161685) | Anoxic zone freshwater microbial communities from boreal shield lake in IISD Experimental Lakes Area, Ontario, Canada - Jun2016-L222-5m | ecosystem: Environmental > Aquatic > Freshwater >...
AGTTGATCGGAATTCCCGAGGACGACGAAGTCGAGATCAAGGATTTCGCCGCTGAAGCGCAGTCGCTGCCGCGTGAGCCGCTTGTTGATCATCTTGACGAGTACGAGCACTTCGGTAATCGCCGCCTTCGCACCGTCGGTGAGCTGATTCAGGACGCCTTCCGAGTCGGTCTTTACCGCATGGAACGCGTCGTACGCGAGCGCCTCACAACCGAGGATGAGGACACGATCACACCGCAGACGATCGTCAACATCCGCCCGGTCGTAGCTGCGCTGAAGGAGTTCTTTGGCTCCTCGCAGCTGAGCCAGTTCATGGATCAAACCAACTCGCTCTCCGGCCTCACGCATCGCCGCCGTCTGTCGGCGCTTGGTGCCGGCGGCCTGACCCGCGAGCGCGCACCGATCGAGGTTCGCGACGTGCACCCGACCCACTACGGCCGGATGTGCCCGATCGAGACACCGGAAGGCCCGAACGTTGGCCTGATCGGTTCGCTCTCGAGCTACGCCAAGATCTCTGACTTTGGCTTCATCACGACTCCTTATCGCGTCGTCAAGGACGGCCTTGTGACGAACGAGATCGTTGATCTCGATGCAACGCAGGAAGAGGAGATGCTGGTCGCTCAGGCCAACCACCCGATCGACGAGAAGACCGGCAAGCTGCGCGGCCCTGACGTGATCTGCCGTACGCACGCCGGTCAGTACGTGACCGTCGCACCGAAGGACGTTGACCTAGTTGACGTTTCTCCCCAGCAGCTTTGGTCGGTTGCTACGGCGATGATTCCTTTCCTCGAGCACGACGACGCCAACCGCGCGCTGATGGGCTCCAACATGCAGCGCCAAGCAGTTCCGCTGCTGGTCGCCGACGCACCGCTGGTCGGCACGGGAATGGAAGCTCGCGCCGCGCTCGATACCGGCGACGTTCTGCTCTCAGGCATCGACGGCACCGTCAGCTTTGTTGACGCCCATCGAATTGTGATCGAAGGAAAGGAGCGCGAGGAGCACCTGCTCAACAAGTTCCAGCGCTCCAACCAGGGCACGCTGATCCATCAGCGCCCCCGCGTTAAGAACGGCGAGAAGGTCAAGGCGGGCCAGGCACTGGCAGACGGCGCTTCGACCGATCACGGCGAGATGGCGCTCGGCAAGAACCTGATGGTCGCCTTCATGGCTTGGGAGGGCTACAACTTTGAGGACGCGATCATTCTCAGCAGCCGTCTAGTTAAGGACGATGAACTGACCTCGATCCACATTGAGAAATACGACGTTGATGCACGCTCGACGAAGCTCGGCGACGAGGAGATCACGCGTGACATTCCGAACCGCTCGGAAGAGTCGCTTCGTAACCTCGACGACCGCGGCATCGTCCGCGTCGGCGCTGAGGTTCTCTCCGGCGACCTTCTAGTTGGAAAGGTCACGCCGAAGGGCGAGACCGAGCTGACGGCGGAAGAGAAGCTGATCCGCGCGATCTTCAAGGAGAAGGCGCGCGAAGTTCGCGACACATCGCTGAAAGTGCCTCACGGTGAGGGTGGCGTCGTGATCGACGTCCAAACCTTCTCGCGCGAGGACGAAGATGAGCTCCAGGCTGGCGTCAATGATCTGATCCGCGTCTTCGTCGCGAAGAAGCGCAAGATCTCAGAGGGCGACAAGCTCGCCGGCCGCCACGGCAACAAGGGTGTTATCTCGAAGATCGTTGACGAGCAGGACATGCCGTTCCTTGAGGACGGCACGCCTGTTGACGTGATCCTCAACCCACTCGGCGTACCAAGCCGAATGAACGTCGGTCAGATCCTTGAGACGCACCTCGGTTGGGCTGCGGCGCAGGGCTGGTATGACGACGGCACGCAAGCCTTCAAAGAGTCGCGCGACGACGACAACCGCGTGTACGTCTCAACGCCCGTCTTCGACGGCGCAACCGTTGAGGACGTCGACACGGCGCTCGTCAAGTGGCAGGACGAACACAAGGGCCGGATCCAGATGGACGTCGACAAGTCGAAGCCGGTAGGAACTCAGGCTTCAGGCAAGTTCACGCTCTTCAACGGCCGCACCGGTGAGCCGTTCGAGCAGCAGGTGACGGTTGGCTACATGTACATCCTCAAGCTGCTGCACCTTGTCGACGACAAGATCCACGCTCGTTCAACCGGGCCGTACTCGCTAGTCACGCAGCAGCCGCTCGGTGGTAAGGCGCAGTTCGGTGGCCAGCGCTTCGGCGAGATGGAGGTTTGGGCGCTCGAGGCTTACGGCGCCGCCTACACGCTGCAGGAGATGTTGACCGTCAAGTCCGATGACACCGTCGGCCGCGTTAAGGCCTACGAAGCAATCGTCAAGGGCGAGAACATCCCTGAGCCGTCAATCCCTGAATCATTCAAGGTGCTGCTCAAAGAGATGCAGTCGCTCGGGCTCGACGTCAACGTCGTCTCCGATTCCGGTGAGCGGGCAGAGATCCCAAGCGAAGAGGACGACCTCTTGCGCGCAGCTGAAGAGCTAGGGATCGACCTCTCAGGAGCACGCGCCGAGGCAGTCGACGGTGAAGAGGGCGAAGCCGCTGAAGAGGGTGAAGTCGGTAAAGAGGGTGGCGACGAAGAAGAAGCCGCTGAAGAGACCAAGGCAGAGGAAACAGCATGATCGACATCAATAACTTCGACGCGATTGAGATTGGGCTTGCTTCCTCGAAGCAGATCCGCGGCTGGAGCTCGGGCGAGGTAACAAAGCCTGAGACGATCAACTACCGCACGCTGAAGCCAGAAAAGGACGGTCTCTTCTGCGAACGCATCTTCGGGCCTACAAAGGACTGGGAGTGCTACTGCGGTAAGTACAAGCGCGTCCGCTACAAGGGGATCGTCTGCGAGCGTTGCGGCGTTGAGGTCACGCGCTCAAAGGTTCGTCGCGAGCGGATGGGTCACATCGACCTGGCCTCGCCGGTCAGCCACATCTGGTTCTTCAAGGGCGTCCCAAGCCGCATCGGCTACTTGCTCGACATGGCTCCAAAAGAGCTCGAGAAGATCCTCTACTTCGCAGCTTCGGTTGTCACTTGGGTCGACCAGGAGGCCCGCTGGCGCGACGTCCCGGTGCTGGAGCCGCAGATGCAGTCGGAGATCGACAACCTCGTTAGCGAGGAGAAGGAACACACGGTCCAGTTGCGCAAGATGCTCGAAGCGCGCACGACCTACCTCGAAGACGGCTCACAGGCCGACTTCGGCGACGAAGACTTCGTTTGGGCCGACCGGCTCGAGATCAACGTCAAGAAGCTCTCAGCCGACGAGCGCAAGAAGCAGATCACCGAAATGACGAAGGCTCTGAACTCAGACATCGATGACACCGAGGCCTACTACGACGACCAGCGGATGCGTCTTCGTGAAGTTTGGAAGCTCTTTGCGAACAAGGTCGAGCCGTCGGATGATCCGCCAGCCGAGGGCGAAGAGTGGCCTCTTAGCTCTTACACAGATCAGAAGGAAGAGAAGGACGAGTTCCAGCCGAAGAAGCTGATCGCCGACGAAACCTTCTTCCGTGAACTAAAGGGCCGCTTCGGTTCGCCTTACGGCTTTGGTGAGTACTTCGGCGGCGGCATGGGCGCAGAGCACGTGCGCGAGTTGCTGCTTTCGAAGGAGGACTACAAGCGCGAAGGTCGGGGGCGCAAGGTCGACCCTGACCGTCTTGCCGGCACCGACCTAGCGCCGGCCGACATGCCCGGCATCGTGATGGAACATGAGCGCGTTGACCTTGAAGACGAGGTCAAGAACGGCAAGGGTCAGAAGCAGGCCCGCGCAGTCAAGCGGCTTAAGGTTCTGTCCGCTTTCCTCGGTTCCAACAACAAGCCCGAGATGATGGTTCTCGACGCCGTTCCGGTGATCCCACCGGAGCTACGCCCAATGGTTCAGCTCGACGGTGGCCGCTTCGCTACCTCCGACCTCAACGACCTTTATCGCCGCGTGATCAACCGCAACAATCGCCTCAAGCGCTTGCTTGACCTTGGTGCACCAGAGATCATCGTCAACAACGAGCGCCGGATGCTGCAGGAGGCCGTCGACGCACTCTTCGACAACGGCCGCCGTGGCCGCCCGGTCACTGGGCCGGGCAACCGTCCGCTCAAGTCGCTCTCCGACATGCTCAAGGGCAAGCAGGGTCGCTTCCGTCAGAACCTGCTCGGCAAGCGCGTCGACTACTCAGGCCGTTCGGTAATCGTTTCCGGCCCGTACTTGAAGCTCTACCAGTGCGGTCTGCCGAAGCTAATGGCGCTCGAGCTCTTTAAGCCGTTCATCATGGCCAAGCTCGTTGAGCACAGCAGCGCGCAGAACATCAAGGCCGCGAAGAAGATGGTCGACACGATGGTGCCCGAGGTTTGGGACGTGCTCGAAGACGTGATCAGCGAGCACCCGGTGCTGCTGAACCGCGCGCCGACGCTCCACCGTCTCGGCATCCAAGCCTTCGAGCCGGTGCTGGTGGAAGGCAAGGCGATTCAGGTTCACCCGCTCGTCTGCCACGCTTTCAACGCCGACTTCGACGGCGACCAGATGGCTGTCCACGTGCCGCTGAGCGCTGAGGCGCAGGCTGAGGCGCGGATTCTGATGCTCTCGTCGAACAACATTCTTTCACCCGCAAACGGCGATCCATTGACGACGCCTACGCAGGAGATGGTGCTAGGCGCCTACTACCTGACCTACGGCCCCGACGCCGCAGAGCTGGCGAAGACGCAGGAGCTGCTAACAGGTGACAAGTGGCCAAAGAGCAAGCCGCGCCCACGCGTCTTCCGCACCGCGCAGGAGGCGGAGCTGCTGCACGAGAGTCGGATTGCCAACCTTCACGACCTTGCTGAGTACCGCCCCGCCGGCACCAGCGGCGGTCACCTGCTGACGACGGTCGGCCGGATTATCTACAACGACCGCATCGAGCGCTCGCTCGCCGACGCTCTGGGTGAGAGCTTTAGTCCGGAAGATTACGAGTTCATCAATCAGTCGATCCGCAAGCGCGACACGGTTGTAATCATCGACTCGCTGGTCCAGACCTACGGCGCCTCGGCAGTCTCGATGGTCCTTGACGCGTTCAAGGATTTGGGCTTCCGTTACGCAACCCTGGCCGGCATCACGATCTCCAAGAATGACGTCGTGATCCCTGAGAACAAGCAGGAGATCCTCTCCGTCTACGAAGACGAGGTTGCTGAAATTCACGGCCAGTACGACATCGGTCTGATCACGCAGCAGGAGCGTCACGAAGCGGTCGTCGACAAGTGGACTGCCGCCACCGAAGCCGTGGCTCAGGCGATGGAAGCGAACTTCGACGAGCTCAACCCGATCTTCATGATGGCCGACAGCGGCGCGCGTGGATCGTTCAAGCAGATCCGCCAGCTAGCCGGAATGCGTGGCCTGATGGCGAACCCGAAGGGCGAAATTATTGAGCGGCCGATCAAGGCCAACTTCATGGAGGGCTTGACGGTCCTCGAGTACTTCATCTCGACCCACGGCGCGCGTAAGGGAATTGCCGACACGGCGCTCCGCACGGCCGACTCTGGCTACCTCACGCGTCGCCTCGTCGATGTTGCTCAGGACGTAATCATTCGCGAGCCTGACTGCAAGACGAAGGAATCGATCGAGCTTAAGATCCTCGATCTCCAGGGCGATCCGAACGTCAACCTGATCGGCCGCATCGCAGCCGAGAAGATCGAAACCAAGCGTGGCCGCGTGATCGCCCAGAAGGGCGCTGAGATTGATCGTGCTGAACTGGCTGAGCTGGTTGAGAGCCTCGATCAGATGGACAACACTGCGGTTGCCGTCCGTTCAACGCTTAAGTGCCGCTCCGAGGTTGGAATCTGCCAAGCCTGTTACGGCCGCGCGCTGGCAACCGGTCAGCTGGCTCAGATCGGCGACGCGGTTGGCATCGTTGCCGCCCAGTCGATCGGCGAGCCGGGTACACAGCTGACGATGCGTACCTTCCACACCGGCGGCGTCGCCGGCGCCGACATCACGCACGGTCTGCCGCGCGTAGTCGAGCTATTCGAGGCGCGTAAGCCGAAGGGTCTTGCCGAGATGTCGCAGGAATCAGGGATCGTAACGACCGAGGAGACCGAAAAGAACCGCGTTGTAACGGTCACCGACGATGGCGGCGAAGAGCACGCCTACCTGTTCCCACGCCGCACCCGACTGTTGGTCGAGAATGGCCAGAAGATCGAGAAGGGCGCGCAGCTAAACGAAGGCTCGCTCTATCCGCACGACCTACTCGCGCTGCGCAGTCGCACCGAGGCCGAGCAGTACTTCGTCGACGAGGTTCAGAAGGTCTACCGCTCACAGGGCGTAGACATCAATGACAAGCACATCGAGCTGATTGTGCGCCAGATGATGAAGAAGGTTCGCGTTGATCAGCGTGGAGATTCGGGCTACCTACCAGGCCAGCTCGTTGACCGCCACCTGTTCATGGACCGCAACGCCGAGGTTAAGAAGAAGAAGGGCGAGACCGCTCAGTACGAAGAGGTCATCCTCGGCATTACTAAGGCATCGCTGAACACCGACTCATTCCTCTCGGCGGCCTCATTCCAAGAGACGACGAAGGTCCTCACAGATGCTGCGCTGGAGGGCAAGAAGGACAAGCTCGCTGGCCTCAAAGAGAACGTCATTATCGGCAAGCTGATCCCGGCTGCGACCGGCCTCAAGCTCTACCGTCGGATTGAGATTGAGCCGACCGAGCCGCTTCCGAGCGCTGAAGAGATCGTGATGCTCGACGGCGAAGAGCTGGCAGCCGAGCTGCGTTTGGGCGAGGAATTTGGCGGCGAGGTTGGCGCCGGACTCGAGCAGGACATCAATGAGCTCGAACAGATTGGCGCCGTAGCAAACGACGGGTTCGTTGAAGAGGTTCCCGATCTCGAGCTTCCGTCGGACGCTGAGTAACTAATCGCTAAAGCGCACGCGCCCACGCCCGCAACTCGGCGGCGTGGATTTCGTCCAGCCCGATGCTCGCTTCTGTTTGGACCAGAAGTGTCGGCCCAATGCGAGCTGCCGCCCAGTCGCGGCAGGCATCGTCGAGCGCGTCGTCGATCCACGCCAGCGGGCGCTGCTGGCCAGCAAAGTCGTCTATCGCCTGTAGTTTCCAGTGCGCACGGGCTTTGCCTGGGTTGCGTTCGAACTGCAGAAATCGGAGATCGCCGGGCAATCCGAGCCATTGCGGCAGGTAGTCGTTGGCCTTCTCTTCCCAGCCCGTGCACCAAACCAGCTCGAAATGATCGCCTAAGCCAGGCAGGTGCTGGGCGGCGCGGGCCGAACAGAGATGAAGTATTCCATCGACGTGCAGCCACTCTCCCTCTGGCGGAGCGTCGGGACGGAAGCCAAATAGCGATATGACCCCGTCAACATCGACGAGTAGCAGTGGTTTGCCTGAATCTGGGTTGCTCCCGGCTGCGCTGATCACAGCCTGCAGTATCACCCAACTGAGCCGGTCGAAGCACCAACGCTGATGCTCAACCTCGGGCTACTGATCGCGCTGCTCAGCGCGCTAACGATGAACCTCGCGTTCTTCTTTAAGTTCCGTGGCGCGCGCGTGGCGCCGCGCGTTGACCTGCTCCACCCAATTACCAGCGCGATCGCGCTCTGGCGATCAAAGTGGTTCGCGATCGGAATGGTCGTCGGGCTGATTGCCTGGGGAATGCACGTCGCGGCCTTAACGATCGCACCTCTCTCGCTGGTTCAAGCGGTTGTCGCCAGCGGTGTCGCGCTAGTCGCTGTGATGGCTGACAAGATCTTTGGCCTGCAGGTCGGCAGGCGGCAGTGGTGGGGGCTTGCGCTGACGGCCGTCGGTCTAGCGCTGCTGGCACTAACGATGCCAGCGTCGATCGGCCCTTACGCCTCATATTCCGGGCCGCAAATGGCGCTCTTTGAGGCCGTTCTGCTGGCGGTCGGCGTCGTCCTGATCATCGGCCCGCGGGCCGCTGGCGCTCGCACCGAGCACCATGGCATTGCCTTAGCGGCGGCCGCAGGAATCATGTTCGGCGCCTGCAACGTCAGCGTAAAGGCGCTGACCGGCACACTCCCTGACGCTGGCCTCGCTGGCGTAATCAGCGCGCCAATGCTGGTCGCGATCGTGGCCTCGATTGGGGCTTTCTACGCCTCTGCTCGCAGCCTCCAGCTAGGCGGCGCGGTGGCCGTGATCGGCATCACCGGCACGGCCAGCAGCATCACCTGTGTCGCCGGCGGCATTCTTGTCTTCGGTGATCCAATGCCAGCCGACCTACTTGGGATGCTCGTCCAAGGCTTGGCCTTTGTGCTCGTGATCGCAGCTTCGGCGCTGATTCCCGCATCGCGCGCCGGTCAAATCTCGACTTAAATCGCTGCTGGGCGGTAATCTAGGGTCCTATGGCTACTACTTCCAGCAGCATGACCTCGGAACAACTGCAAGAGCTCGCCAACAGGCATCTCTGGCTGCACTTCAGCCGGATGGGCTCGTACCAGCGCGGCGAAGAGATCCCGATCATCGTTCGCGGTGACGGTTGCTACGTCTGGGACGACCACGGCAACCGCTACATCGACGCCCTCAGCTCGCTCTACTGCGTCAACATCGGCCATGGCCGCGCAGATATCGCCCAGGCAGGGACCGATCAAGCGAAGGAGCTGGGCTTCTTCACCAACTGGTCCTACGCGCACCCGAAGTCGATCGAGCTGGCGGCGAAGGTTGCTTCGCTGGCCCCCGGCGACCTTAACCGCATCTTCTTCACCTCTGGCGGCGGCGAGTCGGTCGAATCGGCGCTGAAGCTCTCTCGCCAGTACCACAAGCTGACCGGCAACCCGAACAAGACGAAGATAATCGCCCGCAATATCGCCTACCACGGCACGACGATGGGCGCGCTCGCCGCAACCGGTCTGACCTATGCGCGCCAGCCTTACGAGCCTTTGATGCCGGGCGGCTGCCACGTTCCGAACACCAACCTCTACCGCCTGCCTCCGGGCTACGGCGCCGAGAACCTAGCTGAGGCGATCGTCGAGCAGATCGAGTTTGAAGGCCCCGACACGGTTGCTGCCGTGATCCTCGAGCCGGTCCAGAACGCTGGTGGCTGCTTCGTTCCGCCGGACGGCTACTTCCAGCGCGTGCGCGAGATCTGCGACGAGTACAACTGCCTGATGATCTCCGACGAGGTGATCTGTTCCTGGGGCCGCCTTGGTGAATGGTTCGGCGCGCAGCGCTTCGACTACCAGCCCGACATCATCACGACCGCCAAGGGCCTCACCTCGGCCTACGCCTCAATGGGCGCGATGATCGCCTCGGATCGCTTGATGGAGCCGTTCCTCGAAGGCAACAACTCGTTCGTCCACGGCTTCACTTTTGGTGGCCATCCGATGGCATCGGCAATCGCGCTGGCAAACATTCAAGCGATCGAGGACGAAGAGGTAATCGAAAACGTGCGCGAGAATGAGCCTTATCTGCGCGCGATGCTGGAGTCGATGCGCGACATTCCGATCGTCGGCGACGTCCGCGGCGCCGGCTACTTCCACGCGATCGAACTGGTCAAGAATCGCGAAACGCGAGAGACCTTCAACGACGAAGAGTCGGAGGACCTGCTGCGCGGCTACCTCACCGGCGCCCTCTACGGCAATGGCCTGATCTGCCGTTCCGACGATCGCGGCGACCCGGTGATTCAGTTTGCTCCGCCGCTGATTGCCGGCCCAGAGGTGATCGATGAGATTGGTTCGATTCTGCGGCCCGTGCTGGAAGGTGCCAGCGAGCGGCTCGGACTCTGATGAAGGTTGGCGTCCCTTCTGAGATAAAGGTCGACGAATACCGCGTCGCGATCACGCCCTCCGGCGTTCGCGAGCTGACTGCCCACGGCCACAGTGTCGTGATCGAGAAGGGCGCCGGCGAAGGCTCGGCGATCAGCGACGCCGAATACGAAGAGCAGGGCGCAAAGATGCTGGTCGACGCCGACGCCGTCTTTGCTGAGGCCGAGATGATCCTGAAGGTAAAGGAGCCCCAGCCCGAAGAGGTTGCGCGGCTGCGGCCTGGCCAAGTTCTCTTCACCTATCTGCACCTCGCTCCAGATCCAGAGCTGACGGCCGGCCTAGTCGCTTCAGGCGCCACCTGCGTCGCCTACGAGACAGTTGAAGACTCCGACGGCCGCCTACCGCTGCTGGCGCCGATGAGTGAGATCGCTGGCAAGATCGCCACTCAGGCCGGCGCCTTCATGCTTGAGAAGCCGCTCGGTGGCCGCGGCCTGTTGCTCGGCGGAGTTCCCGGCGTCGCAGCCGGCAAGGTGATGGTGATCGGCGGCGGCGTTGTTGGTCAGAACGCCGCTGACATCGCAGTTGGGATGGGCGCCGAGGTTTACATCTATGACCGCAACATCGACCGCCTGCGCGAGCTCGAACCGCTGATGAAAGGGCTCGTTTCAACCTGCTTTGCATCGACGCTCGAGATCGAGCAGCGGCTGCCCGATATGGACCTCGTCGTCGGCGCCGTGCTGGTCAAGGGCGGCAAGGCGCCGCACGTGATCACGCGCGAGCAGCTCAGCCTGATGAAGCCCGGCTCGGTTCTCGTTGACGTAGCGATCGATCAGGGCGGCTGCTTCGAAACATCGAAGGCCACGACCCACAGCGATCCGACCTACGTTGTCGACGGAGTTACCCACTACTGCGTTGCAAACATGCCTGGAGCGGTCCCAATCACCAGCACCTGGGCGCTGACGAACGCGACGATGCCGTTCGTCGTCAAGCTCGCCGATCTTGGTGTCCACGGCGCGCTGCGCTCCGACCCAGGCTTCATGAAGGGACTCAATGTTGCGGCCGGGCGGGTCACTTACGAGCCGGTCGCTGAGGACCAAGGTTTGAGCCATATTGCCCCCGAAGAGGCGCTGGAACTGGTCGCGCAAGCGGCCTGATTGCCCCGCCGGCGCTCATTTACAGAGCTTCGCTGCTAACCTCCTGCGCTGCATGCCGACGACTAGCCAACTTATTCGCAAGGGCCGTACGCCCAAGCCGAAGAAGCTCTCGACGCCCGGACTTAAGTCAGGCAAAGGCCGCAAGACGAAGGTTGCCGCTCCGCAGCGCCGCGGCGTCTGCACCCGCGTCTACACGACCACGCCGAAGAAGCCGAACTCAGCGCTGCGCAAGGTGGCACGCGTTCGCATCACCGGCGGCGCCGAAGTAACCGCTTACATCCCAGGCGAAGGCCACAACCTCCAGGAGCACTCGGTAGTGCTCGTTCGCGGTGGCCGCGTTAAGGATCTCCCAGGCGTCCGCTACAAGGTTGTCCGTGGCACGCTCGATGCCTCAGGCGTTAGTGATCGCAAACAATCCCGCAGCATGTACGGCGTAAAGAAGTCATAGATAAGTAATGCGCCGTAACGCTGCCCAGCTTCGCCCGGTTCAGCCGGATCCAATTCACCGCTCGCGGCTTGTCCAGCAGGTCGTCAACAAGGTGATGCTCGACGGTAAGAAGTCGACCGCCGAAGCGATCGTCTATGACGCGCTCGCGATCCTCGCCGAGAAGAGCGGCAAGGACGCAGTTGAGTCGCTCGAAGAGTCGATCGTCTCACTTACCCCTTCGCTTGAAGTTCGTTCACGCCGTGTCGGTGGCGCCACATACCAGGTGCCGGTTGAGGTTCACGCCCGCCGCGCACGGACGCTCGCCGTCCGCTGGCTGGTTGAGTTCGCTCGCGGCCGCCGCGAGAAGACGATGGCTCAGCGCCTCGCCGCCGAGCTACTTGAGGCTCAGACGCAGCAGGGTGGCGCTTACAAGCGCAAGGACGACATCTACCGCATGGCACAGGCCAACAAGGCCTTCGCGCACTACCGCTGGTAGTCGCTGCCAGCTTCGGCGCCACGATGCGCCAAGCAACGGCGCGGCCAAGAAGGCCGAATTGCTTCGATCCTTTGCTAGTATCGGGCTTCGTTCGGTGTAGCGCGTTGTTAATTCTCGCGCTGCACCGGCGATTCGATTGCCTAAAGATGGAACGATTTACGACATAGCGCGCCGTCCAGGATCAGATTCTGCTGTGCGCGCGGGCCAGATTGGCCCGTTTTTTGTTCTCTGAAGTGACGCAAGACCGAGATTTTCATGCCACGCCCATTCACACTGACAAATACCCGCAACATCGGAATCATGGCTCACATCGACGCCGGTAAAACGACGACGACCGAGCGGATCCTTTTCTACACCGGCCGTACCTACAAGATCGGCGAGGTTCACGAGGGTGCAGCAACGATGGACTGGATGGAGCAGGAGCAGGAGCGCGGCATCACGATCACGTCGGCCGCCACTACCTGCACCTGGGATGAGCACAGAATCAACATCATCGACACGCCCGGCCACGTTGACTTCACGGTCGAGGTCGAGCGCTCACTGCGCGTACTCGACGGCGCGATTGCACTCTTCGACTCGGTAGCCGGCGTTGAGCCGCAGTCCGAGACAGTTTGGCGTCAGGCCGACAAGTACACCGTTCCACGGATCGCCTACATCAACAAGATGGACCGCACCGGCGCAGACTTCGATCAAGGCGTGCAGACGATGATCGATCGTCTTGGCGCTAACCCGGTGCCGATTCAGATCCCGATCGGCGCTGAAGGCGACTTCGCTGGGGTAATCGACCTCGTTGAGATGAAGGCGATCACTTACGCCGACGAGATGGGCTCGGACCAGCTGACCGGCGAGATTCCAGAGGCGATGCTGGCAGCCGCTAAGGCCGCGCGCGACCACCTGCTCGAAGAGGCTTCAAATCACGACGACGAGCTGGTCGAGATGATCCTCGATGAGGCCGACGTGCCCGTTGACGTACTCAAGCGCGCAATCCGCGCCGCCACGCTCGGCATCCACTTCACCCCCGTCCTTTGCGGCTCATCGTTCAAGAACAAGGGCGTCCAGCCTCTGCTTGATGCCGTGATCGATTACCTCCCGTCACCGCTTGACGTTCCGCCTGTAGAGGGCGTAGATCCAAAGAGCGACGAGGTCGTTGTCCGCAAGGCCGATGACTCAGAGCCGTTCGCTGCGCTGGCCTTCAAGATCATGGCCGACCCGTTCGTCGGCAAGCTGACCTTCTTCCGCGTTTACTCCGGCACGCTTGAGGCTGGTGGCCGCGTCCTCAACGTAGGTTCTGGCAAGACCGAGCGCGTCGGCCGAATCCTGATGATGCACGCCAACGACCGCGAAGAGCTCGAGAAGGTCTACGCCGGCGACATCGCAGCGGGCGTTGGCATCAAGCAGATCGTCACCGGTGACACGCTCTGCGCGCCGGATCAGCCGGTCAAGCTTGAGACGATTGTCTTCCCCGAGCCGGTAATCAAGGTTGCCGTTGAGCCGAAGACGAAGTCCGACCAAGAGAAGATGTCGGTCGCATTGGGCCGCCTCGCCGAAGAGGACCCAACCTTCCAAGTCCAGACCAACGAAGAGACCGGCCAGACCGAAATCTCGGGAATGGGTGAGCTCCACCTCGAAGTTCTCGTTGACCGTATGCGGCGCGAGTTCAACGTTGAGGCCAACGTAGGCAAGCCGCAGGTCTCGTACCGCGAGACGGTCCGTGGCACGGCCGAGAAGATCGAAGGCAAGTTCATTCGCCAGACCGGTGGTTCAGGCCAGTACGGCGTCGTCTACATCAATATGGAGCCTGCTCCAGGTGTTGGCTTTGAGTTCATCAGCGCGATCAAGGGTGGCTCGGTTCCATCAGAGTTCATTGGCGCAGTCGAGAAGGGCTGCGCCGAAGCTATGGATAACGGCGTCAAAGCCGGCTACCCAATGGTCGACATTCGCGTCACGCTGACCGACGGCAAGTACCATGACACTGACTCTTCAGAGATCGCCTTCAAGGTCGCCGGTTCGATCGCCTTCAAGGAAGCCGCTCGCCGCGCCAAGCCTGTTCTGCTGGAGCCAATCTTCAAGATTGAAGTCGTCACTCCCGAGGAGTTCATGGGCGACGTGATCGGCGATCTAAACCGTCGCCGTGGCCGCGTCGAGGGGATGGAGCCACGCGGAAACGCGCAGGTCGTTGACGCCTTCGCTCCGCTCTCCGAGATGTTCGGTTACGCAACTGATTTGCGCTCTGCAACCCAGGGGCGCGCTACTTATACGATGCAGTTTGAACGGTATGAAGAGGTTCCCCCGAACATCGCCGAGAAGATCGTCGAGAACAGGACGGGCGAGGTAGTTGCTGCGTGAACGCGTAAGCGACGGTATTTAGATAGATTTACCTGGTCGTCCGGAAACGGTCATCAGGGCCTATTCGACAGACAGACAGGAGCAAATAGCGGTGTCTAAGGAGAAGTTCGAACGCGACAAACCCCACGTGAACGTCGGAACCATTGGTCATATCGACCATGGCAAGACCACGTTGACCGCAGCCATCACCACGGTGCTGGCTGAAAAGTCCGGCGGAGAAGCTAAAAGCTTCACGGAGATCGACAACGCCCCTGAGGAGAAGGAACGCGGCATCACGATCGCAACCTCACACGTTGAATACGAGACCGAGAACCGCCATTACGCCCACGTTGACTGCCCGGGCCACGCTGACTATGTGAAGAACATGATCACCGGTGCCGCGCAGATGGACGGGGCAATCCTCGTTGTGTCGGCTGCCGATGGCCCGATGCCCCAGACTCGTGAGCACATTCTGCTCGCCCGTCAGGTTGGCGTCCCTTACATCGTCGTCTTCCTCAACAAGGCCGACATGGTCGACGACGAGGAGCTACTTGAGCTCGTCGAGGTCGAAGTTCGGGATCTGCTCAACGAGTACGACTTCCCGGGCGACGACGTGCCATTCGTCACCGGTTCAGCGCTGAAAGCGCTGGAAGGCGATGAGGCTTACAAGGAGAAGATCATTGAGCTGGCAGCTGCGCTCGACGATTACATCCCACAGCCAGTCCGTGAGCTTGATAAGCCGTTCCTGATGCCGGTTGAGGATGTCTTCTCGATCACCGGTCGTGGAACAGTGGCCACAGGCCGCATCGAGCAGGGCGTCGTCAAGACCGGCGATGAGGTGGAGATCGTGGGCATCACTGACACGACCAAGACCGTCATCACCGGCGTCGAGATGTTCCGTAAGTTGCTCGACGACGGCCAGGCCGGCGACAACGTTGGCTGCCTGCTGCGTGGTACCGACCGCGAGGAGATTCAGCGCGGCCAGGTTCTCTGCAAGCCGGGCTCAATCACTCCGCACACCAAGTTCAAGGCTGAGGTCTACGTGCTGAAGAAGGAAGAGGGTGGTCGTCACACTCCTTTCTTCACCGGCTACCGGCCGCAGTTCTACTTCCGTACGACCGATGTAACCGGTTCAGCCCATCTGCCCGAAGGGGTCGAGATGGTCATGCCTGGTGACAACGTCGCTATGGAGATCGAGCTGATTCAGCCGATCGCGATGGATCAGGGTCTGCGCTTCGCTATTCGCGAAGGCGGCCGTACGGTCGGCTCAGGAGTTGTGACCGACATCATCGAGTAACCCGTGAACAGGGCGGTGCTCTGCAACAAGTGCAGGGCCCGCCCAGTCGCGTTTTTCATCAGATACGACCAACGCAGCCTGTAGGGCGAAGCTCGCTCATTAGAGCCTTCGCCCTTTTTGGCCGTAAGCAGCGCCAAGTAATCCGCAGCACAAACAGAGGAAATCAGCACCAACCAAATGGCAGTAGCAACTCAAAATAAGATCCGGATCCGGCTCAAGGCCTACGACCACTCGGCAATCGAGACGGCGGCCAAAGAGATCGTTGAAACGGCCACGCGCACCGGCGCGTCGGTGACCGGACCGGTTCCACTGCCGACCGAAAAGAACGTCTACTGCGTGATCCGCTCGCCGTTCAAGGACAAAGACTCGCGCGAGCACTTTGAGATCCGCACGCACAAGCGGCTGATTGACATTCATCAGCCGACTCCCAAGACCGTTGACTCGCTTCAGCGCCTCGATCAGCTGCCAGCCGGCGTTGACATCGAGATCCGGCTCGCAGGTTAGGTATTTCGATGGCCGCGATCCTCGCCAAGAAGCTCGGTATGACCCAACTCTTCATGGATGATGGCCGCGTTGAGCGCGTCACCGTGCTTGAGGCAGGGCCCTGCCCAGTGACGGCGGTTCGCAGCAGCGACGACGATGGCTACGACGCCGTGCAGCTCGCATTCGGCGAGACGAAGGAGAAGCACCTCAGCAAGCCTGAGCTAGGCCACCTGAAGGCCGCCAAGGTCGGCGCCTTCAAGCACCTCGTTGAGTTCCGCGACGAGCGCGGCGAGCTAAACGTTGGTGACACCGTCACGGCCGACGCATTTGAGGCCGGCGACAAGGTCAAGGTTGCCGGCGTGTCGAAGGGCAAGGGCTTCCAGGGAACGATCAAGCGCCATAACTTCAGCCGCGGCCCGTCCTCGCACGGCTCGCACAACGTCCGTGCTCCAGGCTCGATCGGCGCTTCGGCTTGGCCGGCTCGCGTCTTCAAGGGCATCCGTGGCCCCGGCCAGATGGGCAACAAGCGCGCAACTCAGCGCGGCCTGACAATCGTCCGCGTTGACGCGGCCGACAACCTAATTCTTCTGCGCGGCGCTGTTCCTGGCGCCACTGGTGCTTTGGTGGAGGTGCGTAGCGATGGCTGACGCTCCGATCCTCGGCGCTACAACGAAGCTCAAGCTCGATGACGCAGTCTTCGGTGCTGGGCTGAACAAGTCGTTGATTCACGAGTCGGTTCGCGCTGAGCTGAACGCTCGTCGCCGCGGCACAGCTGCGACGAAGACGCGCGGCCTGGTATCCGGCGGCGGCGCCAAGCCATGGCGCCAGAAGGGCACCGGCCGTGCCCGCGCTGGCTCCTCGCGCTCGCCAATCTGGACCGGCGGTGGCGTTACCTTCGGCCCGCAGCCGCGCTCCTACACCTTCAAGGTGAACCGCAAGGAACGTCGCGCCGCTCTGCGCAGCGCACTCTCGCTGCACGCCGACCGTGGCTCGCTCGCCGGCGTTGATCCCGCTTCCTTCTCGACGCCCTCAACTAAGCAAGCCGCAAAGATGCTCAAGGACTGGGGCTCGGACAGCTCAGTGCTTGTAGTCGTCGGCGCCGACGAGGCCAACATCGCTCTCTCCTTCCGCAATATCGACCGCGTAAACGTGCTCGCAGCTTCAGAGGCTGGCGTTGCCGACATCGTTAACGCTGCGCGACTGATCGTCAGCCAAGTTGGCCTTGACGAGCTGAGCGGTCGTCTCTCGGCCGAGCGCACGGGGGAGGCTGCCTGAGATGGATCACACCCAGGTCATCATCCGCCCGGTCGTTAGCGAGAAGAGCTACGTGCTCGCCTCCAATGGCCGCTACACCTTCCGCGTCCATCCAGACGCCCACAAGACTCAGATCCGCGAAGCGGTTGAGGCTCTTTTCGACGTTCACGTTGAAGAGGTGCGCACGCTCTCGGTCAAGTCGAAGCCAAAGCGCCGTGGCTACACCGCCGGTCGCACTCGCCAGTGGAAGAAGGCGATGGTTCAGGTCCGCGAAGGCGAGCAGATTCCAATCTTCCAAGGCCTCGCTGAGGGAGTCGAGTAATGGCAATTCGTAAGCCAAAGCCAACCAGCCCAGGTCGCCGTTTCTCGACCTACGCCGACTTCGCTGAGATCACTCGCGACGAGCCGGAAAAGAGCCTCGTTGAGGGTCTGACGAAGAGTGGTGGCCGCAATGCCCGTGGCCGTAAGACCTCGCGCCATCGTGGCGGCGGCGCCAAGCGTCTCTACCGCAAGATCGACTTTAAGCGTCGCAAGGACGGAATTCCGGCCAAGGTCGCCGCAATCGAATACGACCCCAACCGCAGCGCCTACATCGCCTTGATCCACTACCTCGACGGCGAGAAGGCTTACATCCTGGCTCCTAGCCGCCTGACCGTTGGAATGATGGTTCAGTCTGGCCCTGGCGCCGAGATCGCCGTCGGCAACTGCCTCGCGCTCGTCGACATGCCGCTCGGTACGGTCGTCCACAACGTTGAGCTTCAGCCTGGCCGTGGCGGCCAGATGGGCCGTTCGGCCGGCGCTTCGATTCAGCTGATGGCGAAAGAGAACGACCAGGCCACGCTTCGCCTTCCTTCCGGCGAGATGCGCCTTGTTCGCAGCGAATGTCGCGCAACGGTCGGTTCGATTGGCAACTCCGATCACCAGAACGTCAAGGTTGGCAAGGCCGGCCGCAAGCGCCACATGGGTGTGCGCCCACAGACACGCGGCACGGCAATGAACCCGGTCGACCACCCGCACGGCGGCGGCGAGGGCTCAACGACTGCTGGCCGTCACCCAGTTACGCCATGGGGCGTTCCGACGCTCGGCTACCGCACGCGCAAGAAGCACAAGGCTTCCGACAAGGACATCATCCGGGGCCGTCGCCGCGGGAAGGGTAATCGATGAGTCGCTCAAGTAAGAAGGGCCCATTCGTTGAGGAGCGCCTAATGGGGCGGATCATCAAGATGAACGAAACCGGCGACAAGTCGATGCTTAAGACCTGGTCGCGCACCTCGACGATCTTCCCCGAGATGGTCGGCCACACAATCGCCGTCCACGACGGCCGCAAGCACATCCCAGTCTTCGTCAACGAATCAATGGTTGGCCACAAGCTCGGCGAGTTTGCGCCGACTCGTACATACAGGGGCCACCTTGGCTCCGGGCAGGTGCGTTAGTAATGGCTGACGATCCTAAGAAGGACGAGGCAGAGGTGGAAGAGAAGCCGAAGCGCCGCCTGCGCCGCACGAAGGCCAAGGACGATGCTCCGAAGACTGAAGCTGCCGCCGAAGAGACCACCGATGAGGCTGAGGTAGAGACCGACGTCGAGGTTGCGGAGGAGCCTAAGGCTGAGGCTGAAGAGAAGCCGAAGGC
>Ga0194048_10000519_pt1 | contig 18708 bp, 30 predicted proteins | sample JunL225m_MetaG_FD_161685 | JGI IMG/M metagenome (GOLD analysis project Ga0194048, IMG submission 161685) | Anoxic zone freshwater microbial communities from boreal shield lake in IISD Experimental Lakes Area, Ontario, Canada - Jun2016-L222-5m | ecosystem: Environmental > Aquatic > Freshwater >...
CCATATACCTGTAATGTTCGGATTACCGGAGCCGGTGACAGCACCTGGAGCAGGAGGGTTAACTCGTCCCCACATGCCGCGTTGTGATTCATCAAGGCGAGCTGCTAAGAATGCAGGAATACTACTGCCAGCAAGCGGAGTAGATAATTCACCAGTGGACGTAGTTAGGTCATTGACACTACCACCTGAATAGTTTGCTTCAATTGCATTTTCTGCAACTGAGGCTGCTGGCATTGCTACTGCAGGTGTGCTTATAGCAGCCAATACGGCAGCATCATCAATAGTTGGATCTGCTGGTGCAGGAACTTCAAATGCAAAGGCGGCACTAGTTTCAGGTGACAACCAAATATCAGCAGATACATTATTAATATACACATTAGCTGAATGGTACAAATCCTGTATTGCTGGATTGTTACTTTGTCGCTGTGGGCCGCCGCCTTTAATGTATGGCATTATTTAAACTTTGGAAAGTTATTTGTAATGTCGTTTACAGCAGATATTAACGATGTTATAGATGCTGTATTTGAACTTGTGGTAAGTGCATTGCCTTGAGAAATAATCCAGTCATATGCATAGATTGCATTTACCCAGTCGTATCTATTAGTAACGTTAATACCAGAAGTAACTACTGAATGAACATCCGTTGCAATAGATTCTAATGAAGTAGCTATTCTTTCATAGTATGGGCTATAATCATACGCTATAGCGATTCCGCCAGTTGATGTAGTTTCAATAGTTGGTGTAGTCATAATACTATTTAAGCCAATGCAATACCACTGGTTCCAGTTAGATAATTTTTAGCCATTTCGTCCATAGTAGGTTCACATACAATAACCTTGTCTTTTGGAAACTTAATAACTTTGTCTGTATTAACAGTAAACAACCACGGCTGTAAGCCTAATCCTTGTGCGCCCATTACTAATGTTAACGGACGATCAATACCGTAATGTGTTGCGGTATCTTCAGATAGCTTGCCGATTAGTTCTTCACCGGTGATTAACTTGATTGTTACTACTTCGCCAATTGTGGCGCCTTTTGAGATTAACATATTTTCCTTATTCTGTTATAAATTCGTTTATCATTGGGAACATTTTGGTAATAGCTTCTGCACAAGCACGAGCTACTTCTCTGTGTTCTTTTTGTGTTCCATTACCCGAGCGTAGTTCAATAAAATGCACCCAACTACGTAATGTGCCATTCATATATAAACGGCTCACTGTATTACCTTCTGGTAGGACGACACGAGCTTGTTCTTTAGCAATGCCATTATCGACTGCCCACTGGTATGTTTCTTTAACAAGGTCAATTACTGCCTGCTGTTTTGCTACCCATTGTACATTTAGCGCAAGATCGTCAGTCTCTACTGAGTTTTGGCGATTCTTAGTATCCTGTAAGCGAGCTTCACGAACAACAAAATCTAAGTCCTTAGTTGGGTCTGCATATCGTTGACTAAACTCTTGGAATGAGAATGAACGATGGCGCAAGATTTGACGAGCAATATCACGGGTAGTTTCAATTTCTAAACAGGCACTAACCATTTCTAATGGTGACCAATGTTTGTGTTTAACTAGATAACGGATTAGCTTGTCTGCTGTTTCCATATTGAGTTGATTACTTGGATTGCTTACACGGGCACAAAAAGCAATAAGCTCTTGTGCATCAGCAAGTCCTTCTACATCTTCTGCTGGCTTACTATATGATATTAATTTTACTTTCAATTTATCCCTTTCTAAGTACTGATGAAATTTGAGTTATTTCTTGGCCACGTCGGCGATTTTCTCTTTCAAGAAATTCAACTTTACGTCCAATAATTTGTAATGCTTCTGTTAATTGTTTAACTTGTTTTTCTAATGCCGCAATTTGTCTATCTTTAACTTCCATCTTTATCCTCCTCGTGAAGCAACGCTTCGAGCAACTTGTAATGTGCGTAGGCTTTTTGTAGTGCTTCCCACTTTTCTAACTTTGCAGGATCTGGTTGTAGGATAGCCAATCGCTTTTCTATTCCTTCAATCATCTTAACCATGCTACGGCCTTTAATTTTAACATCGCCGTCAAAGTTTGCTTCTCCTGTAACATTCAAAGTTGGCTGTGCTGATGATACACCTGTTGAGTAGGTATATGGCATAGTAACACTTGACCCGCCATTGGGTACTGTGATTGTGCTGTTTCCGGCACCACCAGTGTTGATATTAAAACTACCTGCGTAGCTATTTAAAATAGTAGATGTTGTTTGCGATGTATATACATACGACGGGTAAAGGCCAGCCATTTTATCCTAGGTGCTTTTTAAGCTCGTTAAACCCGCCCACAAATACATCGTCAACAAAGATTTGCGGAAGGGTTCTGGCATTGGGGACTGATTCTAATAATTGTTCTTTAGTCCAGGTGCCTTGCGTAATGTTACGCTCTTCAAATTCTATACCTTTTGATTGTAACAGGTTTTTTGACTGAACACAATAGGGGCAGTCATCTTTTGACCATACAATAGCTTTCATTGGTAAATCCTTTTATAGTATTACTGCTATTTTATTTTCTTGTACTAACAAATCTCTAATCTGTGTGCATTCAAACTGATATTCACATTCACGAGTTGATTCGTGATATGTTGCCAACAATGAACAAAACTGACCACATTGTGTATTTTCAAATGGACAACTATTGCATTTTTGATTCATAATATTTTCCTTTATAGTTCTGGTAATTCGTCGTAGCTAACTTCATTTGACATAACGCCAATAACATAGTTAGTAGATTCTGTTTCTTGCAGTGCTGATTGCTTCTTATTAATATTTGTATGTTTATTGAACCAAGGAATTGGAGTGGTCTTGGGATGATCTGCAAGATATTTGATACCAATTTCTTTTAATCGAATAAATGCAGTATAGTCAACAAAGTTTTTAAGGATATCTGCATTAAGACCAATAACCGGTCCTAATTTAAACAAATAATCTGCCCAGTCTTTTTCTTCCTGGATTACTTCCATATACAGTGCATATACTTCGTCTTTACATTCTTCTTCGATTGAAATAAAATCTGGGTCGTCTTTGATCACATTGTTAATAAGCCAAGCAGTCCACTCTGTGTGTAGCAGTTCGTCTTGTAATATCAAACTAATAATGTTACCATTGCCAATATAAATCTTATTCTCAACCATTGCTAGACTTGTGGCAAATGATACCATAAATCGTAGAGCCTCTAATGCGTAACTTGCGTGTAGTGCCAGCCAAATTGCTTTCTTATGATCGTGCAATACAATCTCTTCACCCAACTCCTTACGGCAGTTAAGTTGATGTAATTCTTCGTAATATTTGCCAACACTTGCTGCCATGTTAATAATTTCAGCAGTGTCATGAATCTTGTTAAATTCATCTTTAGGCACACCATATACATTGCGAATAATGTGTGAGTATGATTTACTATGGATTGATGTTTCAAAGAAACTCCAGGTAAGAGCAAGTGCTTCTAATTCTGGAATAGAACTTACGGGCCCAAATACTTGAAATGGTGCACGACCTTGAATACTATCCAATGCTGTTTGACGCAACAGATTACTGGTAAAGATATGTTTAACTGCATCACTAGCTTCCTTGTGATCCATTTTATCTTTGGTAAGACTAATTTCTTCCGGAACCCAAAAGAAGCCACGGGCAAGTTCCTCATACTTTTGTATTTTTGGATATTTTACTTCCTCAAAGCGTTGGACTGTAACCGGACCTTCTGGATCCAGAAACATTTTTCGTTTAAGGTAATTTGTGGGTTTACTAAAATTGTATTGTGCTTTGCTCATATTTTTCTTTATAGTTTAATGTTACTAAATTAATCGTATGTATCCATAGGATTTTGTGACAGCCATTCGAGTAATTCATAATATTCGACATTTTCTACTGTTACTGATAATAAAATTCTGTCTTCTGGGCCGGGATTTATTACTGCATGCTCGTGATGGGTATTTAATACAACTGGATGATATAATGTATAATTTATTTCCTCCATATCAAATAATATAGTTTGCGTAGGGGTTCCTGGTGGCGTTAGAACTAGCTCTCTATACATTGCTATTGATCGTGGACTGGTGTTTATTAACCAATTTAATGCACATTTTCTACTAAAATCACAATGCCAGTCGTAATAGCTTCCTGCTTTAAATGAAATATATTCTGCCCAGCATGTGCCAAATTTATTTCGTAGCATGGTAGCTAATTTTGAATGAAAAAATGAACTACGCACTCGATAAGAGCACGGCCGAAATTTAAGTTGAAAATTAGCAGCCATGCCTTCATTGATATAATGATCAGGCAATACTGGCAAAGTTGTAATATATGTAAAATTACTCATCTACAATTTACAAGCCTCACAATCTTCGTCGTCTGCGTATATTGTAACAGGTTCACCTGCTAACGGACTAATACTTTGGATGGCTCCGTTTATCTGTGTACCAGTAACACTTAACTTAGCCCCAACTTTGTTTATTAAAGAATAGTATACAGTTTTCAATCCCCACTTATATGCAAGCATTAAATTCTTAGCAATAAGTGTACCTGGAATTTTGCCACCCGGAAAATGGGCCGGATTATAGAATGTATTAGTTGACAGGCTTTGATCTACATACACCGCTAATACTGCGGCAGTTTTTAAGTAGTCTACACAGTCTGTCTGATCCCACATTAGTTGATAGCGATTCTTTAAACGACGGTACTCTGGTACAACCTGTACAAAGCTACCCGCTTTAGATTCCTTTACAGAGATCATTTCCATTGGCATCTCTATGCCGTTAGTACTGTTAAGTACAACACTGGATGATTCGACTGGTGCAACTGCCATTAATGTAGCATTTCTGATGCCATATTGCTTCATTTTAGCACGTAATGGCTCCCAATCAAGGCTTGGGGTGAAATCCGTTAGTTCGTTGCTACCCTTAGCTCTGCGCTCCCAGGGGAATACTCCCTTACCGTAATACGTGTTTTGACTACGTCCGCATGGCCCACGTTCTTGGGCAAGCTCAACACTCTTTTCAGTAAGGTAGTATGCTTGGTGTTCCATCCAACGCTTGACTTCGGCTAGTGCTTCTGGCTCGCCGTATTTAAAGCCCTTACGAGCATGCCAATATGCTAGGTTAGTAATACCAACACCTAGTGGCTCAAAATCTGTGTTAGCAAGTTTTGATTGGATAGATAGGAAATCTTGATAGTTTAGTAAGTTGCTTAATGAGCGAACTAGCACACGACATGCTTTACGCATTTCTTGTGGGTTACGGAAAGCGCCCCAGTTAATTGAACCCAGCGTACATAATGCAATCCGACCGGTCGGATCTTCTATACGCTGGAAAGGCTTTGTAGGTAAAAGAATTTCTTGACACAAGTTACTTTGATAGATTGGATCTGTTCGGGTATCAAATGGTCCTTGATTAATAACATTATCAATATTAACAAGATAGATGCGTCCTGTATCTGTGCGCTCTTTTAGAATACCATTTTTAAATATATCTTCTGCAGATAGTACCTTACGTTGTTTAGTTTTATCTTGTTCGTATTTTAGATACAATGTCTCAAACTCTTTTGAATCACGATAGTATGCTTCGTATAGGTCTGGAACTTCTGCTGGATTAAACAGTGTAATGTTTTCGCCCTTACGATAGCGATTCCAGAACATAGCGTTAACTACAACTGAGTAATCCATTTGACGCACACGAACTTCTTCTGTGCCTTGATTATTTTTTAAAACAATAAGATCTTCGAACTGAGCATGCCACACTGGGAATGTAACTGTGCATGACGCATTACGAATCCCGCCTTGTGAGCATGAACGTAGATCAGCAAACCATTTCTTTAAGAATGGAATCATACCTGTGTGTTTAATCTCACCATTGCGAATAGGAGCACCTAGTGGACGAAGGCGTCCGATCTCTAATCCAATGCCTGCACGTTTGCTAGCATACTTGGCCATCATCTCGCCTGCGGCAAAGATACTATCTAGAGTATCGTCACTACTAATGAGAACACAACTACTAAACTGCTTAGTAGTAGTACCGAGCCCAGCCAGAACAGGGGTAGCCAATGTGAAGTGGCCCGCCGAGGCGCATTCGTAATATTCTTTGACATATTTTAATCTCTTATCTTTAGGCTCTGAGTGAAAGGCAGTGGCGGCAGCAACAGCATAACGCACCTGTGGCGTTTCATAAATTTGTCCAGTGGCACGATTCTGCACAAGATATTTTTCTGCCAGCTGAGCAATGGCAGCGTAGGTGTATTCTTCATCTTTGAAATGGTCGATGAATAGATCAATAATATTCCATTCATCTTCGGTATACCAATCTAGTAATTCACTAGTATACATACCAGAAGCAATATTCTTTTTTACAATTTCGTATAATGGTGGAGGAGTGTATGTGCCGTAAACTTCCTTACGTAGCATTGACACTTTCTGTCGACCTGCTACATATTGATAATTTACATTATTGATTTCTGTATTTTCTGATTCGTCAATTAAATCTACCATTGCCTTGAGTAATAACTCGTCTATGGTCTCCGTTGACATGCCGTCGTGCAATTCTATTTGTGCTTTGATCTCAATCATTGAAGGACTTACACCATCAATGCCTTTACAATCGTATGCTACCTGTCTCTGTATCTTACTAATATCCAATGGCACTCTTGCGCCACTGCGTTTAACGACTGTGATCATTCTTCACCTTTATAATTGTTCTTTCGTGCTTTACTGCGAATTCTGTTGTAGATTGATATTTATCTAGGTCTTTTTAAACCGATTAGGTTTTCAAGTCTGTATAATGTTGGTATATTATTTGCTGATACAACCTTGTTATCATCGTAGTTTAAAGCCCATGTATCGTCTACATACACTACATTGTAAAGCCTTTTAAACTCTGTGTCTATAAGAGTTTTGATTTGGACATCACTATTTTTATATTGCTCCGTAAGCAATAAGGTATAACCAATCATTATGGCTCGAGTAAAATCATCATATCTATTATCGGCAATAATTTCCCAAGGTGTGGGCCAGCTTTCTTGGTAATATGGATCAATATTATGATTATGGGGAGTAAACGGAATGTCTGACCAAAAAGTAACTACATCCTGTAATGGGTCGTTGCTTAGGTCAAGATGCTTGCGTAAATCTGACCAGGCGGATAACCGGTCTTCAACTTCTAATGTAAACATTACTGCCTTACAGATGCGCTACAAACAATAACACCAGCTGTGCCTTGGTTGTTTACTTTTACATTAATTACATCGGATCTTGATGCATCAAGATAAAAGGTACAACTACCATCGCTGGTTCCAGTATAACTAAAATTATCAGTTATAGTATTACTTGATCCGTTGGCTACTACCTCAACAACACCACGTCTAACAATGCCACCTGTGGGTTTATTAAGAGTATAGTTTAAAGTAATAGTTTGACCCGGGCTAGTAATACTAGTTACAGTATAAAGGCTCTTTGGCCAAATAAACACCGAGGCTAATCCAATTCCTGTTAAATTGATTACTTTGGATACTTTTGAATTGTAAACCATTGGTCCAGATACTACAGGTCGTACTGAACTATATATTGAAATGTTGTCAGTGTTAATCGCTTCGAGTCTAGAAAAACTATCTTCAGTAGAAAGATTTCCAAACGAACCAAAATTGATCACACTGGTAACTTGATTTAAGTCGCCTTGTGTATTGTTATTGCCACTGCCAACATTAACAAACGTATTATTAGAACTTTTTACAATAGACTTACCAGTTACATTTGGACCGACATATACACCATATCGATTGATATTTTCAAAACTATTATCAGTGATGGTTACTAATGATGGTCCAGTTCTTTGTGGAATAACATTTGTCAAGGAATTAGCAAATACAACTCCTGAGTTAAGGTTGATAAATTTGTTTTCAGTAATTTTAAGATTTTGCATATCATAATTACTGCTAATGGCTCTGCCTAAATTTTGAAATACGCAATCCTTAATTAAAATATTATCGCAAGTTGGAGATGCTTGACCTCGTAGTTCAATACCGCCTGCTTGTGTGCTTGTTGTAAGAATTGATGTATCACCTACAAATACACAATTTCGAATAATGCTATCTTGTAAACAATCAAGTGACAGCAATGACGAAGTTGATGCTAGTGTAGAATAAAAAGTAATACCGTCAATTTTAACGTATTGTGGAGTTATTTCATTTCCGCTAGTTATTTGCGGTAATTGATTACCGTAGCCATCAACAGTTTGAAAAATTGTAGCGGTTGCTGTGGATGCATTTTGAATAATAGTTTTAAGTCCTACTCCGCGGATTTCTGTAAATGGTGGAATATAAATTGTATCACTGATAAGGTAAGTTCCTTCAGGAAATTCAATTACCTTATAAGTTGAAGATGTATAATTTAAAGCACGAGTAATTGCCGCAGTATCGTCAGTTACGCCATCACCTTTGGCGCCAAAGTCACGAAGGTTTAATGCATCGTCTAATTTTGACTGTATTGATCTTGTGACTGCGTCTGCTACTAGCCCTGGAAAACTATCACCGTATGTATAAGTTGCTGCCGCTAAAAAGAAGTTAGTATCGTTTTCTGTAAGGAGACGAGTATTTCCTACAGCAGGAGCACCTTCCGATACTGCACCGTTACCAATGTATAATTCCTGAGTGTCAATACTCCAACCAAACTCACCACTTGCTAACTGTGGGAATCCCGTTTGTTTTGTTTGACCTCTGCGATGCTGTATGCGACTGATTTGGATAACTGCCACGGTGATATCTCCTATATGAGATATTTATCAAGATAACAGTTACTTTCCTAGCGTGTAATATTCTTCCACTTTAGCCAGCCATAAATCCTGATATTTGTTAAAATCTTCAGGTTTAAGTTCAAACTGTTGATATTGGAAGTCTCTACTGCACATAAAAATAACACCCTTACGGATATCTGTTTTATATACTTCATTATGTGCTAATATATAAGCCATCAACTGTAAGTAGTAATCCTCCACCCACTCAGCTTTTTTAGGTTTATTTGTTTGTTTGTGGTCAGCAATCGCCGGCTCACCTTCATGCACTCCGATCAAGTCTGTGGTACCTGAATATAGTCCTGGGAAGTATAAGCTCTGCTCCATCGCCCATACTTCCTGCATGTTACTTAGACCGTTTTCAATAATAACATCGGCCATCTTGTTTGCTTGTATATGAACAGGGTTGTTGCCTGGCTGGCGTTCGATACCGCACAGGAAGCGTTCTAAGTTACCGTGCATTGCGGTACCCACTCCACTTGCCTCTTTAGTAATCTGTGCAGCCTTATCGTGGCCAATTCGATCACGCCACTCGTTTAAGTGTGTCATATCTTTAGTGGCACTAAGGATTGTTGTTACAGAAGGAAGACTTTCACCGTCGGGTGTTTGATATACTCTTTTGCGTGTTACAGGATCATTGATCTGTTTACATGCTTTATATTGGAATCGTTCTACGAATGGTGGTGGTTGTATTGTTGTTATTGAGTTCATCACTCATTATACTACCAATTTTGATTAATTAAAACCTTTTGATACAACATTATGAGCCATTTGGTCTACGCTTTTACCAGCTGTAGAGTCTTTGCTTGATGCTGTAGGTTCTTCTGGAGTTGATACTTCTGTTTTAAGAACAATACCTTGTGGAGTAATGTCCTGGATAAGATCACCTTTTGGATCAACTTGATCCTTAACTTTGGTCATCATATCTTGATTGATTTCTGCGTAACCTTGTGCGCTCATCATATTATTGATAGCTGGCCACGGTACTACTGATTGAGTCTGCTTGGAATTAGCACGACCTTGCATTACTTTTAAAACATTAGCAAGGTCGTCCTGAAATTGATTACCAGCAACTTCAAATAGGCGCATTATGAACCTAGGATCTTCATCAAGCGATTACCACGCTCAATGCTCTCACGCTTCAACCGACCTGTTGTCTCTGGACCACCTGCGGCAGCATCGCTAGCAGCAAATTCATCTGGAGCAACATTCATGTCGTCAGTTGGGGCTTCATCAAATCCGCCAAACTCGTCTGGAGCTTCTGCATCTGGAGTCATATCCATTCCAGCATCCATTCCCATTTGGTCACCAGCAGGAGCTTCGCCAGCTAGAACAGCAACGGCGTTGTTGATTTCTTCACGAGCAGATGTAAGAGCTTCTAGTGCGCCGTTAAGTGCTGTGCCGACTGCGGCTTTAAATGTTTCAGCTTCTTGCATACCAAAGTTAGCACGAATGTTATCTGCTAATTCGATCATTGACTTAGTTTGGTAGTTACCAACACGTTGCATCCATGATGTAAAGTCGTTAACCATATCAGCTGCTGATGTGATTGACTTTGCTTTACCTTCTTCATCTTCGGCAATGTAAGTAGCAATACCTTCAGAAATAAATTTCTGATATGCATTATGCATTAGTTCGCTACTTTCTTTAACTTTCTTTTTGTCTTTAATGGCTTTTTTCATAGTCTCTTTTTTATTCCCGTCTTTGTCCATATCTAAGAAGTCTGGCTTTGCGCCTTCGGTTGTTTTCTTAAATGGTGTTTTCTTTTTATCGGCAACTGCTTTCTTAAATGTTTCTTTTTTGTTGCCATCTTTGTCTACGTCTAAGAAGTCTGGCTTAGCAGCTTCATTTGTTTTTTTGTTCTTGTTGTCTAACATGCCTTTCTTGTTAGCAGTAGCCCAAGCAATGTCAGTGGCTTTCTTATCGCCCTTACCTGCTTTCTTTTCGCTTTTTTTAACGTTAGCAACAAAGCTATCAACTTTCTTACCTTCGCCTAGCATTTCTTTAATCTTTGTATTTAGGACACCTAACATGAATTTATCTTTCTGATAAGTTTCATTAGTTAGCAAATCGTTAAAGTTAGCTTGAGCTTCGGTAGCATGTACCTTGCTACGCAATAAATTGCGATAGTTTTCTAACTGTTCACGGTTATATTTGTTAAAGTCAATTTTAACATTAAACTGTTTATACAAGTTCTCATTAAGAGCTTGTGCTGTCATTGGGCGAGCAATTTCAAATGATTTCATAATGGTTTCCAAAAAATCCTATATTGTATTTATGTCAGTTTATATAACTTGTCGAACCTTGAGTCTATACTTTTCTTATGGTATAGCTTCTGTTCGCAAGCTGTAGCGGCTTTATATGAGCTAAGATCACCCCGATCGGCGTCTTTGTCTTTGTATGCTCGCTCTGCTCGGGCTGTTGCAGCCTGTTCTTCAAATACCTTATATCCGTACCATAAATCAGTGTTCATTAGTTTTTCATCTGCCCAACGGCCTAGTGCTAGATCATTAGCTACAACGATTGCTGTTTGTGCTAGATTTAACGGGCCAGCTACTGCTATACCTCGAGAATTCTTTACAAAATAAAATGGATCTTTTTTCACGATGATATAATCGCCGATTTGAATAGTTCCATCACGGCGCCGGGTTGGAATAATTATACCCTTGCTTTTAAACTCCTGTTTAACTGCATAGGCTAATTTTTCAAACTTTTCAAATAAGTGTTTTTCGGTCAGTGGCATCTTTTTTAAGAATAATATTGTTACTATCATTACTTATTTCGTATACACCCTTGCGGACTAGATTACGAGCGATGACTTCATCACGATCATATAAACTGCGAATAGCAATTTCATTGTGATGTTTTTTGATAAACGATTGTTCTTCGTTTGTTAGGATAATTGGAGTTGCTCCAAGGATCTGATGGATTTTCATTTTTATGTTTGTTGTGCTACATCACGCTGTAGTGCCTGTCTAATAGCACCTGCAGGTTTTGTTACACCAGGAGGGGGTGGGGGCGGCGCTACTGGAGCAGGTTGACCTGCTGGTACTGCTTGTTGAGCTTGCCCTTGCTGTACCGGTGCTTGACCCATTGGCTGTCCAGCTTGTGGAGCTGCTTGTGGATTAGGAACTGTTTGTCCAGCACCAACTGGCCCTTTGGCTGTCTGTCCTTGTCCGGCTTCGCCCGGTTTAGGAGGCGCAACGGTAGCTGGAGTTGCTGTTTGTGGTGCGGCAGCTTGACTCATTGAAAGAGCTGTTGCATCTTGCACTGTTTTAAGTTGATTACGCAGGTCTTCTACACCCTTAAGTGCTGTAGCAAGACGGACATCAGTGGATGCATTGGGGTCGTCAACACCTTGAGGATTGGCCGCTACAGGCTGTGCTGGTGCGGGTGTTGCTTCGGTGATGAACAACTCTTGAATTCGCATATTAATGAACTTTGGTTAGAATAACAACCATTGTGGAAAGCACACCTGCAATTACGGTACCAGCTGTGCCGATTAAAACTTTGACCATACTCATATGGCTTTTTTCTATGGTATCTTGTAGTGTAGATACTTTTTCTTCGATACTTGTTAATCGTGTATCGAGTTGACCGTAGCGTATTGCGCATAGCTCAACGTGCGATTCTAGGTTTTCTTTCTCAATTTCTGTTGGGGCTCGATAGGTGGCCATATTTTCTCTCCAAAGGGTAAATCTCTCGTTTACAACTTTGCCTGACATGCCTAGAGTGCCTTGATCACAATATTTGCAACTGTTTTGTCAGTTGAGTCAAATACCGCCACAACTGTATTTATTGTTTCTGTGAGATTTAGTATCACTGGAATCTTATCTAAATCGTGCTTTAACAGTAGTATAGGGTCGTTGTGGTCGGCAAATGCATCACTGCGGTCAGGGCGGAAGTGAAAGGTCCATACCCGATGTTTACCTTTAAAGTCACTGCCAAACTTCAAAGACTCAATATCTATAATTTCAGAAGTAGGGTCTCGATCATATGCAATAATAGCTCGCATACCGATACACTGCATCAGTGTAGTCCAGTTACGGAATTGATCTAATTCTTGTTGTGTGCCTTGATTGATACGTCTAACGTTTGTGTTAGTAATATCGATTAGAGTTTTGATTTCAATGACTTCCATTATATACCTATATAATGTATTTATGTCAAAAGAAAAGGGAGTTAAAAAACTCCCTTGTCCTAGTTTAAAAAACTATTAAGCGAATGTCAAACCACTGATAGAAACTTCAGTAACTACGCATGCATCGTTAACTGCTGTAATAGCGTCATCTAAAATAGTGAAGCCATTGTCTGCTGCATAACCTGTGTTGTCGCCGCGACCTGTAAATGTAGCTGCGTCAACACCGACCATGAAACCGTCGTTTGTAGGTGTGCCTAGTACAACGATTGTTGCAACGTTTTCGATAGCACGAACAGCTTTTTCAAACTTGCTGTTAACGCCGCCTGGTGTAACTGCGTATCCAGTATCTGCTACTGAAAACCACTTTAGTTGATATCCACCGTGGAAAGTACCTGCTGAAGCACCACCATTGATTCTTGTTATTCCTGCTGACATAATAATTCTCCTTTTCTCGTATGTCTTGCTCCACTCCGGAGCATTGTGTAATATTATTTAGTCGAATAAGGAAAAACCAGCTCTAATCGTCAGATTTTTGATCACCTTCGATGATTCTTAAGGTATTTTTGGTTTCTTTTGAGTCACGTAGCTTGCGGATGCCACGTGTAAATTTGGCAGGATCTGCACCCTTGATAGAATTCATAAAGCGGCGCTCTAACTCGTAGGCCATTTCTGGATCGAAGTTTTCTCTAATAAGAGATAGCAAGTTGATAGCACTATTGATAACATGTACTGCACGACTCTCGATAACTGTTTCGGTGTCACGCTGTACTGCTATATCATTAAGTTCTTCAAGTAGGCTGCGAATATGTCTTTTCACAAGTGTTTCCTTTTTATTATTTATAGTAGCTTGTAAGCTATTATATATTATGTTTTGGCAAAAATAAATGTGCGTTTGCAACAAAAATGTAACATTAGCCTGCTATACTTATGATAAATAGATATATCAGTGAAAACCATGAGTCGACACTATTTTACAAGGAAAACACAAAATGTTTGAAACAATCGCAAAATTATTTAAATTGAATAATACAAGCGGACTAGAGCAGTATATTACCAGTAAGAATCCACAAACAAATGCTGATGTTGAGCAATTGACACGTGAGTACCAAGATAATACAACATACTGGGGTCGCGGACTATGAAATTCTTCAATAAATTATTTGAAATAATGTGTGCTTTAGGTGAAGCTAACTATGCCGCACACCTGGCCCGTAACGGTCAATGGAAAAAAGCGCAAGAAATTATCAACAAATAATGTACACAGTTCGTAGGCTTTTAGTTGTTGAGTATCCAAAATATCGTACTCATCTTAAAGCACTAGATGAGGACAGTAAGCTATTACGATTTGGATATCGTGTAAGCGATGAAGTTATTGATCGCTTATGCAACGATATCGAAGCTGATACATTACACCATATTCTATTCTGTATTGAGAATGCACAACTAGAGATCGTTGCAGTTGGGCATATTGCTACTAAAGGTGGCATGGAGTTAGCATTTTCAGTGTTCAGCGAGTATCGTGGTCAGGGCATGGGCAACAAGCTGATAAAGCGTTGTATACAATACTGCCGTACACACGGTATGCTAAAGGGATGCATGGTATGTTTAAGCAGTAATGCTATTATCAAGCATCTATGTATTAAAAACAATATTAAGATTCAAACAGAGTATGGTGAGACTTTGGCAGATATTACATTAGATCACCCGGATTTTACAACGTATGTAGGAGAGGCAACAGATAGTAACCTAGCAATATTTGATTATATCACTAAACGAGCATTACCTCTATAAAATACTGCGTTGCAATAAATACCTATATAACAAATATAGGGAAATATAGAATGACAACGCACTTTTCACACAACAAGCCCACTGATACTGAATTCAAGGGTGGAGGTTTGAGAGATTTCTTTCTGTATCGCGATTTAGGAGTAGCAGAAGCTACTAACGGTCGGGTACTTGCACACATTACCAAAGCTAACTTACCACCAGAAGGATCAGGCGGTACTGGTTGGCACTATCATGTGGCAGAATTCCAGATCGTCTATATGCTCAAAGGTTGGGCTAAATTCTTGTATGATGATAAAATCACTCTAGTTGAAGCAGGTGACTGCGTACAACAACGTCCGGGTATCGTGCATTATCTGTACGACTACTCACCAGATATGGAATACCTAGAGATCGTATGTCCTGTGGACTATGGTAGCGTTCCTTGCGAAGGACCTTGTGAGATCCCAGCACCCGAAGCCTGGACACAATCTAAAGAATAATTTAGCCAGTTCAGTTTACAAAGTAGTTTTATATCTGTATACTAAATACATCGACAGCAAAGTTGCTGTCATACACAGAAACACACAAAGGAGAATTACAATGTTTGATCAAGCAATCGACGCCATTCAAAGTGGCAAAAAGACAATCGTTAACACATTCGTTATCGATAAAGAAATCCAATCAAAATTGGTAACACTAATTGAAGCACAAACTAAATTTTACCAAGGTTGGGTTGACACAACTCTAACACTTGCACAAACACTAGTTTCAAGTGCTAAAACATCAGTTTACAAAGGAGCAAAATAATGTCAGATTTTACTCCAAAACTACCAGAAGTTAAATTCAACAAAAACGGTTACGAGATCCGTACAGACATCCTAGATATGGCCAAAGGTCTTATCACCGAAGAATATCATTCTAAATTCCAAGGTTGGGAAATGTCTACAGCACGTGACGAAAAAACTGGCAAACTAGTTACTACAGTTGGTATGCCAGAATTTCCAGGACTTGATAAAGTTCTAGAAACTGCTGAAAAAATGTATGCATTTGTTAATACAGGCGCAAAGAAATAATACATTGGCATAGCCACTAGAGTAAGTTATACTATAAAAACAACAAAGCCACCCTAGGGTGGCTTTTGTTATGAATGGTCGTTTAAAGAATAGCTCCCGGAGCACGACTTCCTACTATTCTAGGCCAGCACCCGGCCACACACAACGTTTCGTAACAGCAAACGGTCCTAAAGTGTGTTCTTATACAGGCGCATAAGGATTTAATTTATAATCCTCATCACCTTGTTGTTCTGGTACTACTGGATATTGATTATCGGACATAGCAAATAAACCAAATAACGGCAATTGCCACAGATAGCAATAGTGCTACTGCTTTTGGATCATCTTTCATTCTATCAGGCTTGTTTAACAATTCTATAATCCGTATCTGGATAGTCTGGATATTTACGATTTAGTTTGCCCATTAGGTCAACACGATCGTTGGCTGGAATATTAGCTGTGCGATTTGTAGGAATATGTGTTACTGCGTATGTACCTGGACCGTCTTCTGGATCTACTTCGGGTTCGGCTTCTACACCTGGTTCTTCTGGTTCAGGTTCGTCTACTTTAACTTTACTGGCTACGCTTAGTGGATACTTTGCTTGAATAGCTGCGATTTCTTTTGGAATATCATAACCACCGCGGAGTAACTCACTACTGCCTTGTTTAATTTCTTCAGCGTGTGCATTTATGCCCTTGATGATTTCTGTCATCAATCCTGGAAACAAAGTAGCAAACTTTTCATCATTGCGACGTGTATCATGACGATTTTCTTGATCGCCATTTACAATTTGACTTGTTGCGGCATGGAACTGCCATTTGCCATCTGCAACGTCTTGATTGGCTTTGTCTGTAATACTGACAATCATACCATCTGGAGCATAGTTGTTAAACCAACGTAGACCCGATGATGAGTTAGTACAGAAGTTTGGCTTGTAACCGGCAGCGTTACCGAATGTATAGCAAGCACCATAGTTTAGTGGAACTACAGCAAAATAGCGATCGTTATCAACAACAACTACGTCTTTCTTTTCACGCTTCATCTTTTCAATGTGTTCAGCATCTTTAATGCGATCTAACTCATTACGATAGCCGCGATCGTTACGAATACGTTGTAGTTGTTTAATATTTTTAAAACGGTTAAAATCTTGATCGTCTGGGCGTAATAGTCCACGCTTGTTTAGTGCAAACCATGCACCTAGTGCATCGCCGCCTTCACCGTTGATATCTTCATAATCGGCTGCGCCGTTGATGTATAGTTTTGTAAGCCAATCATCAAAGCGTCCGTCGGCTGATAAATCACCGTAGTTGTTAGTACGTAGGGTGTCATCGAGCAGTTTGCTCCATGCTTGTAATACTTCTTGATCTGCAGGCTTAGGTCCAAGACGAGCAACTAAGTTACGTGGTAGTGTAGAGTCATGACGCCAAGCAATGCCCAACATTTTAGACATCTTAGCATCATTGCCGATCTTTGCAGCAATGTTGGCTTCTGAAAGAGCCTCTAACGATTCAAATATTTGTTTGAAGTTCATCCTGTGATCAATGCCCGTTTAAAAAATGATAGTATGGTGCCTAGTTTCTTTTGGTCACCTGCAGATATATCTTGTAATAAATGAGTTATGCCATCTGAGCGTTGTGCAGTATATCCGTTGTAGTTACGACTAATATCGCCGGTTTCGTCTGGATAGTAATGATGTGCTGACAAGTGTATTGCTTGACTGATAGCTGCGTTTAAAAAATCAGGTCTTTGTGACTCGCCTGCTTCTAAACTCATAATGCCTGCATCTAATCGTTTTAGTTGCTCCAATTTCTTACCAGCCTTTTCAAAAGCATCATTCTTGATCATATTAGAAACCATGCCCTTAATATCGGCCATAGCCGCAGTCATGGCCTTGTTCCATAATGGCGCAAACTTTTGAACTAAAGAATCTTGGTTTATAATAGTGGATTTTTCTAAATCTGCTTTGCCTGTTTGGCGCTTCTTTTTAAGTTCTTTAGTTTTGCCTGTATCAGTTCCTACAAACATTTTTACAGGATTACCACCTAGCTCGCTTTTTAGAAAGTTTAATACATTTCCGCCGCGACTATCTGAAAAGTTTTTTACGTCACCGCCTGTACTTGCGGCTGCTACATACGATCCGCCAGTTGATTTAATAGCACCAGTACCTTTAGCATACTGCATAATAACCCAAGCGCCGCGATATGCGTCTTTAAGTTCACTCCATGCAATCTTAGCAAGAGGTTTGTATTGTTGTTCGTGTCCTAGATCTGCTTCACTGTGTAGTTGTTTTAACACTTGTGGGCCGCCTGGGAATTTATTGATAATAGCACCAGTTGTGCTGGCCTCAAATACTAGGCTTTCGCATAGTTGAGCAAATAATTGGTAACTTGTAGCTTTCATAAGAATATTTATCTTATCCTAGTCTTGGACGGTCTTGTCCGAGTTCAGGGGTATTTGCGTGTTCGATGCTGTCTGATTCTGGCCAGCTATATATGTAGTTGCCAAACTCGTCCTGCACTAATAACCAGCGAATTCCACCAGCTGAATATTGATGTATATTTGCGTTGTATCCGGGAATAGTAGTATCAAAGTCTATGTTTCCGGGCCCTAGTGCATCACCGTTCTTGCGAACCCAACCCGCTACTGCATTTACTTCTTGAGTAGAGTTAGGTCCTTGCCCACCTAAGTTTGCAACAACATAAATGTCATCTGTAGGAGTGCGTGTCATTGAACGGAATAATTGCTTGCCCAATGAGCGGATGGCACGGCTCATATTGCCCGGCAAGTTTGATACTTTGTGGAAATCTGGACTTTGAACTCCAGCTGCTTGTAAGTTTGCACCTGCTATTGCTGGCAAGTTAGCTGTGCGGACTTCTGTGTCTAGTGCCATCTCTGGCTCTTCATCTGGAAAGCCTGCCCAATCATCTTCTGGCTCTAATTCAATATTACGCATACC
>Ga0194048_10000520_pt1 | contig 18708 bp, 12 predicted proteins | sample JunL225m_MetaG_FD_161685 | JGI IMG/M metagenome (GOLD analysis project Ga0194048, IMG submission 161685) | Anoxic zone freshwater microbial communities from boreal shield lake in IISD Experimental Lakes Area, Ontario, Canada - Jun2016-L222-5m | ecosystem: Environmental > Aquatic > Freshwater >...
ATAATAACTACACCTATCCTGTAGATGATGCCTTTCCTACTACTGCTCTCATGATTGCTTGTGCCATTATGGCTAATGTTAGGCCTACTAGTGCGTATATTATTGTTTTTTTGGCACTTGCTATGCCGTTAGGGTCACCGGCTGAGGAGACAAACTTAAATCCACCATAGATGATCATGATGACAGAGAAGACTCCTATTGCTAGGCTCATTACATTTACTACGGCTGTTATACCACCTTGAACTGTTGGACCATCAGGATCTACGGTTTGGGCACCGTTTAATATTTCAGAAGTGGCGCTAGATATAGCTACAGTAGACGTTGGAGGAGGGGAGAGGGCGAAGGCATTAGATGCAATGCCTAACGGCATTATGGTGATTATTGCTAGTTTAAGGAGTAGTTTATGGGTCATTATAGTCTCAGCAATACGAACGTTACGATGTTGTAGGCCAAGGTAATAATAACCAATCCAATTAGTGCGTACACTATGGTGTTGCGGGCCTTGACTGTTGCATCCGGATTACCTTGCGATATGACAAACCTAAAGCCTGCAACGAATATAACTATCAGCGCAACACCACCCGCAAGAGTCAGAATTAGCTTGATTACTGTGCTAGTACTAGTCGTAGACAGGGTTGTGGTAGGAACAGTGATGGTGTTTGTCTCTGCCTCGGTGAGTTTAGGATTATCTGGACATGTTATAACGACACCGCAGTCTGCGGCAGGATTAACAAGCGGGGGTGTCCCAAAATCTTTTGGAGGACGAGGTTTCCTGCAGCCAAGACCCCAAGTATTGTCTAAAACACCCAACCCAGCTGCTGCGTATGGACCAAAAGTAGACGGAAAAGTCAGGGGAACATCAGGACCGCCACCATAATTCTCAACGTTAGCATGAACTACATAGTTATTATCGTCGTAGACATTGCCTGAATAAGTCCATATGAACATGTAGGTATTTCTAAAAGGAGCCGTGCCGTTGAATTGACTAGGAATCTTACCGCTCGCAATAGCCTCTATGTATGTTCTTTCAGGTACAGTCGACTCAATATCGGTTTCCACAGCACGGGAACCGTTAAAAATGCTTGGTTTTGTGAGGTTATCAATACTTAATGTGACCATCGGAGCAATATATGTATCTTGATCGTCGTCATATGCCCATCCTTTTATTACTAAATGACCACTAGAGTCTAGTGAACACGAAGTTACTTGACCGAAGGGAGCAGTGGTAGGTGGGGTTTTGCAGGCATTATTAATAAAACCGTTTGGAAAGCTTGAGTTATTCAGAATACCAAGTGGCGTAAAAGTTTGGGCAGGACCACCCCCAAGTGGCGATAAAAAGGCGTACCCAGCAATAAGCCAATCATCACCTTGTGTGAGGCTCTCACCAAAAGACGACATGTTATAGTCAAAGCCTATGGGGCCCGAAGTAGGAGCATAAGTTTGGTTGGTGTAGGAGTCCCTATGCAAATTAACATTAAGCCCGCTAGTCCCTAAGTCATTAAACCACTGGCTACCAGTGGTTTTAGGAGACCTCCAGACGAGCAGCCTAACTTGTGGGTCGTTCGTTGGCCAACCAGCAATTGATGTTTCGGCGTATCCTGTTATGTGCGTATGGCCTGAGATGTCAATGTAGCAACCTGTAATTTTTCCGCTCTCAGTCACAGGACTTGGAGGTGGGCCAATAGGCAATTGTGCCGAATAGACCATGGCGGCGGATGCCTTTTGACCAGACAAAATCACAAAAGAAGCCAGGAACACAAACACTAATACAGATAGTGCTTTTAGGTTTCGCCTCACAACTTGGCCCCTTCTATACTAATATTAATCTCCATAAGCATTACCTTAACTATAGTACATAGCATTAAGGTTGTCGATTGTTTTTGTATCTTGTAGAGTGATTGCTAAAACTTTAGATTCTACACCTACACAAGAGAAGAATGTCGACTCAGGCCACTAATCTCTGTGCAATAATCTGTACGACATAAGTAGCGACACCAGAAATAACTATACCGATAATGGCGTTTATGATGTACTTGCGGGCTGACGCCGCTTTCTGGGGATCGCCCTGACTTGTGACATAGTTGAATCCACCATAAATTATAAAACCAACTGCAGCAAGACCACCAATCCGTAATACAATTTCAGTGATTGCGAGTATTATTTTAGAAATATCTCCTGGCTTCTCAAAATTGAATTCTAAATGGCAGTAATAGCTGTTCCCTGACGACACAACTGTCGGCTTCAAGTACTTGTACCACGTTGGAAATCCAAGTATTGTACTACTGTTTTTTGCACAATTATTAGTTAGGTTAGGTGATGCTGCTGCCGAAGCTCTTGCAAGCGGTAGGCTCGCAGCGGTAACACTAATCACTATAATTAGAACAGCAATGCTAAATAATCGATTTGTTAGTTTTATCACAGCTGCACCATTCCACCAGGCACAATATATTGAAGGAACGCATACAAGAATATAAATGCCAACAGTGCAAATAATGCATTCCTAATTCGTACTTTTGCACCCTGTAATTTATCTGGCTGGTCGCCAGACATAGAGTATTGGATGCCGGCAACTACAATAACGAGCACAACCACGACGGCTACTGTTGCGGACAATATGTTTATTGCTAGTTTTACGTAGTTCAACAAACTGCACTCATTATTATTGTCGGGATTGCAACCGAGTGCTGGATCTTTGTACTTAGCTCTAAAATTTTTATCGCTACCTTGTAGCAACTGTGGGGTGATGAGATCGCTGCCTGCACATGATACAGCCTTGGCCGATGTTTGAGCTTTGGTTGGGTCGCCAGCAAGTAAATAGCAATTCGCTGTAGGGTCACCCGTGAATCCTGCAACTTTTGTGCCGTCTAAACATGTTGCGTCAGGCACTCTAATCGCACGGCCTGCAGAAACAAAGTAGCAGCCAGGAGGCTTAATGACGGCGGGAGTCAAACTAGTACAGCTAGTCTCGACTGCAAGTTGGAAGGCAGAAAATAGCGTAGCGTTCTGGTCAACATAACACTTATTATCAGCAACAGCGGTGCTATAAGGCGCACCCAGTGGGCAAATCTTTTCCACTACATTCTGTGTATTATTACTACTTACGACCTGATAGCAGCCGGGTAGGACATTTGCGTATGCCGACTTACCAGTAGCAAAAAGTACCACGACAAACAAGGCAAGGGCTATAAATTTTAGATTCTTATTAACTATAGGCACTTTATGATTCTCATAGACAGTACTATATCGACAATATTGTAGACGTGCAAGACGGACAATAATATAGGAATAGTGGCGTGTAAATATTAATGATGTTTGTTACAATTCTAAGCATAACCATGCAAAAAAATCTTAGATCATTGCGAAAAAGAATCTTGCCAGTACTATTCTTATTGGTATTTGCAGTCAGTCTATCCGTAGGATTTATACACCCTAAACCTACAGAAGCCGCCACAACATACCTAACTCTAGCGGAATGGAATGATGGACAGTTCGTGATGAAGGACTTTCGAACTATTGATGGCACCTTTGCAGCCGGGACTCCTCATGTGCGGACGATAAGATTTATTGATCAAAATCCTACTGATAGTGAGTGGGGATACAAAGCCGTAACGAATGTCCCAGATCTTAGCTATACCGAATGCAATGGACTAGCTCAGATTCGTATCCGTAGCGTCCATTCAGATCCACGTAATTATGTTATAGCGCCTCCAGATTCGATAGCGCTGCAGTTGAATCCTAAAGAACACATTGTTACCGCAGGAACCCTTGGTGGACTTGGCCCAACATCCAGTTATACATTAGAGATAGGCGATAAATGGGACGCTGTGTTTAGGCTTGACTACCAGATAAGCGCCACATCAGGCTGTATCGCGCACGACCCATTAGACGGCAAAAATTCCTATGAATCTGGTATTGATGTAGGGTTAGATGGAGGTATAGGCGGCCATAAAATACAAGTACTGCCTAATATACTTAACGAATACGGGGCTCATAGACTAATGTTTGCATACCAGGACGCCACGCACATAAGAGATCTTTCTCAAGATGGACTAACATTCACGTACGAACCAAGTGTGACTGGGTCTACGGATATTTATTGGGGCTCAAAAGAGGCGCCAGGATCCAAATGCGCCGATAGACTAGTCACAGCAGATGGTCCTACTTATTCAACTCGTAAAATCGGCAGATTTTATGAGTTAATAGATGATAATAATTACAAGGACATAGGTAGTGCTTTGGATATAGGAGAACTGCACCTAGATGGTAATCCTCAGAAATGCCAAATATTTCGTATTAACCATAACAAAGCTAACTTGCAATATCCCCCAAGTTACGTAATACCCGAGATTAACCCGGTACCACAACCTTGGACAAGTACTTGGTTTAACGCCACAATCTGTCAATTAAACGATCCCTGTCAAGACGTCATAGCCAGTGTCGACCTGGCTCTGGGGAAAGGCCTCGGATCAAGTAAGCCCGATACTGCGTGTGGGTGGGCAAGTTGGAACCCTTTGCATTGGATTTTTTGTCCTTTTCTTGATGCTGTGCAGACCGCTCTAGACACATTTGACGGCGCTATAGAACAAAAACTTAAACTAAAAACAGATTTTTTTAACACTAGCGACTGTTTACAACAGACACAAGAAACTAAACCAACAGCCTGTAGCCTTAACGCAGCCTGGAACAGGATGCTTACCTATTCGCTATTTATATTAATAATTATTGGTCTAATTATGGTTATTTCTCAGGCAGCTTCTATTGGGCCCTTTAGTGCTTATTCTATCCGGAAGATTGTGCCAAGAATTATAATTGCAGTAATTCTAATAACATTGTCGTGGCCTATTATGAGCTTCTTAGTAGGCTTGTCTAACGTAGCGGGCCAGTCTATGAGAGCCTTGATATACAGTCCCTTTGATACCCTTATAAGCAACAACCCGATCACTATAGACCCTACAGCCATAATTGGTGCATTAGTTGTTATCTCTGTTACAACATTCGGCATGGGTACTTTAGCGGTCATAGCGCTATTTGGCACTGCTCTTCTGGCGGTTGCGGTAGGACTAGCTACCTTATACTTTAGAGAGGCTCTTCTTATATTGCTAGTAATCACAGCGCCAATAGGGATAGTGTCTATGGTGCTGCCTAACACTCAAAGATTCTGGAAGCTCTGGTACAGCCAACTCACTAGCGTCTTGGTCGTCTTCCCAATTTTTACCGGCATGGTTGCTATTGGATCAGTCTTTGGAGCAATATTGTGGAACCAGGGAAACGGCGACTTAGTGGATCAGTTTGCGGCATTCGGTGCTGTCTATGCTCCATACTTTTTCCTTCCTAGGGCGTTTAAAATGGCGGGCGGAGCGATAGGAACATTCAAGAATGTAGCAAGCAAGGCCGCCGCACCTGGATTTTCTATGCTCAAGAACAAACGAGTCAGTGAACGCCAGCGCATCAAGCAAGAAACAGCCACTGGAACTGGTCGTGGAGCGATAAGGCAAAGTAAATTTATACGAAATGCGGGCGTAGGAGTTTATGGAGGTGCAAGAGCCGGATTTGGAGTGGGCAAAAGAGGCAAGGCACATCGTGAAACTATGGTAGCGGCGATGGGGGCCGCCAAACAACAAGAGCACGCTGCAGAATTGCCTGACGATGATAAAGCAACAGCAGCCACCTACAGAAACGAGCAGGAAGCCAGAATTCAAGGAAAGGCTAAGATTAAAGCAAAGCTATTAGCAAGTGGCGTATCGGATAAGGATGCTGACACACAGGCAGAACAACGAGCTAACGAAGCGGCAAAAAGCATCTCAGTATCAATGGGCTATGGAGCTGCTACACAAATAGCTGGTGCTAGAGCATTAGCAGCCAGCGCAACCGGCTATTTAGACAAGAATGATCAAATAGAGACATTAGCACGGGTAACAGAACAAACAGGTGGCGGAACGAACCTAACTAACCAGTTGGCGGCCTACAGTAACAGTGCCGGCAAACAAAATGGCAGAGCCGACCTTGTAACTTCACATCCATACACACAAGGATTAATAGCAAGACAAGCTGGACTCACTGGGGAGGCTGCCTATTCAAAACAAGAGCTCGCCCTGGAATTGGCCGACGGCGGTCGCATGTCGAATCTAGAAAAAACTAATGCTGGTATGTACGTTGGGGGCAGTAATGCCGGCCTCGAAACCCATATGTCTTATATAGCAGCTGAAGCGAATAGGCACATGGAAGATGCAATGAAATACGACCAGGCGGCGCTACACATGAAAGACGAACTAGACGAAAAGACGTTGGATGGATCAATAAACGAAGACGAAAAGGCTGAATATAAGGTAAATATAAGGCAAGCCGAAGACCGAAGAGATTCATCTGTCTATCAGGGCAAAAGAGAGATTAGGGAACTGGAAAATATACAACGATATGCAACAGCTTATGGGACAACGGGTGAAAATAGCGAAACAATAGCAAGATACTCAAAGGATAGCGAGGCTGCAAACGTATACCTTATGCAGGCCACAGAGAAAGATTGGGCGCCAGCAGCTAAACTGGCCGACCGTGAAAAAGCCACTAAGGAAGCAAGAGAAGCCAAAGCCGCAACATTAGCTTCTACGCAGCCACAGACAGCTGTAGGCATGCCGACAGCTGTTGTACCACAAACCCAGCCGGCGAGTCAGAGCACCACACAAACAGGCAACACGGGTGGTGTCGTAAGCGATACCGAAAAAGACGCCTTAGCTAAACTTGAAGCCGCCAAAAAAGCGAAGGCTGAGTATGATAGACAATATACTCCTGAGAATTCTACAGCAAGGGCAAGTACTCGTGTCGAGAGGGAAGGCCTCGAGAACGATGTGCAAACAGCGCAGGCAGACTATGATGAAGTCGTAAAATACAGGAAAGGACTTGAGTCTACGGCGGCGGCGAGCGTTGCACCAACCATACCTGTAGCTGCAGCAGCCACACAAAGCCAAGCGACGCCTTTCCCTCAGCCGACTGCCGGGACACCAGCTGTCGCAGCACCTGAAGCAGCTCCAACACCGACTGCAAGCGTTGCGCCAGCATCATCGGCTTCGTCAGCTTCGGCCCCTATAGCCACAGCTCTCGGCAACATGAAGACTGCAATCACCGACTTAACGCAAACCCTAGTTAACTCAAATCAAAGTATTGCAGCGAGCTCACTTCCTGCGAAATCTGATAACACGCAACCTGTCGCAGCTCCAGAAGGCATAACAGGACTATCAAAAGGAGGAGAAGGGACGACCGAAGGCGAACAACCAGCTAAAGCACCAGGTAATCAGCTTAAATATAGACCAGTAATAAGAGAGGGTGAATATGGACCTGATGGAACAGGGGCACCGTACACGAAAGTTGAAGCTCCAACAGATTATATAGAGCATTCAAATAGAAGCGGAATACCACTATCTCGGCTGATAGACGACCAAAGCCTCTTAAGAGATAGAGAGCTTACTGCTGCGCAAAAAGCGGCGGAAATAGCTAAGAGTGCTGCCGCGGCAGACCCAGATAAAACAAAGCCGTAATCTAATTAGAGAGCAACTACTTTGCCTAGAACCAGCCGGTGAACTAAAATATAAACACAATGAATCCAAGACATGACCAAGCCCCAAACACAGAGCGCGAACGTATAGCACCAGCATACGACTTAAGATCACGGCTATTCGGCATCTTGAGCGAGAGTGTTATACTCCACAACAAAGAAAAAATAGACAGGCTCTTGGAAGACTACTCGAACTTTGTAAGAAGCGCTAACGACGTCGGTACATCTAATATGGCAATTCAGCAAGGCTATAAAAAATTCTACAATGAGGGCGTAGGCCTAGAAGCAAAGGCCAAAATTGCAGGCTACGAAAACTCAGCTAATCAAGTGATTATAACAGGAGATCGTACAGCCCAGACAACTGAAGCCTTAGAAAATTCTAGGTATATTCCAGTTCTTGGAACGGTCTACAAGCCTGCAAGAGAGCAAATAGTCGCAAGAACGCTACGTGATGGTTACTACGAACATGCCGACCATGCAAAAAGCCACAGAAGGGCTGAGGTTGTTGATAGATTTAGCAATCTAGTCCCACGCCTAGAGCTAGGTGACTCGGCCGGCCGACTTAACGATGGAGCTTCAAAATACGTATTAAATAAACTATGGTATGGCCCCGAAGCAAACGCATCAATCAAAAGAGAATTTGAAGAAAAAGTCAGAAACGGTAGCATGACCGTCCATGAGGCAAAAGACGCACAAGAAGACGCCAGAAGAAGGGCAGTAAACCTTGGTCGCACTGCTGGTAACGCATTGACAACAAACGGGCTTAACGGCTATTTACTAGAGCTCAGCGCTGACGTATCAAACCCAAAGAGAAACCAAGCCCCACGGCCAAGGAGAAATGACGCAGACAGAGTTGATGCGATGGTGATGGTTGATCATAGGCTAAACAAAATGAACGCACTACTTAAAATACAGCAAGGATTCGTAGTTTCAGATAAAGTTGATTTTGCTAGTAAATATATTGCCCACTCTGGATTAGCGATATCGTTTGACAGGGATGGAGCCGACAGAATAATAAATGAAGCTGTGGGAAGACTAGGCGCCGATGTTACCAGATTCTACGAAAACCCAGATGTTTTCTGGAACTTTGTCTCGAGAGCAATAGAGCCAAGACTTAGAGCCGCCGGTCATATAAAATAATCGAGCAGGCAGGCTAAAACCATCCTTTGCGACAAATATTGGCTATCTAACAACCTCGTGAGTCACTAAGGCTTTGCTAGACGCAACTTAGTCGTTATACTAATGCTTATAGTCCACGTCACTAAGTGGGCAACGAGGATTAGTCATGGCAGTTTATGTAGTAATTCAAGATATTGAGGCCGAGGACAAGTTCCTTGGACCTTTGACGTTAAAACAATTCCTGTTCGCGGGCATTACGGCAGCATCTGGTTATCTGGGCTTTTACCTTATCTCAACAACTGTTTGGTACTTTGCTATTCCAATAATTCCGGTTATTATACTCGGCGCTTTCTTGGCCTTCCCTTGGGGTAGAGATCAGCCAACGGAAGTATGGCTATTGGCCAAAATTCGCTTCTTGTTTCGACCTAGGCGACGAGTCTGGGACCAAGCTGGTGCACAGGAATTGATAGCTATAACTGCTCCAAAAGGCGATAGTCATCAATACGTCAACAATTTAGATCAAGAAGAGATTCGAAGTAGACTTAGAATATTAGCCAACACCATAGACAGTCGAGGCTGGGTAATAAAAAACGACACTATTAACTCTTTATATAATTCCAGAATCAATACCTTGCCACTCAATACTTCAGATAGGCTGGTAGATATGGACTCGATGCCCAAAAACGTGCCAGACGACAACATAAACGCCTCTGAAGATATCATGGATGTCGAGCATAACCTGCTAGCCCAACAGCTTGACGCTTTGATGAAGAACTCTTACCAGAGTCACGTAAAAGCTGTCATGGGACAGATGGGGGGAGTTGCAGAAGTACCAATCGCAACCCAGCCAGCACAACCAGAGACTCAACAAGTTCTTGGAATGCCAGCACCTAATTATTGGTTTATAAATGAGGGGAACTCGCCTGGCGCTAAACTCGGAGTAACAAATTCGGCATATATGCCGACAGACTCAATTAACGCTCCTCTAGTTACCGAAGAGGCGCCTTCAGTGCCAAAAACACTAACCGAAGAGACTGCTCCTAATAGAGTAAATCCTTCTGTTGAAATTGCTAAAGCTAAGCCTATGAAACCAGCTGTTAATCCTGCTATACTTGGACTAGCCAGTAACAACGATCGAGATATAGCTAGCTTGAGTCGCGAGGCTAACAATATAGAAAAACTAGCTACCGGTGAAGTCGTAATCCAACTACACTAAACATGATTATTCAAAAGCATAAGGGTGGGCAAACTTAATAATGAAACCGTCACAACCAAGTCAACCGGCAGCAGCAGCAGCAGCAGCAGCAGCAGCAGCACCAGCAGGAGCGGGACACGCCTATGTACAAGGCTTTCAAAATCAGAAAGCTGGCGCCACACCACAACCCGGCAGAGTTGACCCTAAATTGGGACTACAGCAAACCTTAGCCGTTGCTCCAAAAGTAAACCCAAATAGCACCCAAAACTCGCTTGAAATTGCTGAAATCCGTGACGGTGTCGTCATATTAAACGACGGCACTTATCGATCGGTTATCATGGTTAAGTCTATAAACTTTGACCTGATGAGCCCTCAAGAAAAAGAGGCTGTCGAATTCAGCTATCAGGGATTCTTAAACTCGCTATACTTTCATATTCAGATTTTTATACACTCACAGAAGGTTGACCTAGGTCCATACATAGCAAAACTAAGTAAAATAAGTAAAGAACATGACAATATGTTATTGGCCGTCCTTATGGAGGACTACATTCTATACATGGACGACTTGTCACACCAAACAAACATTATGGACAAGAAATTTTATGTGGTCATTCCTTATTACCCTAAAGCCGACATTCAAAAAACCCTAACTGCCACAAAGAAACTATTAGGCGGCATAGGGGTAATGGCTACCAAGAAGCAGAGCCAAAAAATCACCATCACCGAGACCGACCTTGAGGCGGCCAAAGAAGAACTGAGAAATAGAGTACAGTCGGTATTGGGAGGATTACTACAGTGTGGTGTACAAGGGTTGCCACTGGACACTCAAGAACTTATTGAGCTATATTATGACGTCTACAACCCAGACACAGCTACCAGACAGCCTCTTAAGAACTTTGAAGAACTCATAGCGCCAATAGTCAGCAAGGGCGTCGGCAATGCTCCTACGCCAAATCTAGACAAGGAGATAAAATGAGCTATTTAACAGTTGCAGACCTTAATCGAACTCGAACTCATAGCGCCAAAATTATGGTTCAAGATCAGCAATTAACAACTGGAGACTTTTAATGCTAGGAAGAAAGAAAGCACCAATAGACCCAGTAGCCTTGGCAGAAGCGAAGCGCATTCAAGAACAACAGGAAGTTACAAATGCGTTCCAGAAGGGTGTCACCGCGCTACGCGATTTTATAGCTCCTAGCTCTTTAACCTTCGACAATAGCTTCTTCCACTTAGGCAACCGCTTCGCCCGAACTTTTTATGTCTACGGATATCCGCGCCAGCTATTTACCGGTTGGTTAAGTAGCATGGTTAACCTAGATGAGGTCATGGACATATCTCTTTATATTTATCCAGCAAACACTCAGGTAGTACTAGAAAGTTTACGCAAAAAAGTCACACAGTTAGAGGCTGGCATACAAATAGATAACGAGAAGGGAAGGGTTCGTGATCCGGCCAAACAGGCGGCAATTATCGACGCCGAGGACATGAGAGATAAGTTGCAGGTTGGCGAGGAACGCTTCTTCCGACTGGGCTTTTATTTCACAATCTACGGATACAGCATGGAAGAACTAGAGTTCGTAAGCCAAAAGGTAGAGACGCTACTAGGCCAACAATTAGTTTACTCAAAGCCAGCATCCTCTCAGCAAGAGCAAGGCTTTAACAGCACGCTGCCACAATGTTCCGACCAATTACAGATACGTCGCAACATGAACACAGGCGCGATAAGCACCAGCTTCCCATTCACTAGCGCCGACTTGAGCCAAGAAAACGGCATTTTATATGGCGTAAATATGCATAACTCTGGACTAGTAATTTTTGACAGGTTTTCTCTTGAGAATGGCAACTCTGTCGTATTTGCCAAGTCTGGAGCTGGTAAATCTTTTGCAGTTAAACTAGAGGCTCTACGAAGTTTAATGTTTGGTACAGAGATATTTATCATCGACCCAGAGAACGAATATCAACGTATGTGTGAGGCAGTTGGTGGAGCATATATTCGTCTAAGTCTTAGCTCTACTACACGCATAAATCCTTTTGCTCTACCTAAGGTAGTTGATGTAGAAGAGGCCGACAACGCGCTCCGAAGCAACTTAATAACACTTCATGGACTATTCCGACTAATGATGGGTGGCGCACAAGCTCAAATGTCTGGCGGCAGCATATCTATGCCTCCACTTAGTCCAGTCGAAGAAGCCGACCTCGACACCGGCCTCATAGAAACATACGCTAAAGCTGGCATAACAAATGACCCACTAACCCACGTAACCACACCGCCAACTATTACCGACCTTTATGACACACTTCTACATATGGGTGGCACAGGACCACAACTCGCACAGAGACTACGCAAATACACTACTGGTACTTTTGCTGGCATATTCTCGCAGCAATCTAATATCGACATCAACAATCCTATGGTCGTGTTTAATATACGCGATCTTGAAGATGAATTACGGCCTGTGGCTATGTATATTGTGCTCAGCTTTATTTGGAACGTGACCAAAAGCGACCAGAAGCGACGCATCTTGATCGTAGACGAGGCTTGGCAACTAATGAAATATGAGGACTCTGCTAACTTCTTGTTCTCGCTAGCCAAAAGAGCACGTAAATACAATCTAGGCATCACCACAATCAGCCAAGATGTTGAAGATTTTATGGGCTCAAGAATGGGTCGAGCGATTGTAGCTAACGCCTCAATGCAATTACTGCTCAAGCAATCTCCATCGGCTGTAGAAGTTTTGACGCAAGTGTTCAGACTTACTAGCGAAGAGTCTAAAAGACTAAGTCAATTCCCAGTAGGACAGGGACTGTTCTTTGCCGGTCAAAGTCACGTTCATATGCAGATTACTGCCAGCCCAACAGAGACCGACCTTATAACTACAGACCCGCTAAAAAACAAACAGCTAAATGACGCGGCAGAAGCATCAGAAGCCGCAGAAATGGCTGAAATGAACGGATCTCAGGGCTCAATATATCTAAATAATTAGCTTTTATAGCCACAAGCTTTATCGTGTATAATCTGAGTAATGAGGATGTATGGCCAATAGAGTTTATGACGACCAGATAGTCGACGGAAATGACGATGGCGTTATTAATGTTGACGAAAAAGTCCGAGACCTTGCTCAAGGTGATTTAAAGGATCGCAGTGAAGTTGAAGGCATCAAAAGCGCAGAAGAAGGCGCCGCACAGACAGCTCCAAGCAAAGACACCGGCACCGACCCAGTTGATAGTATTAAACAAAAAGAGCTAGCACCAAAGACAAGCAGCAAAGTCACTGACGAAAACAAAATAGGCGATGGCTTCAAGAAAGACCCTAAGGGCAACAAAACTAAAGGCAAGGGAAGCGTAAGCAAGAAGAAGATTGTAGGTATCGTAGGGGGAGTTGTTGGTGCTGTAATAGGGCTGGTCACAATTGCTCTTTTCTTAATGAGCTCTTTGAAACTTCCGCAACTTATGAGCAATATTCAAACTATGGAGTTTGCGCGCCTTAGTCGCAACTTCACTCAAGCCACCGCCGACTTAACGTCCGAAGAGTTATCGCTTGAGCTATCAGGTACGCGGTTTAGCAGACTATCTGAATCATTGAGTGAAAGATTCCCCGAGTTTAGCGCTACAACAAGCGATTTATGGAGTAGGCTGGATAAATGGAGGCCACAAAAAGTCATTAGCAATCTTGAGGGGGAAGGCAAGCTTAGCTTTATTTACGAACAAAAGGAGTTCCTAGGCGGACTAAGAAAGCAGGTCGTCAAAGGGGTTGTTATAAACGGGGAGACTATAAACGTAGGAGACGCCAAGTGGTATCAGTTGTTTGAGAACAGGGCGGACAGGCTGACTGCCGCAGGAGAGATAAAGGGTGCGCTCGACTCAGTACTTGAAGGCTCAAACACAGTAGTCAGAGGAGCAGTAGCCAAGAGCATAAGGGAAAGGCTTGGAATAAGACTTAGGCGCTGGAGCAGGATTGACCCGAACTATACTGAAGGGAAACAGATAGGTAATCTGGCGCAGGAGATTAAAAAAACCGTTCAAGAAACTAAGCCGCAACCCTTAGACGATACTTCTGTTGTGCCAGAAATTAGTGAGGCCAAGAAGGCAGTAGAAGAACTTGTAGATAAATGCGTAGAAGACGTGGGTTGTCTCGAGCAAGAAGCCAGAGAACAGCTTTATAACTATGATAAAGCCGCTGCCGTAGAGGGCAGCACTAAAGAAGCGATTGCCGCCAAAGAAAGCGCAACTACTACGATAGAGAGAACGGCTGCTGCCCTGGTAGACGAGAAAGTTAGGAGCACCTTTATTAAGGATACTCTAGAAAAAGTGGGAACTTTATATGCCATAATGATGCCCGTGTGCATTATTTATGACACTTCGGTCAATAAGTCTGGCTCAACAGTTGACGAAAATTCACAAAGAGCAGTAAAAACCTATTATACATTGGCGGCGGCGGCTGATCAGCAAAAAAGCGGCGCCCTTATAGCCGACCAAGCTAGCGGTCTGAATGATGAGATTGGAGACATATCTAATGCTCCTTCAGAGCTTAAAGCGGCAGGGAAAAAAATCGACACGAATAATTACGCGAATCCTGAGGCCTCAACTCTCCAAACGTATAACATAGTCAATACATATCTTGGCGATGGTGTTTTTTCTGAAGCAATTCAAACCTCATTAGATACTGTTTGCCCATTGATTTTAGACCTCAAGGTTGCAGCCACAATTACCATCGTAGAAGTAGCTATTCAGATTGCATCAGCAACTGCTGGAACGGCGGCAGAGGAAACATTTAAAGCACTTGTCTTAGCAAAAATCAAAAAGACGATTACTGAAATTACGCTTAAGGAGAGCCTGGTTAAATATGCGGCTAAGTGGGTTGCGAAAAAGGCCTTAATAACGGGAGTAATCCTCGGAGGTACAATCGGCCTATCAGAGCTGGCGAACTTCGCGGTCATGGGCCGCATGGGTAACACTGCCTCTCCTATTCCTGACGGAAATGACCTGCAGGTACAAGCCGACCAAGGCGGCATAATAGTGTCTAACGATTTGAACAGGCAGATGCTTGCAGGACGACCTTTGACAACCCCAGAAGTTGTAGCGAGTAACTACCAAGACCTCCAGGATATTGCCTACGCTAACTCTAAAAAATCAGTCTTCGACAGATACTTTAGCCCAAACAATTCTAGGTCTATGATGGCTAGGATGGCAGTTGGCTTTAATGGATTTATCTCTAGGTCAATTTTTACGAATTTTACCAGTATGTTTTCTAGGCTAGGAACAATCTACCAGCCGTCGGCATCTTTCTTTATGAGCATATTGCCAGGAAATCAACAAAAGGCTTTCGCCGCCGAATCAAACTCAAATTACAATATAGTCCAGTGGGGCTGGTCTATAGACGAGGAGAACCTCATACATGACAATCCTAACAAATACAGTCCGCTAAATAACGCCCAAGAGTGGGAGAACATGCCTGATTCAACCGAAAAAAGTGAAGCTATTAAACTAGTGGATGAATGCACAGGAGATTCATTATCATTAGGCGATCTGCTGGGAGGAGATAGTCCTGGCATAAAAAGGGATGAGGATGGAAAAATAAAAGATAACGAAGGTAGATGCGCTCCAAATAATTTAGGGCCTTCAAATGAGCTGGCTTTTATGTACCGCGTCTATAAACGTAACAGTAACACTATCGACCACTTGAACTCGATAGCCGAACCGACTATAGAAACCGCAGCAGACAATGCGTGCGCAACCAGCACAGAAACCAGCGCAGATTATGTGAAATGCAAATACGGCGTGCCCACTACTAAGTCCAAGACTGAGCAATGCCAAACTTCAACTAACTTATGGGTGTCTACCAATCTTGTTACTCTAGAAGTGAATGTTACTCCTGCAAGTATGGCGGCCGAGATGGCTAGATGTATGGCGGCGCCCGACGTGCCCACTACTAAGTCCAAGACTGGGCAGTCAACCACAATTATATTAGAAGGGGTGTCGCCATGAAAATATACAAATTTAACAGGAACTGCAGCGGTATAATTAGTCGTCTCTTGAGTGTTGTGACTATTTTAGTAGTCCTGCTTGGACAAGTTCCAATGAGATCTCTCGCCTTATCCCAAGACGACATAAACGATATAAACGCTGGCCATACGTACTTTGCGCCACTGGAACTTCCGGCAGACTCTACGCTGCTGGGCGACAAGTGTGGGGTAGGTAGCACTGTTGTATCGCCGCCCCTTACAAAGGACGGCACTAACGGCGGAGCGTCAGAGGACGGCAACCCTTTCCATATCATGATTTATCCGCCAGTACCTAACGATCAAGCTGCAGCGTCTGCGATCGATAGCTATATCGCTAACTATGGCAACAAACAAAGTCTATTCAGGGGACTAGGCGCGGATATTGTTGCTGGGGCAAAAAAAAGCAACGTTAATCCCTTTTTAGCCGTAGGACACCTAGTAAGAGAAAATTCTCTTATGTCAAAAACTAATGCTAATAGTTGGGCTTTAAACAGCTATACAACCGCCGCTGGCGCACTTAATCAAACTACTGCACTAAGGATACCCAATACATATAATGGTTTTGGAAACATGAGGACTGATAGTATATATGGTTACTATAGAAGTGTTGATACAGACACTGGCGTGCCATACGCTAGAGAAGTAAAGAAGTGGGATTCGTGGAAAGACAGCATAAATGGCCCCAGGGACTGGTTTACTTATATTCGTTTTGCATACCTTAATATCGGCAGCAGACACAACACCCAAACATGGAATGCGTATGTATCAAAATATGTTGGAACGACTACACCCGATGCTTATAAAGCAGGGCTATACAACACCATAGACAATATAGTAGACATCATGAACAACTCCTTCACCGCAGCCGTAGCTACAAACAACACTGCAGACATTTGCGCTCCTAATGCCCCAGTAGTGGAGAAGCCTACAGGTGAAGCAGCCAATTACATAACTGACTGCTCAGGTAACGCCGCGATAGCCTGTACTGCTATAAATCAGTTAAGCGGCCTGCCTTACTCCAAGTCAATACCACCAACTACCAGCACTAACCCAACACAAATCGACTGTAGTGGACTTATTAATATGGCTATTTTCAGAGCTTATGACCTAAATCTCAATTACTGCTCTGATGATTATCATCGCAATGATACTTATTTTCAGACCATAACTGATATGCACACCCTTAAGCCTGGCGACATAGTGGGTCTCGGTGAAAATTGCGCATTAGGATTACCCACCGATGGTCATGTCGGTATAGTCGTAAGTTACGACATAACGAAGCCGGTAAAACAAAGACTGATCACTGTAGAGGCTTCAACGTCTACACAATCGGGGATTCATGGGTATATATCGAACAGTACCGTACGATGGTTTTCTATGGGTATTGCCATCGACAATCCTCCGACCAAATACCCTTACACGTGGGCAAGAAGATATACCGGAAGTACAGTATTAAAATTAGGAGCAAACTAATGAAAAAGGTGAGACCCGCTAGTTTATTCAAAAAACCTTCATTCATAATCTTAGCGGTATTAATAACGTCAACCTTATTCGTTGCCGCTATCAGGAATGCAAGCATAAAAAGACAATCAACAAGTAGTCTTGGGGAAGAGCATATACCGGCCGACTCGGAAGCACTCCTATTGAAGGACAAGCAGTATTTTACTCCAACACTCGATGTTAATCATGACCATTTCATAAGAAAAGATTTAGCCTATTTTGCCAGAAAGAATTATAAAGAATACGACCAAAAAACAAATCCACAAGTCATATTCAATGTGAGCAAATCTACTACCGATAAAGATGGCGCTATTACGTTTGTCGGTAAGTTTGAACTTGTGAAGGATGAATTCAGCGTATCTGTAAAGCTCTTGCAGAATGACAGGATTAAATCATCTATCAAGAACTTAAAAACAGGCAAAATCGCCGACAGCGACCTACCTTCAAACACTCCTCGCAATCAACTCATAGGCAGACTACCAATAACTAGCGACAACTATGACATAGGATACCTACCAGCTCTGGATAAATTCGACATAATTATAGTTGACCACAGCAATGCGACCTTAGACGAAGCAGTCAAGGTGATCGCTACAGCGCTAAACGTAAAAGATTTAGATAAAAAAGAATACAACTACTATATGGGCACCGAAGCCACAGATAACTAAGCCTAGGAGTTGGTGGGGATGATGGTGCAGTTGTCCATAAAATGCTGAACAACTACATCGGCGTCAGTGGTTGTAATAAATGTCTGGTGATCTTCCAAAAACTTAGTCAGGGCTTGGCGACGCTTGCCGTCTAGCTCGCTAAAGACGTCGTCTAGTAATAGTAATGGTTTCTGGCCTCTCAGAGCCTCTAGGATGCGTAATTCTACAATTTTTAGACAGAGTAGTAGGGTGCGCATTTCGCCGCGTGAGGCGACGGCCTGGTCGCTTCTGCCGTTAATCAAAACCAGCATGTCGTCGCGGTGAGGACCATAAGCTGTGAAGCCTCGCAAAAAGTCCAAGTCGTGGTGCTTTTCTAGCTTAACTAACATAGCGCTGCTGTAGTTATCGATTGTGCACGTCGCATCATAAACCAAACCAATATCTAGTTTCGCACCGGATAACTGGTCGTAAATAGGGTTAATTTGTTCAGCAATCTGTTGGCATAGATTATTACGCAGAACCGCTATCTGACCGCCAAGTTCACTCAGGCGAATATTCCAGGCAAATATCTGTGACTGACCAACGGCAGACCCTTTTTTTAATAAATTATTACGTTGTATGAGCGCTCGTTTGTAGTTCTTGCGCAGACGACCAAAACTCGGAGTAGTCTGTTCTAATAAATCGTCTAAATACTGTCGA
>Ga0194048_10000522_pt1 | contig 18677 bp, 31 predicted proteins | sample JunL225m_MetaG_FD_161685 | JGI IMG/M metagenome (GOLD analysis project Ga0194048, IMG submission 161685) | Anoxic zone freshwater microbial communities from boreal shield lake in IISD Experimental Lakes Area, Ontario, Canada - Jun2016-L222-5m | ecosystem: Environmental > Aquatic > Freshwater >...
ATTGCGTGAGATGATCAACGATCTGACTACCAAAAAAGCAGGCAGACCTAAAAAAGAAACCGTAGAGGAATGATATGAGCTACACGTTACTGCAACTGGTTGACCAAATGTCCGCAGAGTTGGGCCTAACTCAGCCAGCGACAGTAATCGGCTCATCAAACAATCAGACCATCCAGATTCTTGCTTTGGCTAACCGGCTGGGCAAGGATTTGGTCAGGGATTTTGAATGGCAGCGCTTGGTGCAGGCGTACATTTGGCAGACTGAGGTTGCGGTGAGCACCACGGGAAACATCACGGCAGGTTCTAAGGTCATCACAAATATCCCGACCACCGCGGCGTTGTCGGTCGGTAATGTGATCACCGGCACAGGTCAGACACCGTATGCTGAGATTCTGACGATTGACAGCAACACACAGGTCACGCTAAATGCGCCGGTCGCTACGTCCACATCTTCGGTTTCAATGACGTTTGCTAAGCAGGACTATGACCTGCCAGGCGGGTACGACCGCATGATCTCGGACACCAACTGGGACAGAACAGACCACTGGCGCAACCTTGGAACTAAGTCATCTCAGGATTGGCAGTTCTTGCAGGGCGGCATTATCTCAATTGGCCCGCGTGAGCGTTATCGGATATACAACAACAAGTTTAGGATTTTCCAAGCTCTGACAACGGTTTATAACTTTTCCTTTGAGTATGTGTCGAACTGGTGGGTATGCGCCACAGGTTCAGATCAGGGATCAAAATCGGCTTACACGGTTGACACAGACACCTGTGTGTTTCCTGATGATCTGATGCTTGCGGGGCTAAAGTTTTACTTCTTGAAAGCCAAAAAGCTGGATTATTCGGTGGAGCTGGGCGAGTTCATGCGATCACTTTCATACTGTAAAGCTCAGGATGTCCCAGTATCTGCGATGTCTTTGGCGCCAGTGGGCATGAACCAACTGGTCGGGCCGTGGAGTGTACAGGACGGCAACTGGCCGAGCGTCTGATGCTGAATTCATTTGCAAAAATATCCCGTCAACAGTCTGCCCAGACGGTAACTGTTGCCGCGCCAATTGGTGGATGGAATGCTCGAGATGCGCTGGGGGCTATGGATCCCTTGGATGCGGTGACGCTGACCAATTTCTGGCCTGGCACAAACTCTGTAATTCTGCGAAGTGGGTACACGCAACACGCTACAGGATTACCTGGTCAGGTCGAAAGCCTGATGGCATATAACTCAGGCACGGCAAGCAAGCTGTTTGCGGCATCTGTTGACAGTATTTATAACGTGACCAGCGCCGGTGCGGTGGGGTCTGCTGATGTCACCAGTTTAAGTAACGCTAAGTTTCAATACATCAACATGACCACCACGGCGGGGTCTTACCTGATGGCGGTCAATGGTGCAGACAAGCTCAGAATCTACAACGGCACAACTTGGTTTAAAGATGGGGACGGCTCACCTTACGACATCACGGGCGTAAATACTGCGACTTGTTCAAACATCACGTTATTCAAAAATCGGGTGTGGTTGATCGAAACAGGCACATTAAAAGCATGGTATTTACCAATTAATTCAATTGGTGGGGCGGCAACCAGTCTGGATATGTCTAGTCTGGTGCAAGAGGGCGGCTACATCATGGCGGGGATGACATGGACGCTAGATGCTGGTTACGGCATGGACGATTACTTAGCGTTTATTACCTCATCTGGCGAAGTTGTGGTTTGGCGCTTAACTGATCCAACCACGCCATCTGGTATTTCCATGATTGGGGTTTACACGGTAGGCGCTCCAATTGGACGCAGATGCTGGACTAAATTTGGCGGTGACCTACTGATCATTACTCAGGATGGCGTAGTGCCTATGAGTGGCTCATTGCAAAGCTCTAGGCTTGATCCAAGGGTGTCTATTACCAATAAGATTCAATACGCCATGAGCGCCGCTATATCGACCTATGGGGCTAATTTTGGTTGGTGTTTGCTGTATTACCCTAAAGAAAATCAATTGCTGTTAAACGTGCCAATTACGGTGGGAACTCAACAGCAATATGTGATGAACAACATTACAAAAAGCTGGTGTAACTTTACCGGCTGGGCGGCAAATTGTTGGGAATTGCACAAAGACAATCCCTACTATGGCGGCAATGGGTTTGTGGGTTTGGCATGGAACGGCGATACAGACAATACTTCTAATATTGAGGGATTTGGGCTACAGAGCTTTCAATCCTATGGCACGGCTCTGCAAAAGCAATGCAAGATGATTCGCTACCACCTTCAATCAAATGGCTCGCCATCTGTTTTTGGAAATGTAAATGTGGATTACAACCTTGCTGATGAGTCAGCCCAGCTTAACTTTTCCACAAGTGTTTATGGCTTGTGGGACACAGGATTGTGGGATTCTGCTATTTGGGGCGCTGGACTTGTGCCGTTGGCTGATTGGCAGGGGGCGACAAATATTGGATATACGTTTGCCCCGCTGATCAAAACAGCCACGCAGGGCATACAATTACAGTGGGTCGCAACCGATCTGGTATTCGAGGGTGGCGGTGTCCTTTGAGTTAGTTACCGATCATTCAGCAGGTCATTGGACGGCTGGACAGACAAAAGGTAAGTATTTCGAGGCTAACAGCCAATCAATCGGATTGAAACAAAACGGCGAGTTTGTTGCCGGTGTGATTTACGAGAATTGGAATAGGCGAACAATCACTTGCCATATTGCCATTTCTGGTCGGTTGACACCGAGATACTTGGCGGTGATTTTTGACTATCCATTCAATGTTTGCGATGTCAAAAAGATTATTGTCCCAGTAGATTCAACAAATTCTAAAAGTGTCAACTTGGTTGAAAAGATGGGCTTTACTGAAGAAGCTCGAATCAAGGACGGCATGGCTGATGGGGACATGATCTTGTACACATTGGCAAAGAATGATTGCAAATATTTAGGGGAACGATATGAAAAGTTCAAGTGCGCCACCATCGCCTGATTACGCAGGAGCTGCCACCGCTCAAGGAGCGGCAAACTTGGAGTCTGCACGGGCCACGGCAAAACTGTCTAATCCTAATATTTATTCTCCTTATGGTTCGCAATTGGTAAGCTATGAGGGCGATATTCCGACAGTTACTCAGACACTTACTCCGACCGCACAAAAAACTGTTGAAGCTCAACAAGGCGTTCAATACTCACTTGCTAACCTTGGACAAAAGGGGGCAGATACTGCTAGCACTGTGCTAAACAAGCCGTTTAACTTTGGTGGGCCTGCTGTGCAGACATCGCTAGACACAAGCGGAATAGCTAAGATGCCGGTCAATGCAGGCATGACAGGGCAAGAGGCCATCATGCAGCGGCTTGAGCCGTCATTGGCAAAACAGCGGGTTAGTACTGAGACTCAATTAATTAATCAAGGATTGCGACCAGGCACAGAGGCTTACAACAATGCCATTAACTTGCTTGGTCAGCAAGAAAACGATGCCAGAACACAAGCTGTTACCCAAGGTCTTAACCTTGATCTGGGTGCAAATCAGCAAGGCTTTACTCAAGCGGTACAAAGCGGCCAGTTTGGCAACACTGCACAGCAGCAGGCGCTTGCAGAGGCTATACAGCAGCGTCAGATGCCGCTAAATGAGATCACGGCGCTGATGAGTGGCTCACAAATTCAAAACCCGCAGTTTGGCGCTTACCAAGGCGCTACGGTTGCACCTGCGCCAATTATGCAAGGAGCAGTAGCTCAAGGTCAATTTAACCAAAATGCAGCAAATACGGCGGCAGCTCAACAAAACGCCGGTTTAAGTGGATTGTTTAGTTTGGGTGGGTCGGCTTTACAAGGGGCAGGTCAAGCTGGTTCATTTGGATCATTATTTTCTGACCGCCGATTAAAATCAAATATTGTCAGACTTGGTACTCACCCAATAGGCGTAGGAATCTACGAATACGACATCTTTGGCGGTCGCCAGATTGGTGTGATGGCGCAAGAGCTGATGGAAGTAATGCCAGAAGCAGTGATCCAGCATCCAAGCGGATACTTAATGGTTGATTACGGGAGACTTTGATGGCAGACATAAATTTAGCCCCATACACCGCCGAACAGCAGGCGATGGATCGCCGCCGCAAGATGGCAGAGGCGTTGCAACAACAAGCCAATGCGCCGATTGAAATGCCAACTACACCAGGCGTGAAAATTAGTCCTTACGCTGGTCTTGCAAAGCTGCTGCAAGGCTACATTGCTGGCAAAAATCTCAGCAGAGCAGATCAAGAGCAAAAAGATTACGAAAATTCTGTTTCAGAAGATACGGCAAGACTTTTTAGAAATATGGGCAAAACAGAAACTATACCTGGCGACATAATCACGCCAGGGCAAGAATCTGCGTTTATTCCAAAAAATGTAACTAGATACAACGAAACAATAAATCAACCCGAGAGCTTTACGCCCGAAGAAAGAAATGCGGCTATTGACTTGCCTTTAAAAACTGAAGCCGTTGCACCAACTTACGGGCCAGATCGACAAGTACCTTTGTTAAGTGCGGATTTGTTAAATCCAACCAATCCCCTTGCTATGAAAACTGGTCAAGGTAAACAAATGTTGGCTCAATACTTGATGCAACAAGAAGCACAAAAGCAAGCTGCGGCTCAAAGAGCGTTAGAGGCTCAACAAGCAATTCATGTTGGTAAACCAGGCGAAACATTTTTCAGAATAGGGGCAGATGGTAAGCCTATTACCGTTGCAAATACACCCGCCACTCCGAGCTTTGAAAAAGTTGAAACAATCAACGCAAAAGGGCAAAAAATTGTTAAATATGTTGATAAAGCTAAATTGGGCGAATTAGGAGATGTTTTAGCACCTTACACGGGAATGATTGACCATTTGATGCAAGCTCAAAATTTACCTGAGGTAATAAAAAATAATCCAGACGCATTGAGATTGGTTGGTGGTTTCTTAGGCAAAGAAAGTGGGGACGTTACATCTACTGATGTTGCTAAAGTGATGATTGGCTTAAACGAAACTAATGCTCGACTGAGGTATGAAGGCATTCCTCCAGTGACAACTGATATTGTAAAAAGCAAAAATATCATGATCCCATCTGTGGATTTACCACCTCCAGGAAGTCCATTAGAAAATGGCAAGGTATACAACACTCCTAAAGGGCAAGCTCGCTGGAATGGAACAAAATTCGTTACCATAGATTAAGGATTAAACATGGCTGAATTTACTTTAGAAGAAGCATATGGTATGCCGGCGGTTAAGCCTAAACCAAAAATTAATCCTGCTTTGGTTAACGCATTAACGCCACCTGCCGCAACGCCTGTTCAAGCAGCACCGTCTACTGCGCCAGCAAATGTTTCACCTACCGCTGGAATGTCGCCCAAAGATCAAGCGGCATATCGTTTGCATGAAGCTAACAGAAAAGCAGCGGCTCAAATGGAAGAGGAAAAAATAAAACCTATTCCAGAAAAAATGAGTTCAGCAATTTTGCAGAATCATCAATCTATAAATAAGTTAGATGATGCACTTGACCTATTGGAAGCAAACAAAAATGCTGTAGGGTTAAAAGGTAATTTAGGACAATTTTTATTAAATAATTTAGACCCTAAAGGAATTGACGCAAGAGCTGCTATTGCTGATATTGGATCAATTGTTTTGCATGATCGAAGTGGTGCGGCTGTATCAAATACGGAAGGTTCTCGACTTCTTCCATTTATACCCACGCCATCAGATACTTATGAAGCGGCAAAAAATAAATTAACAAGAATGCGTAAATATGCCGCTGAAGAACAGGATGCTTTAAAAACTACGTATAGCAAAGAACAAGGATATAAAGAACTTCCTAATTTGCCTGCAAGAGTTGGAATAAATAAACCGCCAGTTGGTGCGCCACCAGAAGCCAAAAAAGCCCCAGATGGCAAATGGTATTCGCCTGATCCAAGCAGACCTGGCAAATATTTACAGTGGGGACAATGATATGGCTGGCAAACCTGTTGAACATGACCCTTTTGCTACGCAATCAGGCGGCATACCTGTTGAGCATGATCCTTTTGCGCCTCAAAAACGATCATGGATGGATGTTGCTGGAGAATCGTTAACTAATATACCTACAAGTGCTGCGGCATTAGCTGGCAATCTTTATGACGTAGCAACAGACCCAATTCAAGCCGCAAGAGGCATGGGAAGAATGATTGTTGGCGGCACAGAAAAATTGATGGGTGAGCCTTATTTTGATACCTCAAGTGGTCGGACGGTTCGTGAACAAGGTAAAGCGGCATTAAGCAACGCTGGAGAATATTTTAAAAACCGTGCTGGTAGTGAAGAAGCAATTAAAAATACACTAGCTACCGACCCTGTGGGCGCTGCGGCTGATTTGTCTGCGTTATTAAGTGGCGGCAGTACGTTGGCGGCAAGAATGCCTATGCTGGCAAGAGCTACGCCTGCATTAAGAACAGCGGCTGAATACACAAATCCATTGAATGCGGTTACAAAACCTATTGCTTCAATAATTAGCCCAAATGTTTCCCCAGAAGTCAAAACATTAATGAATGAAGGCATTACGCCAACCACAGGACAAATCTTAGGCGGCGGTGCTAAACGATTGGAAGAAGGTTTATCAAGTGTTCCATTTGTGGGAGACTTTATAAAAAATGCTCAAGTTAGGGCAGTAGAAGATTTAAACAAGGCTGCGTTTAATCGAGCTTTGAAACCGATAGGCAAAGAATTGCCAAAAGATGTTACAGGTCGGGAAGCGGTTAAATTTACTGGGGACACCCTTGGCGATGCTTATGAAAAGTTATTGCCGAAAATGACGGTAAAAGCTGATACTACATTCAATACAGAATTATCAAATCTTAAACAAGCCGTTGATTCTGGTGCAATAAATGATGCGTCAAAAAACTTTTTTAATAAATGGATTGACACCAATGTTTCTAATAAATTTCAAGGTCAAGGTGCTATTACTGGTGAAACTTTAAAAGGCATCCACAGTGATTTCCGAAACAAAATTAATGAATTATCTGCATCTACCAACAATGACGAAAGAGTTATTGCTGGCGCATTAAAGGAAGCTCAAGACCAGTTTAGGCAATTAGTAACTCGATCTAATCCTCAAAATGCCGCAGAATTAAAAGCAATTGATACAGGGTATGCCAATTACAAACGTGTTCAAAATGCGGCTAGTAAGGTAGGGGCAGAAGAAGGTGTGTTTTCTCCAGCTCAATTACAAAATGCAGTTAGAGCTACTGACAAAAGCAAAGACAAAGCAAAATTTGCCAAGGGTGAAGCATTAATGCAAGATTTGTCTGAATCTGGCAAAACAGTTTTGGGCAACAAAGTTCCTGATTCTGGAACGCCTTATCGGACAATGGCGGCAATGTTGGCATCAGGTGGCGCTGGATTGTCGGGCTACCCTGGCATTGCTGCTGGATTGGCGGCTGCACCTGTAATGTATTCAACAGCAGGGCAAAAGATGATGGCTGCATTATTGGCAAAAAGACCAGCAGGAGCACAGAATTTTGCAGAACAAGTAAGGAATAATCAGCAAGCACGAATGGCGGCTTTGTTGGGGGCGCAAACCAGTCCATACACACTTATCGGAGAGCAGCAATGAGTTACAACGGCAGCGGGACATTTGCAATAAACACCACTGGTCAGCCGGTAGTTACAGGCACGGTCATATCCTCAACCGCCTTTAACGCCCTCACAGCGGACTTGGCAACAGGTCTGTCCACGGCTATCACTAAGGACGGTCAGACGGCTACAACGGCGCGTATACCGTTTGCGGCGGGTATCAGCTCCACACTGGTCACAGACTCCTCTAGCGTCTCTACAGGCTCAATTATTACGGCTGGTGGCATTGGCGTAGCAAAAGCGGCATATATCGGAACAACCTTAACCGTCACAGGATCAAGCACATTTACTGGCGCAATTGCTGTTGACAGCGTCACCGATTCAAGCAGCACCACCACAGGATCAATTCAGACTGATGGCGGTTTGGGTGTGGCTAAAGCTGCGTATATCGGTACAACATTGAATGTAGCTGGCCTTGCTAGTTTTACGGCTACAAGTGCTGTATTGTTGGCAAAAGGAACAACCGCACAGCAGCCGGCGGGTGTGGCTGGCTACCTTAGATTCAACACCGATACAACCCAATTTGAGGGTTACAACGGCACTGCTTGGTCATCTGTGGGCGGCGCGGCAATCAGCAATGACACTACCACAGCAACCAATGTTTACCCATTATTTGCATCTGCTACGACCGGAACAGCGCTTACGGTTTACACGGGTAACGCCAAATTGCTTTACAAGCCAAGTACTGGAGAATTTACATCTTCTGTGCTGACGGCAAGTAACGGCATTGTGGTTAACAGTAAAACGGTTGCAACAAGTTACACAATTGCATCTGGTTATTCTGGAACGTCCGCAGGGCCAATAACTATTGCATCAGGCCAAACGGTCACAGTCGCCAGCGGTAGTCGCTGGGTTGTTTTGTAAAGGAAATATATGAGTTCACTTGTTTTAACGGGCGACACCAGCGGTACGGTCACCGTTGCTGCGCCAGCCGTTGCGGGGTCTAATACACTAACCTTGCAAGCCGCCACTGCAACCAGTTCTGTCAATGTTTTGTCAACTGCTGTTGCGTCAACATCAGGCACTTCAATTGACTTTACTGCCTTGCCTAGCTGGGTAAAGCGAATTACGGTGATGTTTAATGGTGTGTCTTTATCCTCAACAGCAAATATTTTGGTGCAATTAGGAACTGGTGCGACGCCCACATACACAACAAGCGGCTACATATCAACAGCCAATGGCTGTTCAGCAGGCGGTAATTCTGTAGTTACATCAACTGCGGGATTTATTTTGTTTGACCAACTGGCCGCAGGTATTGTTTCTGGTCACATGATAATTACAAATATCAGTGGAAATATTTGGGTTTCATCTAATACTGCAAAACGTGCAACTGACCTTGTTGGGTTTGGCGCAGGAGATGTTGCATTGGCCGCTGTATTGACCGCTGTGCGTATCACTTCAACCAGTACAGACACCTTTGACGCTGGTTCAATCAACATTCTGTACGAAGGATAATCATGTCAATACTTGCTTTAACTTCTGACACGCTGATTGCTACAGCAGCCGCTGGCAACATTGAATACTCAAGCCCAATCTTCACTGGTACACCTATTGGCACACAGCGAGGGATTGTTCCGACTCAGCAGTATTACAGGTTAAATGCTGACTATGTTGGCTCTAATGCAACTGGCGCACAAAGCATATTTGGTGTTGGTGTAACGCTATCAGCAAGCACTGTGTATGAGTTTGAAATTTTTGCTATTTTTAGCAAATCAGCGGGGACTACATCGCATAGTTTTCAACTTGGATTTGGTGGTACTGCAACAATAAATAACATTGGATATACTGGTCTTGTGGCGTATAACGGTGGAACAATACCTGGACAAAATACAACAACTGCGTTTGGTTTTGTTTCAAATACAACAACAGCAACAACATCTATTAATGCCATAACTAATGCCGCTGCGTTCAACTCACACGTAATAAAAGGCACAGTATCAGTCAACGCTGGCGGCACATTCATTCCGCAATACACGCTATCAGCCGCACCAGGCGGGGCTTACTCAACAGTAGCTGGCAGCTACATCCGAATCAATCCGCTTTCCGCATCTGGCGCAGCGACTAACGTGGGGACATGGGCATGAGTACAGTAATTGATGGTTCAAACAGCGTCACAATCAACTCTGGCGCAATTCTCGGCATTACCTCTGGCACTGCAATTGCATCTACCAGTGGTACAAGTGTTGCGTTTACATCTATTCCGTCTTGGGTAAAACGCATCACAATAATGTTTGGCGGCGTATCCACAAGCGGAACAACGGCATTTTTAATTCAACTTGGCACTGGTGGAACGCCTACTTATACAACATCAGGTTATTCAGCTTACGGCGCGGTTATAACTTCAACAGTTATATCCGGCGCGGTTAACACAACAGGTTTTCAAGTTGGTAACACTAGCTCGTCAACAAATGCTTATGGTGGGAGTTGTGTCTTAACAAACGTCACATCTAATTCTTGGGCTTCTAACGGTTTTTTTGCGGCTAGTGCGCAAGTTGGTAACGGCGGTCTTTTAGGTGCGGGCTCTATTTCACTTGCAGCCGCTCTTACTGCTTTGCGAATTACCGCAGGAAACGGCACTGATACTTTCACTGCTGGTTCAATCAACATTCTTTACGAGTAAACACCATGACACACAGAATCGTAGTTAACGTAGAAACAGGCGTGACCACTCAAGTGGAGTACACCGCTGAAGAACAAGCAGTGCATGATGCGGCAGTAGCGGCACAAAAAGCAGCGGAAGCAGCAGCACCAACTGAGCCTGCGTCATGAGTTTAGAGACAGACTTTTACGCGCACCAAGCGTCTTGTGATCAGCGATACAAGAACATTGAAGAAAAGTTGGAGTCTGGTAAAGCTCGCATGACGCGGATTGAGTACCTGATCTACATCGTCATTGCAGCAGTGTTGCTCGGGCCAGGCTTTGCCTCTCAAATGGTTATGAAAATGTTGGGGCTGTAAATTGACCCGATTAGCATCCTCTTTGCCGCCAATGCTTGTGTCGCTGCTATTAAGCAGGGATGCAGTCTGTACAAGCAAGCTAAGACTTCCTTTATGGAAGTCAAAAGCACTGTTAACGAAGTCATTGGAATCGCAAAAGAGGTTAGGGGTTTCTGGGCAAAGTTGGCAGAAATGTTTGGCGCAAGTACTGCACCTGTCCCACAGGGAAAATCGCCCCAGCCTGTGGCGAAAAAGGTCTACGTTGCCGTTGACGAAACCCAAGTCATGGCAGACATTGTTGGGCAACTGACAGCGTTTTTCAAATTGCAAGAGCAGCTTGCTGCTCACATTCGGGAAGAAGAAGAAAAGTCCAAAAGCGTCTATGACCCCAGCACCAACCTGATGGAGGCAGCCTTGAAAAGAATCATGGCCCAGCAACAGATGGCAGAACTGGAAGTGACGATCAGGGAAACGATGGTGTACCAATCCCCGCCTGAGATGGGCGCGTTGTACAGCAAAGTGTTTGAGATGCGGGAAGTCATTGGACAGGAGCAGGAGCAGGCAAGGCTGAAACAGGAAACACAGCAGAGGTACAAGCTATGGCTACGGCGGGAAAAGCAAAGAAGCCTCCAAGCAAAGTCCGCGTACCTGATAGCGACTTCTATATTCCTGCTGTATCTCTGGGCGTGGCTCCTCCTGCTGAATCGGTGGGAGAAGACGTAGTGGGCTGGATTGCTGCTTTGGTTTTGGTTGGTCTGATGCTGCCGCTGCTGGGTATGTTGTATCTGGACATACTAGAAGCCAAGCACGAAGTCAAAGCGCAGGTGGAGAAGGTAGAGAAACTCAGGCGTGAACTTAAAAAGGAAAAATAATGTTACCGATACTTGCATCATTATTGGGCAGCCTAGCCGAAAACGGCTTAGGGCTGCTCTCCAGCGCCATCCAAGCCAAAGGCAAGGACGTAGTTGAAAAGACGTTAGGCGTAAAGATACCCGACAACCCCACGCCAGAAGATGTTGCCAAGCTGCGCCAGTTGCAGTTTGACCACGAAGAGCGCTTGTTGGAGTTGGGTATCGAAAAGGCCAAGATGGAACTAGCCGAGCTTGATCTGTTGGCAAAAGCCGCGCAGAACGATGCTGACAACATCACAGACCGCTGGCAAGCCGACATGAATAGCGACAGTTGGCTGTCCAAGAACATACGCCCCATGAGCCTCATAGCAATCTTTCTAGGCTACTTCTTGTTTGCCATGATGTCTGCCTACGGTTTGAACGCTAACGAATCCTATGTGACCCTGTTGGGCAACTGGGGAATGCTGATCATGGGCGCTTACTTCGGCGGTCGCACAGTTGAAAAATTGGCAGAAATGAGGAAAAAATGAAAGCCAAATTAACTTTTTTTGTAACCCTGATGGTTAGTTTTACTTTGTGCGTTGTCATCCTTAGCATGGTTGGCGTTTTGATGACAGGATTGTTTGACGAAAAAGTGGACAACGCTGAAATCTTTAAACTGATTAGCCCTGCATTTCAAACCATTGTGGGCGGTTTTATTGGGTTGTTGGCTGGCGTGAAACTATCGCATGATGAGGAAGAAAAATGAGCTTAAGCACTGAACAAGCCGCATTCCTATTGGATGCCTGCAAACTAATCCAGTACGCCACAGAGCAGGGTTTTATGGTCACCGGTGGTGAGCTGTCCAGAACACCAGAACAGCAAGCCATCTACTTTAAAACAGGTCGTTCCAAGACCATGAACTCCATCCACCTCAAACGCTGCGCCATTGATCTAAACTTTTTTAAAGATGGCAAGATTGTTTGGGACAAGGCCACTATTGAGCCGCTGGGTATTTACTGGGAAAGCCTACATCCTAAAAACCGCTGGGGAGGCCATTTCTCCAATCTAGTGGATTGCCCACACTTTGAGCGCAACGTCTAATCTGCAAAGATGTAAAGCAGCAGGACAACCCCGCCAATGCCAATAAGTGCGCCGACCGCCATGACCAAAATGGTGATAATTATTTCTCCCATCGTTTACATAGCTCCTTAACGGCTTTGGTCTTGCGGGGTTTGTTGCAGACCTTGCTGACAGACTTCTGTTTGGCTTTATACATCAACTCGGCAACGGTCGGCGGCTGGGGATGCCAGCTCACCGCCATTGACAGCAAAATCAGCCAGTGCAATTAAATCAACTCCCGTTGTACAGGCGTAAATTGCCATTCACGCTCTGCCCTGCCAGACTTAGACTTGATGGTGTGTCCAGTTAACTCAACCATACCAAGCCGAGCCATCTCAGGCAGCCGCCTGGCTACCTGATTGCTATCCAGCCCAATTACATAAGAAATGCCGTCTTTGCCTAATGGCCCAAACCGTTCAAGGCAATGTGCAATCAATTTAAAGTGCAAATCACCAGACTTAAACTGTTCGGCTGCGGCGTGGCTGGTCACTGGGTCAAGTGACCGTGCGCGTTTAAAAAGGTATGTCATCTCTAGCTCCTGTATTTGTCTTTTCCTCCAAGTCATAGCAATTTGCCCATCCTGTCCAGCCACCATCTGCCAAAGGTATTGTGTCTAACTTAATTTTAAAATTTTCGCCATCTTCAAACAAACTGCCAATGGTCTGGTAGCGTTTTTTTTCTACGCCCTCGCGGTTGGTGTATGTGCCAGTGACGACAACAATGTTTTTAATTTTTTTCATGGGAGGCTTTCAAGTTGTTGGATTTTTAAATCTACGTCACCCAAGAATTGGATGACTGAATTCTCAAGCAAATTAACCATTTCGGGGTCATAGTTAATGCGTTTGATGAATAGCTGATGTCTTTCTGGAAGACGAGGATCAAATGACACAAAGTCTGCCCAAGGGCGGTCGGCACAAGCCATTTGCCACATCATTTGCGTAATGTATTTGGCTGGCACAGTCCGACTTAACAGCGTGTCAATGTGGGTTGCGGTGTTTGGGCATTTGATTTCGACCATACCCTCATTAGCCAGACCGTCAGGAGACGCGCCAGACATGGAAATCCAAGGGTGGTCAATGAACCCTACCTCGGTCACCAGCAAGTCCATTCTGGCCTCATACGCAGCTCGAGCAAATGGCTCAGTCTCCGTCCCGTGAAGCATGGCTGAATTGCTGTAAGACTCGGCAGGCTTGCCGGTCATGCGCTCACAGACAAGCTGGGCAAGGTAGTTATCCCTGCTGGCACTTGCGCCTGTTTTGGTCTTGGCAATGATGTCTGCCACGCGGCTGGCGGTGACCTTTCCGCATCGAGCCGCAAACCATTCTTCTGATCGTTGTTCCATTATTTGCTCTCCAATGCGGCTTTTTTAACGTCTTTTTTGGCAATGACCTTGGTCTGCCATGCCTGTTCGCCGTTTGTGGCCTTGTACGCTTGTTTATAGGCATCTTGCAGCTCTTTGAGCGTGGTGACTTCATCCATTGCCGCCATCAGGTCAAGGATTTGGTTTTCATTGACCGTGGACTTGATTTCGGTCTTGCGGCTGGCGTGGTTGCCATCATCATCCTCGGGCGCAATACCGCAAGCCGCCATCAGGCTGTAGCGTCTGGCGTAGGTTAAGGCAGAGCCGTAACCCTGTGGGTCTTGTTTGCTAGCAGGCACATGAAGAATGCCGCATTCAAGCATTTCGCCACTTTCGTGAACAAACATGGTTTCCACCATTACGCCGTTTTCGCAGTCATAGCATTTTTGGATCAGGGCTATGCCGTTGTCGTTTAAGCCTGTGATTACGGCCTCAACGCAAGCAGCCAGGTCAGCATAGCGGGATTTAAAATGCGGGTTGGTGGATGATTTGAGGGCGGGGCCAAAGGCTTTTTGTGCTTTGACCAGAGCTGTTGCAATTTGTTTCATGTTGTCTCCTTAATAAAATTTTGGGCCACAGGTCACGTCCACCAGTGTTTCGGCGGTGTAACCATTGATCTTGCGTTTACCGTAAATTGTTATGGCTCTGAGGCCATTCTTTTCGCACTGCTTGATTGCGTCTATGACTTCATTTCTGCCCATTGGCTGAATGTTTTTGTCCATGATGAGTTTTTGTTCAGTCTCAGGGTCGCTGGCGCAAGCTGCCAGTAAAAGCAAAAGGATGTATTTCATGATTAAAAAATGTTGTTGGCTAAACCGTTGATGACAAACCCAACGCGCTTGGCGCTGGGCGGCTCGTAACCGGCACGTTCTTTCACGCACTGGTAGATGTACTTGAATGCTGCTTTAGGGATGTCGTAAGTAATGTCCAGCTCGCCGCATTTGACAAATACGTCAAAGTAACCGTCTGTGTCCCAATCGTCACCGTCCCACCAAGTCCATTCGACCGTGACTTCACCGTAGTTGTTAAGGTATTCCTCAAATGTGCCTTGTTCGCCGTCATTTAGCATGATGCCCTCCAAACTAAAACGTCAAGGGCGACCACCACAATGGCGGCAACAGATACCGCATACAGGGCGATTTGCGCCCAATCGGTAGGTTTTTTATAGGTTTCTATGTCAAACATTATTTACTCCTAAAAGACCCTATGCGTTGTGCTGGGGAATGAATGTATTGTTAAGCAAACTAAACAAACAGTCAAGGATTATTTCTAGGGACTTTCCCTAATGTCGCTTTTTTGTTAATCTACCTTTACAATGCCCGCATGACCAAACAGCAATTAACCCAGTTGGCAGGCTCACAGGCTGAGCTTGCAAAGATTCTCGGCATCAATCGGGCGGCGGTATGCCAGTGGAAGACTGTGCCAGAACTAAGATTGCGGCAATTGAAAGATTTGCGACCAGAATGGTTTAGGGTATAGTGTGAAGCACGGCTACCTTTAGCGGGGGAAAAGACGATTCATCACCGTCCTGCCGGTGTTTCTTTTCGTGATGATGACCAATGATGTGAGGTTATATGCACTTTTATCAGTTCCATATTGGCGACTACAAGTCCCATACGCACCATCTTTCACCGATGGAAGATTTAGCCTTTCGCCGGTTGCTAGATCATTATTATTTGCATGAAGTACCGATAAAACAGCGGGACATTGCTCGCCAAATAGGGTTACGAGACTTTGAACAAGAGGTTTTGACCGTACTAGATGAATTTTTTGTTTCTACTGAAAATGGTTTTATAAATCCTCGAGCTGATGAGGAAATTAATAAATATCGTAAATTTTCTGAGGATGGTAAAAAGGGGGCGGCAAAGCGGTGGCATAAGGATAGCAATGGGGAGGCCAATAGCCCCCCTAATGCGACCCCAATAGCAACCAATAACCAAGAACCAATAACCAATAACCAATTAAAACCCTCTATATGTCCACCTGACGGTGAACTTGAGCCGCCAAAAAAGTTACCAGGCTGTGATCACAAGGCAGTCATTGAGCTGTATCACCAGAATCTGCCCACAATGCGGAGGGTAGAGGTTTGGAACGAAACAAGGGCTGGTTACCTGCGACAACGATGGCGAGAGGTAGCGGCAGAGCTGGCGCAAGCAAACGACATTGATGCCAATGATGTGCTTAACTGGTGGGGACAGTTTTTCCAATCTGTTAGCAAATCCAGATTTTTAACTGGCAGGGTCAACGGCAAAGATGGTCGGGCTTTTGTTGCCGACTTGGAATGGTTACTGAAACCAAGCAATTTTGCAAAAATCGTGGAGGGAAAATATCATGGCAATAACTAATTTCACCCAGCAAAAAGATGATTCTTTTGATGAAATTCAGCGTTTAATGTGCTCAGTGCATGGCTGCCCAAACCGCTGGTCAGTCCATTCTGACGGCGAAAAACCTAAGTGTTCCAAGCACCAATGGCAAAGAACTGAGAAAAAACCTGCTGTCCAAAGTTGGCATGAGGTTGGAAACGAGTTTTAATATGACGCATGAAAGACTTGTTGCTAACTCAATCCTTAGCCGACTCAAAGACGGCGAAGAATTTAGCCAATCTGTCATCCGAACAGCGCTTATTGATGCTGGAGACCTTGCGCCAGACAGAGGCCAAGGATTGGATCAAACGTTACAAGAAGAAGATTCGGGAGGAGGGAAAAGCCGAGGCATTGGCCTGGTGGCAGAAAACCTTATCAGACGTAGTAAAGCGGCGTGGGCAGAAAGCTGCTGATGACTTACGAAAGCGCATGAATGAGATACGCAGCTAAGGTGGACAGCAATCAAGATGCCATAGTGAGCACGTTAAGGGCTGCTGGCGCTTACGTTTGGATTATTGGCTTGCCGGTTGATCTTTTGGTGGGTTACAAATCTCACACATTCCTTGTTGAGATCAAACGTACCGCTAAAAGCCGTTTTACGCCGTTACAACGCAGCTTTTTTGAAAGTTGGTGCGGAGGTACGCTGGCAAGGATTGACAGCCCTGACGGGGCTTTAAAAATGATCGGGGTACTGAAGTGAGAAGCCTTGAGCAAAACCGTTTGATGTGGGCGAATTTGGAAGATATTGCCCAGCAAGTGGTCTGGTACGGTCAAAAGCTAGACAAGCAAGAGTGGAAAGACGTATTGACGGCGGGGCTAAAAAAGCAAAAGATTGTGCCAGGCATTGAGGGCGGGTTTGTAGTCATTGGAGCAAGGACAAGCAAAATGAGCATTGCAGAAATGAACGAGCTGATTGAGTTATCCACAATGTTTGGCGCACAGCAAGGCGTTAAGTTCAGAGCACTTGAGGAATGAGATGCCCAGAATGTGGCACATGGACAATAGTCAAAGAGACCCGAACAAGCACCGGCAACACACGCAGGCGGCGGCTGGAATGCGCCAATGAACACCGATTCACCACACTGGAGACAATAATTGTTTCAAAAACACGAATACATCCGATCAAAAAAACTGCTAAAACTGGTGGCGAGGCTTGATTGCCAAGCTTGTGGATCAGGCAGCATGGTGCAGGCGGCACACACAAATTGGGGTGGTGGCAAGGGTCGAGGCGTTAAGGCTGACGACAATCTGGTGGCGGCGCTATGCCTGAAATGCCATTACGAAATTGACCAAGGCAAGAATTTGACCAAAGAAAAACGGCAAGAAAAGTGGATGGCGGCACACATGGCAACAGTTCATGCGCTAAATAGTGCTGGACTTTGGCCTGTTGACGTACCAATTCCAGCGTTTACAATAGAAGCGCAGTTGTCTCCTTAGCAGGGGCATTGACCCCTGCCTTTTTTAGGATTGCTATGAAAAAAGACGTTGCCGACTTTATTTCCACAATGTTTCACAGCTCTACCGTGACGCATTTCATGCACTTAGCCACTGACTCATTTTCAGTCCACATGGCGCTGGGGGCTTACTACACCGAAATCGTTGACTTGGCAGATCAATTTGCCGAGGCTTACGCAGGGTGCTACGAAAAGATTAAAGACTTTCCTGAAAACTTTCACAATGCCAAAGACCCCGTTAAGTACCTAACCAGCATCAAGGAATACGTTTACAAAAACCGTGAGGCATTGCCAGACGATACCCAGCTCCAGAATATTGTGGACGAGATAGCGGCGCTGATTGACACAACCCTGTACAAGTTGACCCTCAAATGATCAGGATATTTGCTGGCTACGACCCAAGGGAGGCTATTGGCTACCATGTGTTTTGCCAAAGCCTAATTGAGCGCACTAGCGAGCCGGTTGCCATTACGCCGTTTTTCGGTAAACAGCGGGACGGCACAAACGCATTTATCTACCAGCGGTTTCTTGTACCCTACTTCACCAAATTCACCGGTAAGGCGATATTCCTTGATGCAAGCGATATGCTGATGTTGTCCAATATTGATGACCTTAACAAGCTGTTTGACCCAACCAAAGCGGTGCAAGTGGTCAAGCACGAATACCAGACCAAGCACCCAAGGAAATATATCGGTACACCGATGGAAGCGGCGAATCGGGACTATCCCCGAAAGAATTGGTCGAGTTTAATACTTTGGAATTGCGAACACCCAAGAAACAAGGTGCTGACACCTGAATTTGTGGACGATCATAGCGGCTCAGACCTACACCGATTTGGTTGGCTGCCCGATTCACTTATCGGTGACTTACCGAAAGAATGGAACGTGCTGATTGGCGAGCAGGAAAACAAAAACGCCAAGATAGCGCACTACACGCTGGGCATACCAGAGTTTGAGCATTATCAGGATTGCGACTTCAGCAAGCAATGGTTTAATACCAAAAGCCGCATGATGAATGGCT